>Ga0209542_10007810_pt1 | contig 20200 bp, 23 predicted proteins | sample RifCSPhighO2_01_FD_184028 | JGI IMG/M metagenome (GOLD analysis project Ga0209542, IMG submission 184028) | Soil microbial communities from Rifle, Colorado - Rifle CSP2_plank highO2_0.1 (SPAdes) (version 2) | ecosystem: Environmental > Terrestrial > Deep subsurface > Rock core/Sediment ...
AAGGGCGACCTCGGCCGCGTGTACGGCATTCAGTGGCGCAACTGGCGCGCTCCCGACGGCACTGTCGTCGATCAGATAGCGGAACTCATCAAGAAACTAAAGACCGCACCATACGACCGCAGGCTCATCGTGAGCGCATGGAATCCGGGCGAGCTTGCCGATATGGCGCTCCCGCCGTGCCACATGTTCTTCCAGTGTTTCGTGTCCGACGGGGCACTTTCGCTCCATATGGTGCAGAGAAGTTGCGATATGTTCTTGGGCGTGCCCTTCAACATCGCCTCGTATTCGCTCCTCCTGCATATGCTCGCGCAGGTGACGGGGCTCAAGGCGAAGGAGTGCATCCTGACCCTGCAGGACGCGCACGTGTATCACGAACATTTCGACGCGGTGAAGGAACAGCTCTCGCGCGAGCCGATGGCGCTCCCGCAACTTTGGCTCAATCCTGAAGTGAAGGATATCGACGGCTTCGGAATGGAGGATATCAAACTCGAAAATTACGAGAGCCACCCGTCGATAAAGGCGAAGATGATCGTGTAGGCTATGTCCGTCCGCATCTGTGCAGTCGTCGCGATAGGAAAAAATCGGGAGTTGGGCAAGGAAGGGAAACTCCTCTGGCACATTCCCGATGACCTCAAGCGTTTTAAGCGGCTTACCCATGGGCACCCCGTCATCATGGGCCGCAAGACCTTCGAATCCATCGTCGGGTATTTGGGAAAGCCATTACCCGACCGCACGAACATCGTCGTCACCCGCCACCCCGAAAGCTTAAAATCCGATGAGGTCAGACCTCATCGGATTTCTGATGTGATTATCGTTTCGTCACTCGAAGAGGGGATTGAAAAGGCGAAAACGCTGGATGATACGGAAATCCACATCGGCGGGGGCGCGCAGATATATGAACAGGCGCTACCGTACATCGACAAACTCTACCTCACGCTTGTCGATGCAAGCGCGGAAGCGGATTCATTTTTCCCGCCGTATGAAAAAGAATTTACAAAAAAAGTATTCGATGAGGCGCACGAGTGGAACGGATTGAAATACCGGTGGGTGGATCTGGAGCGAGATGAAGGGTCTCGAAAACTGCGCTAGAATTGAAACTATGGGATTTGGAGAAAAAACGCCGGGACCTTTGCCTGCGCCCCCTGGCGTAAGAGACGGGTCTTCGACATCAAATCGGACCGGCAGACCACTCGACCGACCGCAGGAGAAATCGCCACTGTCGGATCTAATCGAAACTGCTACGGAGTTTCCGGAACTGCAAAAAACCATTATTACTGAGTGGGCAAGAGAGTTCAACACATCCGTAAAGATGATGGCGACTGGAAGGGCCCCCAAAAGGGATGTCTTGGTCCTCGTGCATATACTGACGAAAGATACCGGTGCCGATGCGCATGAGCTCGCCTCATTGTTAAAATACCCTTCAATAAATGAAGCGGTCAATCTTGTTACAGAGGCTAAAAAGAAATCTGCGAATGCCGAAGATATCGGTTTTGTGGTGAGAGCTAATAGTGTACGTTGGCACGTGCGGCAACAGTGGAAAGACATCAGAAACGTCAGAGCCGAAAGCGAAATCGCGCGAAACGTGAAAGAAAATGGCGTGGAACATAAGAGTGCCTATACGCCGGGACAAGTCCTTGACGCCGTTACGTCGGCAACAAAAATAACCCTCGTTGACTTAAAGAAACATCTACCGAAGAGAAGTGGACGCGATCTTGTCGTAACGAATGCACGAACAGTCGCGGCATACCTTATAGTCCGTCTTGTATATAAAGACAATCCCTATGGTCAAGAAACATTCATCGCGAAACTTTTTGATCGAGAACATTCAACAATCTCCTACTATGTAGATAAAGTTTCTGAAATCGTGCAGAAAAAAGATGTGCACCATCCTCTCTACGAGATGCTTGTTGCAGTTTCCAACGAACTTGGCCTTGATGATGTATTGACCCTGGAGCAAAGTTTGAATCACGAATCCGATCAGACTTAAGCATTCAAACTCTTCAACACCTTGAGATATAAGTTCTCAACGATTTTTTGCTGGGCTTTGCCCGTTTTTACGTAGTGGTCCAAGCCGGGAGCGGCGTTCACTTCGAGCACCCAATATTTCTTGGGCGGCTTCCGAATGTCGCCGTGTACCATAAGGTCAACGCCGCAGAGCCGCAGGCCCATGTCGCGAGTAAGCTTCACCGCGAGCTTCTTGAATTCGGGATGAATGGACTTGGTCACGTCTGCCGCATCGCCCCCGCTCGACAGATTCGCATTGTCGAGAAGAAATATTTGTTCTCCGCGCGCGGGTTTTGATAACAAGGTCAGGCCTTGTTGCCGGAGTTTATTTTTCATGCGCGGGTCTTTCAGGTTGATACGCGTGTCGCGGCTGGAGGCGACGAAAGCACGCGCTTTGCGTGCGAGTAGCTGTTGTATGGTCGAGCGCCCGTCGCCGACCACATTGAGCGGGATGCGTTCATATGCCGAGATAATTTCTTTGTCCAAAACGACAATGCGGTAATCGCGGCCATGTACCTGTTTCTGGACTAGCGCCACGCGGTCATGTTTGAAAATTTGCTTCAATGCCCGGTAAAAATCTTTCTTGTTGTGCACGAGTGCCACATCCGTGCCTTGCGTGCCGGAGTTGGGCTTCACGACGAGAGGGAAGCCGAGCGTTTGTGCATAGCGATATGCCGCATGAATATTCCGCTTCGAGCCGATAGCTTCGCACCATTCGTTCGAAAAGAACGATTTGCCGCGGACGGTCGGATAGCCCATCTTGCGCATAAAGAACGTCGCATAGTCCTTATCCTTGGCGATGTCGGATGCGCCCACAGGATTGAGGTCGAGCGTGTTGTAGCGGAAATAGCTTTTCTTCCCGCCCTTAAAAATTATTTGCCCGGCTATTTTCCACTCCGGCTCAAGAATGACCCGCGCGCCGATCTTCTTCCCCAGCTTTTGCAACATGCCGGCGAGTACCAGATGTTCGGATTTCTTCATCATCTGCGGTATCATGGCATAGTAACGATGGCCGAGACTATTGACTTTTTATCTTAAAGTAGTATCATAGACCATGGCAAATCGAATCGCGGTTACGTCGAAAGTAGGAGACGCCCGCGCACGTAGCACTCTAGATCACCTGAAGAGAGTATTTCCTCAAAGCGGCTTGAAAGCCGTTTTTCTCGTTCATGCTTATACCGTCGACGCGAGACTTTCTCCCGAAGAACTGCAGTACGCTGCGCGTCGGCTCACCAACCCAACTACTGAAACGTATTCTACGGAAACTGTTCCTGCTCCAGAGTCTTGGATGTCTGCAATCGAAATAGGTTTTCGAGCAGGTGTTACTGACAACGTTGGTCACACAGCAAAACAAACGATTGAAGACTGCTTGGGCAGAAAATTTTTGGATAAAGAAAATGTCTACTCGTCGACGTTCTACTTCTTTCAAGGCCAGATGTGGGATACAGATATCGCTCGCGTAGCCGGAGAACTACACAATCCGCTCATCCAACGATTTCTCCCATATGAACCGGGGACAGAGAATTTCCTTCCGGTCTACGTCCCGCGCGTCGAATTGCACGAACGTACTGCAATCGATGAAGTCGACCTTACGGTCGACGATGCGGAGCTTGTGCGTATAGGAAAAGAGGGGATAGCGAACAGGGACGGAATGCGCCGTGGCCCGCTCGCCCTCTCGCTGAAGCAGATGAAGGTCATACGCGATTATTTTGCGAAGCAAAAAAGGGCTCCGACCGACATCGAGTTGGAGGCGCTCGCGGGAGCATGGTCCGAGCACTGCAAACACACGATATTTGCCGATCCGCTCGACGAGGTGCAAGAGGGGATATATAAGCGCTATATAAAAGGGGCGACGGAGAAGATCAGGAAAGGGAGAAAAGGGAAAAAGGGGAGAAGGGGGGATTTTTGTGTCTCGGTCTTCAAAGATAATTCCGGTGCCATCGCATTCGACGAGAAGTATTTAATTACGCACAAAGTGGAAACGCACAATTCTCCCTCAGGCCTCGACCCCTTCGGCGGCTCGGTGACGGCCATCGTCGGCGTCAACCGCGATTGCCTCGGCTTCGGGCTCGGCGCGAAGCCCATCGCGAATGTCTACGGTTTCTGTGTCGCGGACCCGAATGATACGACCGAGCTTTTTCGCGACGCAAAAAAGACGCAGCCGCTTTTGCCCGCCCGCCGCATTCTCGAAGGTGTTATCAGTGGCATCAATGCGGGCGGCAATCAGAGCGGCATCCCGACCCCGCTCGGATTCATTGCAGTCGATGCTTCGTACCGCGGCAAGCCGCTCGTCTTCGGCGGTACCGTCGGTCTCATACCCAGAAAAAACAAAGGCCGCAAACTGTATGAGAAGAAAGCGAAAGCGGATGATTACATTGTGATGCTCGGCGGCCGTGTCGGGCTCGACGGCATCCACGGCGCGACCTTCTCCTCCGAATCGCTCTCCGCGGGCTCGCCCGCGACGGCGGTGCAAATAGGTGACCCCATCACACAGAAAAAACTCTCCGACGCGCTCATCCGCGAAGCCCGCGACAAAGGACTCTATTCGAGCATTACCGACGACGGCGCCGGCGGACTTTCGGGCTCGGTGGGGGAAATGGCGCGCGAAAGCGGCGGCGCACTCGTCGATATCGAAAAGGTGCCGCTCAAGTATCACGGCCTCGCACCGTGGCAGATATGGCTCTCCGAATCGCAGGAGCGCATGACGCTCGCGGTGCCCAAGGCGAAATGGGCGGCATTCAAAAAGATATGCGACGGGCACGATGTCGAGGCGACGCGTATCGGGGAGTTCACCAAGTCCAAACGTGTCATCATCCGGTACAAAGGAAAAAACATTTTCGATATATCGCTCGATTTCCTGCACGACGGGCGGCCGGTGGAAGTACAGAAGAGCAAAGAACCAGGAGCCAAGAAGCAAGAGGTAGGTACGAGAAAGCCCGATCTTTCACAAGCGCTGTTAGACATGCTCGCGGGGCCGAATGTTGGTTCGATATCTTTTGTATCACAGCAGTACGACCATGAGGTGCAAGGCAGTTCGGTCACCAAGCCTTTGCATGGCCGCGGTAGAGTGAATGCGGATGCGGGAGTGATTCAGCCGCTTTTCGATTCGCCCAAGGGCGTCGTACTCTCGCACGGGTATGCGCCGTGGTATTCCACACTCGATACCTACGCGATGGCGGCCGCTTCTATCGACACGGCCGTCCGCAACGCCATAGCGGCGGGAGCTTCGCGCGATTACTTGGCAATTCTCGACAATTTCTGTTGGTCGTCTTCCGAAAAACCGGAGCGCCTGTACGAATTGAAACGGGCGGCGAAAGCTTGCTACGACATCGCGACCGCCTACGGCACGCCGTTCATCTCCGGCAAAGATTCGATGTATAACGACTTTCGCGGATACACCGCCGACGGCAAGCCAATCCACATCGCCGCGCTCCCGACGCTTCTCATATCCGCGATAGGTGTCATCGCGGACGTATCGAAGGCAATGACCATTGATTTCAAACGTATAGGCGACCTTATCTACATTGTCGGCGAGACCAACGACGAACTCGGTGCCTCGGAATATGAACGACTTACGAAGTCGTTCATGGGGATGGTTCCGCACGTGGATGCAAAAAAGAACGCGCAGACCTATGATGCCGTTTCGAAAGCCATACAAGGATCAGAACATTCCAACATTCTCAAGAATGTTGGAATGTCAGGGATTGTGGCTTCGGCTATCGGCGTAGGGCGCGGAGGGCTTGCGGTTGCGCTCGCGAAATCCGCCGTCGCGGGGCAGATCGGCGTAACTGTCGAACTCCAAAATATTCCGGGCAACGCGAAGTTATCCGAAGCGAAATTTTTCTCCGAATCACAGGGCCGCATACTTCTCTCCGTCCGGCCCGAAGCGGAGAGAAAATTCACCGCGCTTCTCAAAGGTGTACCGCACGCAAGGCTCGGAACCGTGGGCGGCAATTCACTTCGCCTTGATTCCGTCGACATTCCGCTCACAAAACTGACCGAGAGCTACCGCTCGTTCTTCAAACAATGGTAATTGTATGGATACTCAAAACCCACTAAAGCAAATGAAGATGCTGGAACGGATCGTTCCGACGAATATTAAAAAAATAACCAATCCTGATGAAGCATGTACTATTCTGAATGACTTACGCGCTCGTCTAAGTGAACGGTATCCTTCGAGGAATTACCGCAATCTGGATACGAAATTAGACGCCACAAAAGGACTTTTGTATCAGGCGAAGGTTGCTGAAGAGACCGCAGGCGTTGTTACTGGAACGAAAAGTGACAAACACTTTTTCGCGCGAGCGCTCTTCGTGGACCCGAGATATCAAAAGACCAATGTTGTACGAGATTTAATCGAATCGGTAAAGGCGGATTTTGACGAAATAAGCATGACTTCTCTTCAGTTTGGTGAGGAGCAAAACGCCTCTCGTGAAATACAATCTCGACGGCAAACAACTCTCAATGCATTTTACCGAGGCTTCGGCTTCGTGCCGCAATATCCAGACTTGGAGAAAAAATCGAATCTTGCCGGATCAACGTTGCGTATGATCTGGAAAAAGAGCGAACACGAAAATATATGAAAAAACCTCACGTCATAATTTTTTCAGGATACGGTCTCAATACCGAGGATGAGACCAAGACCGCGTTCGAGCTTGCGGGCGCAACGGCCGACATCATTCACATCAATGACCTCATCGCCAAACCTGCGGTCCTGAATAAAGCGCAGATACTCGTCGTGCCGGGGGGATTCTCGTACGGCGACGATACGGGCGCGGGCAAGGCTTATGGCAACAGGGTGAAGCAGCATTTGGGAAAGGAGATAGAGAAATTCCTCGCGCGCGATACGCTCATGATAGGTATCTGCAACGGATTCCAGATAATCACCAATGCGGGGTTTGTGCAGGGGGCGCTCATTACCAACGACTCCGCGCGCTACTCCTGCCGATGGGTGGACCTCGAAGTTACGGGCGAGAGCCCGTGGCTCAAAGGCATCAAGACAATGTCTGTTCCGATTGCACACGGGGAGGGGAAGTATTTTGCGCCACCCGAATTATTAAAGCAACTAAATGATGTTCGACCTACGAGGTCGAACATGGAGGCTAGGATTGCTCTGAGATACGTGGAGGGCGAGACGGCAAAGTATTTTGACCTTCCGGCGAATCCCAACGGCTCGCTCGCGAATATCGCGGGCGTCACTTCGCACAATGGTCGGTGCTTAGGTCTCATGCCGCACCCCGAACGCGCGGTGCGCTGGACCCAGCTTCCACATTGGACGAACTTGCGGGAAGAGTATGCACGGAGCGGAAAGCCGCTCCCCAAAGGGGGTCCGGGGCTACAGATCTTTAAAAATGCGGTAAACTACTTTATATGAACAAGCCACTCGTCGGAATATTGATGGGCTCGGATTCGGACCTCTCCGTGATGCAGGAGGCGGCGAAGGTCTTGGAAGAACTCGGCATCGGCTCGGAGGTGCATACGCTCTCGGCGCACCGGACGCCGGAGGCGGTAGTTGAGTATGTAGAAAAAAGCGAAGCAGAGGGGTACAAAGTATTTATCTGCGGCGCCGGAGGCGCCGCGCATTTGGCGGGTGTCGTTGCCGCGCACACCGCACTTCCCGTCATCGGCGTACCCATCATGAATAAAACGACGGCAGGTGTGGACGCGCTCTTTTCGACCGTGCAGATGCCGCCCGGCATCCCCGTCGCCACTGTCGCCATCAACGGCGCGAAAAATGCGGGTATCCTCGCCGCACAAATTATCGGAATGGGTGATTCTAATGTTCTTGAGAACATTAGAATATATAAGGAAAGAATGGCGAAAGACATCGAAGCAAAAGACGCGAAGCTTCAGGAGAAGGGATTTAAAAAGTATCTCGAAGATGCGGGACTCATATGAGTGACAGCGCATACGCGAAAGCAGGCGTTGATTACACCAAGATGGAGCCGTTCAAAATGGCCATGGTGGAAGCCGGTAAGAAGACGCTGAAATTCTCCAACAAACGCGGCGTGTTCATCAATGAGGACGCCACGCACGCGCACGGCGCGGTGTTCGAGTATCGCGGCAACGAACAGCACATCTGGTGCAAGACGCAGGAGGATTTGGGCAACAAAAATTGGATAGCCGAGTGGATGTACGCGAGGACGGGCAAGAGTTATTACGACGCCATCGCCATAGACACCGCACTTATCGTCGTCAACGACGTCATCGCGCAGGGCGCGCTTCCCGTGGTATTTACCGACCAGCTGGAAGCGAGCGGAAGCGAATGGTACGCGGATGAGAAACGCGCGGGCGATCTTGCCACCGGATTCCTCAAAATTTGCGAAGAGGTCGGCATGGCGATGCCGGCAGGGGAGTCCGCCAGCGTCACTTACCTCGTGAACCCGAAAGCTCCGGTCAAGCAGATTGTCACCTTGAGCGGCTCCGTGACGGGGATTGTCGCACCCGGAAGCCGCCTTGTGACGGGCAGGAAGCTCACGGTCGGCGACGCGATACTCGGAGTGACGTCGTCGGGCCTCCACGCCAACGGCGTCTCGCTCATTATCCAGAAGGCGCTCGAATTGCCGGAACAATTTCTGACGAAACTTTCGAGCGGCGCCTCTATCGGGGAAGAAGCGCTGACGCCGAGCCGTTCCTACGTCGCGCTCATCGAAGCACTCCTGGAAGGGAACGTCGACATCCACGCGCTTTTGCCGGGGACGGGCGACGGTGTGGGCAAAATAGCATTCGACAAACGGCCCTTCACGTACCAGATCCGCAATTGGCCGCAGGTGCCGGAATTATTCCGCTACTATCACGAGGAGCTCGGTGTCGGCATGGAGGATTGCCTCAAGGCGTTTAATTGGGGAGTCGGGTACTATATATTTTTGCCGAAAAGCGAGGTTGACCGCGCGCTCAAAATCGGAGGGGATGCCGGATACGACATCATGCCCCTCGGCTTCGTCGAAGCGGGGGAGCGGAAAGTGGTCTTCGAGCCCGAACGCATCATCCTCTCACCGCCAGGCGAGTGATTGACCGCTTTAGTAAAATGGAGTATACTTGTTTATGATAGAAGTACTGAAGGAAACAGACTTCAAATTTCTCGGGGCAAAAAAGACAGGTAAAGTGCGGGATATTTACATACAGCCCGACCGGCTGATATTGGTGACGACAGACCGCCATTCCTCCTTCGACCGCATCATCGCGCATATCCCGTGGAAGGGGCAGGTCCTGAATCAGATAAGCGCGTGGTGGTTCGAGCAGACCACAGACATCATCCCCAATCATGTCCTCGCCATACCCGACCCGAATGTGACGGTGGGGAAGAAATGCGCAATGGTGCCGGTCGAGGCGGTGATGCGCGGATATCTGACGGGTGTGACCGACACCGCGATATGGACGCGCTATTTGAAAGGGGGGCGGACATTCGGCGGCGTGACATTGCCGGAAGGCATGAAGAAAAACCAAAAGTTGTCGGAGCCCATTTTCGACCCGACGACCAAGGAGGAGGGACACGACCGCACCATCACACCCGAGCAGATGATCGCGGAGGGTTTGATAACGAAGGAATTGTTCGACGAAGTGAGGGAGACGGCAACGAAACTATTTTTGCGCGGGCAGGAGGTAGCCGCACAGCGCGGGCTCATCCTCGTCGATACCAAGTACGAATTTGGTACTGATGAGAAAGGAAACCTTGTACTTATCGACGAGATCCATACTCCCGACTCATCGCGCTACTGGCAGATAGAAGGGTATGACGACGCAATGGCGAAAGGCGAACAGCCCAAGAGTTTCGACAAAGAATTCCTGCGCCTCTGGTTCAAAGAGAACTGCGACCCTTACAAGGACGCGACGCTTCCCAACGCACCACCTGAGCTTGTAGAAGAGCTCTCGCGTCGCTATATTCAGATGTATGAACAGATCACGGGCGAGAAATTCGTCCCCGGCGGGCTACCGATCATCCCGCGCATGGAGAAAAATTTGAAACAATATGCCATTTGAACCACTCACTGCCATCAGCCCGATAGACGGACGCTACCGGGATATTTCCGCGGCGCTGCTCGAACATTTCAGCGAATTCGGGCTCATCCGCAAACGCCTCTTCGTCGAGTGCGAGTACCTCATCGCGCTTGGGGGCGCGGGCGTGGGAATGCGGAAGCTCCGCAACGAGGAGAAAACCATCCTGCAGCAGCTTTCACAGATATCGACCGAGGAAGCGCACATCGTAAAGAAGATAGAAACGGAAGGGTACGAAGGAATACCCGCCACGAATCACGACGTGAAGGCGGTCGAGTACTACCTCAAGATGAAACTCGCGAAGACGTCGCTCGCCGATATTTCCGAATGGACCCACTTCGCGCTCACGTCCGAAGACGTGAACTCTATCGCGCACGCGCTCGCACTGCGCACCGCGCTCCAATCCACTATTCTGCCGGCTCTCGACGAGGTCAGGAGTGCGCTCCTTGCATTGGCGAAAGAACACGCCGCGACACCGATGCTCGCCCGCACGCACGGACAGCCCGCGACGCCCTCGACCTTTGGGAAAGAAATGCGTGTATTCGAAGCGCGCCTCGCGCGGCAGCTGGAGCAGCTCAATGCGCGGAGTGTTCTTGTGAAATTCGGCGGAGCCACGGGCAATTACAACGCACACGTGGTCGCCGCGCCTGACACCGATTGGCGTGCATTTGCCAAGAAATTCATCGAGGGCCTCAATGTCGGGTACGATATCCGGCTGGAATTGAATGAGGTCACGACGCAGATAGAGCCGCACGACACCTACGCGGAAATGTTCGACAACCTGCGCCGCATCAACACCATCCTGCTCGATCTCTCAGAGGATTTGTGGCGCTACATCAGCGACGGATGGGTAGGGCAGAAGGCAAAGGAAGGGGAGGTGGGCTCGTCGGCCATGCCGCACAAGGTCAACCCGATAGATTTCGAGAATGCGGAAGGCAATTTCGGCGTCGCAAACGCGCTTTTCACACATTTCTCGCAAAAGCTTCCTGTCTCGCGATTGCAGCGCGACCTCTCGGATTCGACCGTCGAGCGCGTATTCGGCACCGCATTTGCGCACTCGCTCATCGGCTACCGCTCGCTCTTGCGCGGGCTCGGAAAAATAAACGTCAACAAAGAGGCGATGAGGTCTGACCTCATCGCGCATCCGGAAGTCATCGCCGAGGCGATACAGACGGTCTTGCGCAAAGAGGGAGTGGAGGCACCGTATGAAAAAATAAAAGAACTCACCCGCGGCCGGAAAGTCACGCTCGACGATTTCGCGCAGTTCATCGACGGCCTCTACATCAGCGCCGACGTCAAAAACCGCCTCAAAGCCTTGCGGCCCGAAAATTATATCGGGCTTGCGGCGGAAATCGCCGAGGGAAAAACGTAAGCGCGCCTGCGGTGTTCAAGAATTCGGTCCCTCGTGGCGCTCCCAGTAGTTGAGATGGTCAATGTAAAGTTCCGCAACGGCGAGCAAGTACGGAGCGGTCTTTTCGTCGTCAACGTCCAAGCTGTCCAGTATGCTTTCGAGCTGGCCTCTCATGAATGTTAGCTGCTCGTGTTCAATGTGTCCGAGGCCGCTCTTGAAGCGGTCCAACCTCTCTTCTGAAAAGGAGGCGTATTGTTCGGCGTTGTATTTCCTTAAGCCGTATTTTGCGATGATATCTTGGGCCTTTTTCTCATGTGGGCCGAGGGTTCGTTCTGGAATCTCGACGCCCGTCAGTACAATGCCGCGTTTCGCGCAATAGGCTGAAGCGATTACGTAAAATAACGGCGAGTTTTTCCTTGTAGCGATAGGCGAGACGCCAATCCACGGCGTAAGTTGGGCCGCGTTGACCTCGGGGTTATCGAGTGCGGTCTTCAACTGCTCCGCGTAACTCTCCACAAGATCACGCGTAATCCTACGGTCGGCCCTTAGTTGTTCCAACATCTTGACCGCTTTTGCATCGAAATTGCGGAGTTCTTCTTCTGTTGCGGATATCTCACCTGCGCGCTTCTTCGCTTGTTCCTCACGAGTCGCGAACGGGAGGATAATGCCGCGTTCGCCGTCACCCCCATTGTCGTTTGCCATACCTAATTATATCGGAAAGTCAGTCTCTACGCTTTCCCGAATCGCTTGATGTATTCCGCCGCGGCGGCCTCCATGTCGGCGATCTCTTTACCCGTCAGGTTCGTAGCGTCAGTCGCTTGTCGTTGGTCTTCGATTATTCTTTCCAGTTCTTTTCGTGACTTTCCGAGTGCGACCTTCCGCGCGCTTTCAGCCTCTTCATCGGTGGGTTTCAGGTTGGTATCAAGCTGTACGAACGCCATGAATTTGATGAGACTTCGTGCGCTACTCACAAAATCCTCCACCCGTCTCTTGTTGTCCCGCACACGCTGTTTTTCCCGGGCATCTTTCGCGCGATGGGCATCTGCGATATAGGCTATGTTGTTCGGGATTTTTTCTCCTCCTCCGCCTTCTCCCATGGTCCTATGGTATCACTACTTCAAAACCAACTCGTACTACTCCGCCAATGTACCGTCTTGGGACAATAGCCCGCGTTTTTTCAGATAGAGTTCCGCGATCAGAAACACGGAAGACTCCTTTTTGGTCCAGTGCTTGCTGTCTATACTGAGATATGGCCCGAATTCTTCCGGTTCGAAGCCCGTCATCATCACGGAAATTCCCGCACGCTCTATCTGCAGACGCGAATTGTCTTTGATACTCCTGTGTTCCCTAAGAGACAAGTACGTTGTGCGAGCCTTCTCGTCAAGACCCTTCAGGAGTTCCTGATTATTGTTCCGGACCCTGTCGCTGGGATGCTTGCTCGCTGAACGCAGTTTGAATGGTCTTACGGTATCACCGTCCAAGCCATCTTTTGCCATAATGAAGAGTGTATCACTGCTTCAAGCCCAACCCCGTGCGGATGAGGTACCAATTAATGCCCGAGAGGACCGCTATCATAGCCATGAGGACGGCGAGGGATATCCAGAGCGAGATATCGGCTATTCCGAGGAAGCCGTAGCGGAAGCCGTTGATGAGGTAGAAAACGGGGTTCACGTACGTGAAGCTTTGCGCCCATGCGGGGAGCGAATGCACGGAGTAGAAGACGCCGCCGAGGTACACCAGGGGCGTGAGGACGAATGTCGGGACGATGTTGATGGCGTCCATGGATTTCGCGTACACGCCGTTCACAAGCCCCGCGAGCGAAAAGACGAGTGCCGTGAGGACGGCGAATCCGAAGATGATGAGGACGCTGTGTATCGCGAGATGGAGGCCCGTGAAGAAGGCCGACACGAGGAGAACGATAGCGCCGACGAGTATGCCGCGCACGATGCCTCCGGAGATAAAGCCCATGATGAGGAGCCAGGGCGGCGTGGGGGAGACGAGTATTTCGTCGATGCCGCGGAAGAAGAATTTTGATTGGAAGAAGGTGAACGAGGTGTTGGAATACGCGTTGGTCACAATGGCGAGCATGACGAGTCCCGGCACGACGAAGCTCATGTAATCGACGCCCTGCATTTCCCCGATGCGGCTACCGAGTACCGTGCCGAAGATGAGGAAGTAGAGGCAGGAGGTGATGACGCTCGGCAAAAAGGTCTGCACCCAAATACGGAACATGCGCACGATATCCTTGCGGAGCATGGTGTAGAACGAGATCCATTTTTGATACGGAGACATATTATTTTTCGCTCGTGAGCTGGAGGAACACTTCCTCAAGTTTTCCGCCACGGATGCCGCCGGCGTGTGCGGACTCGTCATGGAGCGCGAGGATCTCTTCCATAGTTCCGCCCGCGACGATCTGTCCTTTGTTGATGATGGCGACATGCTTGGCGAGCTGTTCGGCTTCTTCGAGATAGTGGGTGGTAAGCAGGATGGTAAGTCCGCTTTTGCTCAATCCCGTGAGGTAATCCCACATGCCGCGGCGCAGCTCCACGTCCACACCCGCGGTCGGCTCGTCGAGGATGAGAAATTTTGGTTCATTCACGAGCGCCCGCGCGATCATGAGGCGCCGCTTCATGCCGCCCGAGAGCGTCATCGCATTTTGGTCCATCTTTTCGCCGAGCCCCAAGTCGGTGAGGAGTTTCGTGGCACGGGGGATGGCTATTGAGCGGGGGATACCGTAGTAGCCCGCCTGGTTGACGACGATGTTGAGGGTTTTCTCGAAGGGATTGAAATTGACCTCCTGCCCGACCAATCCGATCTGCATTTTGGCAAGCTCGGTTTCCGTATCAATATTGTGACCGAAGACGGAAACGCTCCCGCTCGTCTTGTTCACAAGCCCCGTCGTAATCCCGATGATGGTCGTCTTGCCCGCGCCGTTCGGCCCCAAGAGCGCGAAAAAATCCCCTTGCGGTATTTCGAGCGATACGCCTTTGAGGGCGACAGTGCCCGTGGCGTAGGTCTTCTTGAGGTCCGTGATTTTTAGTGCGGGGGGCATGTTATTTTGCAAGAAGTTCGGATAGATATGCGAACGTTTCTTTGTAATCTTTTACCGCCTTGGTAGGGATAACACCGATGACCGTCTCGTCGTTGCCGCCCGGAAAGAGAGCGTCGCCGACGTAGACCGCATCCTCATCCCGCCATCCCATGTGCTCCATGAAGGCGCGTACATTAAACCCCTTGTTCTTGCCTTTTTCCATGAAGTCGAGGACCGTCGTCCCGCCGATGCGTACCTCGATATTCTGCGCCCCCAATTCCGCGACGTCGTCGCGCATTTGGTCGAGTATCTTTTTGCGCCGCGAGCCGTCGGGGTCGAACGCTTCCTTCTTCCGGATATCTTCATGGTGACCGATGAGGCTGAACGCGACCTCGCAACCGCGGTCTTCGATAATGTCATCGGGGTCTTTCACCGGAAAAGGAAAACGCTCGCGAACCTTCTCGATGAAGGCGTGCGTCGCCGCGACTTGTTCGACTGATAGCTTGCGCTCCCACAAGATGCGCCCCGTGGGGTCTTCGGCGTGATTGCCGTTCTGCGAGAGGATGTAGTAGCGTCCGATGAGTTCCGGCCCCAAGTGCCGGTGGATGGAACCTTCGTCGTGCCCCGAGACGACGACGACGACGGCCCGCTCCGTGAGCCGGACCAATATTTTCATGTGTGCCTGCTCGATGTGGGATTTGCTGCGCGTCAGCGTGTTGTCCAAGTCAAAAAAAAAGTGTTTCGGCATACGGTCACAGATCTTTCAGCGGCAAGCCGCCGATGTAGTCGTCCTTGCCCACATCCACGCCATTTTTGCGCAGGATGGAATAGGCGGTCACGAGGTGGAAATAAAAATTCGGCATCAGGTACTCGGTCGCATAGTCGAATGCCGTGAGGTATTTGTCTTTCCAGTAGGGAAGCGTGACGCGGGTGTCTTCTTTGCCGACGAGTTGTTCCGGCTTGATGGTCTTCAAGAAATCGGCGGTCTTCGCGAGACGCTCTTTGAGTTGGAAAAAAGTTTTCTCCGTATCTTCCATGGCAGGAGCTTCGATTCCTGCGATGCGCGCGACGCCGTTCTTCGCGTTGTCGGAGACGCGCTGTATTTGCATGAGAAGCGAGAATTGGTCGAAAATGAGGTGGTCGTTCAAGAGTGCGGCCTCAAAATAGGAGGCGGGACGGCGCTCGGTCGCCTTGCTTGCCGCGTGCGCGGCGGCTTTGTCGAGTATCTTCGAAAGCGCCCCGAGCGCTTTCATCATCGACGGGACGACGGTCGTGTAGAGGTTTGTTTCGGACATACTACTTCGACGCGCGTTCCCAATAATCCGCCGAAGCAGAGACGTAATCGGCGACACGACGCTCTGCGGCGGCGGCGAACTGCAACGTGAGCGCTTCGCACTCATCTCTCGGCTCTCCGTTCTTTATGAATGTTTCGAGCGCATCGATCTGCGCAGGGTTTGAGAGCGTTAGTCGCCGTCCTTTCGCCGCCGCACGCAAGAGCGTCGGACCGCCAATATCCATTTTATCAAGTACGTCGTGTGGTGTTGATGAAGTATCGGCTATCGTCTTTTCGAGCGGATAGAGCGTCACATAGACGAGGTCGATGCGCGGCACGCCGAGCTTCTCTAATTCCGCCGCATCCGCATCGGTCGAGAGAAGCCCCGCGAAAAGTTCTCGCGAGAGCGTGACCACGCGATGGCCCAATATCGGCGCGCCCACTATTTCCGCCACATCGCGGCATTCGATGCCGTTTTCGTTCAAGTATTTGGCCGTCCCCGCCGAGCCCAAGAGTGTCCAGCCGCTCTCTATCAAAAGCTGGCCCAACCGCACCAGCGCCGCGTCCTTCTCATAACTGGCCAGTAGAGCCGTTTTCATGAGGGAATTGTAGCAAAAATTACGGATTTCCCCAAAATAGAGATTTGTCCCCACACGGGCCGCACTTCCGATGGTACAATCTTTTGCATGGATATCACGCAAGGCCGCAATCTGCAGCTTGCGATAGGCGGGGTGCTTGTGCTTCTCATTGCCGGTGCTGTGTATTTCTTCTACACGCCGCAACAACAGAACAATGCTGTACCGGCGGCAGAACCCGTTTCCGCCGCTACCACCACCGACACTACGGTTGACGTCTCGGCCGAGGTCGGGGGAGCCGTAGCGACCCCTGCGGACAAGCTACCCGGGACGAATCCGTTTTCGGGGTACAAGAATCCGTTTGAATAACATGACACACGAAGCAAGGCTCACGGGGGTACGTATCTGCGGCGCGACGGTGCTCGGCATGCTCTTCGTCCTCTCGGCGGCGCTCGTAAGCGCGCAGGAATCCACGGTCACATTCCCCGTGCCCGAACTTGGCAATTGCACGAGCAAGAGTAAGTGTCGTGCATACTGCGACGACCTCACGCATGTCAAAGTCTGCGTCGCCTTCGCCGAGAGCCACGGGCTCATAAGCGCCGAGGAGGCGCGGCAGGCGCGCGAATTCGAGCGGCTCGGCGGCAAAGGCCCGGGCGGCTGTACTTCCAAAGATTCGTGCGAATCCTACTGCGAGAACCCGGAGCATATGCGTCAGTGCCTCGATTTTGCCAAGCAATCCGGCATGATGAGCGGCGAAAAATTGCAAGAGGCGGAAAAGGTAGCCGCGTACATCGAAGAGGGCGGCGCGATGCCGGGCGGTTGCCGCGGGGAAAAAAAGTGCCGCGCGTACTGTGAAGACAGCGCGCACGCGGAAGAATGCGTCGCCTTTGCAACCAAAGCCGGTTTCATGTCGGAAAAGGAGGCCGGGATGTTCAAAAAAACGGGCGGCAAGGGTCCGGGCGACTGTCGAGGCAGAGCGTGCGAAGCTTACTGCCAAGATGAGTCGCACCGCGAGGCGTGCATCGCCTTTGCGATTGAGAATGACCTGATGTCGGAAGAAGACAAGCAGAATATGGAGCAGGGCAGAGAGCGGGCGAAGCAGGCGCTCGAAAAGGCGCCGCCGAAAGTGCTCGAGTGCATCGAAGCCCGCATCGGGAGCGAGCGGCTGAAAGCGATACGGGACGGGAGCGGATTCGTCGACCAGAAGCTCGGCGAAATATTGCCCGCGTGCTTCAAAGAAGTGATGGGCGATGGGCCGCAGAGCGGGCCGTTCGGCCCCGGCTCGGCGGCGACGGAGTGCATGCGCAAAGTGTTCGGCGAGGATTTCGAAGACAAGATACGAAAAGGCGAAGTGGATCCGGGAGCTCACGACAAAGAAATCCGCGAGTGCATGATACAGCAGAGAGGCGAAGGGTTCCTCAACGATACGGGGCAGTGGGAGCGGCCGCAGGAGGGAGAAGCGCCGCGGGAAGGTGAGCGAGGCCGCCCACCAGAGGGCATGCCGCTTGGTCCGCGCGAGGACGAAAGTCGCGACGATATCGAAGCGCAGATGCGCGCGCGATACGGAAAAGAGTTCGACTCACAGCGTAAGGAGAGGGAAGAGAAGATGCGCGCGGAGATAAAATCGCAAATGCGTTCGGGCAATTTCGACAGGAGCAGACTCCCGGCCGATTTCCGGCCGGAAGGCGCATTTCCTCCGCCCGAGGCCTACAACCGTCCGCCCGATGGTTCCATGCCGCCCCCCGGCACCATGCCTCCGCCCGGAGATTTCCAACGTCCGACGGAAGGCATGCGGCCGCCACCCGAGGGTGCCGCTCCGCCGCCGTCAGAGTTTGCGCCTCCTCCCACAGAGCCCGCGCCCACAACTTCACGCGAGCCTGTGAGTATGGGCAACCAGTTTGTCGCAAACGTTATCACTATCTTCCAGAATCTTCTCACCGGACGTTGACCGCGAACCCGCTCCCGCAACCATTTTCCGCAACCGCACCAACGCCGCGTCTTTCTCGTAACTAGCTAGCAGAGCGGTTTTCATGAGGGGATTCTATCATAAGTAAGTCGCACGTGACTTTTTCCGTGACAGGACGTCAATTTTCCTTGACTTTTCGACTCATGGGGTGTATAATTGTAAATAGAAGTGAACTTTAGACCTTTCATCGGGGGCGCTTGATGCCCTCGGACGCGAAACGCAAACGACAGTTTGAGCAAACGCCCGAATCCGCAATCCGATGCTGGTTTGGGCGTTTGCTTTTATATTTATTAGATTAACTTGTCCAAAATGAACGACAAACAACTTGCACTTGCGCAAGCCGTTGAGATTCTGAAGGAAGCTGCACGTGGTGGAGCGACCTTTAGCTACGCACCGGCACTCGAGGCTATCTATAAAAAACTCGTTGAGTTGCGCGCTGATGCCAATAAGGCGTAAATAGATTGCGGGCACAGACCTTAGGGCACGGGTCTGTGCCACATTCCCCAAAGTGCAGATTTGTGGGATGATTCGAGAGTTCGGATCTCTTCGTTTCCGTTTATAGACAGTATAAGAGTTCAAAAAGTAAAATGAGAACAAATTTTAAGGAATTTTATAGATTGTCAGCAGAAGAATTCAAGAAAATTTGGGACGAATGCCTCTTCGTTTTTGACGCAAATGTTTTGCTCAATTTATATAGATATTCTCAAGCGACGAGCGGTGAGTTCATTAAGATTTTGAAGGATGAAAAGATTTCTAAAAGAGTCTGGATGTCGCACCAATACGCGTTCGAATATCAAAAAAACCGGCTCCTAGTCATTTCAGAGCAAAAGCGTTCATATGAAAAATTAACTGAAGAGATTGAAGGTCTAACTAAGAAATTTGAAAGGCACCCATTCTTAAAGATGAGGGACGTGATGGGGCCGTCTCTTAAGAGCATTCGTGATGCAAAAAGAAAACATCCTAAATGGAACGAAGATGACCCTATACGCCATGAGCTCACTTCCTTGTTTGAGAATAAAGTAGGTAAACCTCTCGATAAAGAGACGTTGTCCGAAATCTATAAAGAAGGTCAAGTGAGATACTCAAAGAAAATTCCGCCAGGTTATCTTGACAATAAAAAAGAAGACGAGAGTAAATTTGGTGATCTTGTTGGTTGGAAGGAAATTATGATTTATGCAAAAGAAGTAAATAAGCCCGTTATCTTTATAACGGACGAGAATGACGAAGACTGGTGGTGGAGGGTAAACGGGGAGTTAGTAGGGGCTCGCTATGAATTGATAAAAGAAATAAACGACTACTCTGGCGTGTTCTTCTGTATGTATAATTCGAGACTTTTTCATAAACAAGCTGCAAAATTCCTTAAGCGCAAGATTAATCAGGCGGTTGAAAAAGAAATTAAGGAAATTACAGAAAACAAGGGAAACGACTCAACTCTTGTTGCTTCTTCGGAAGATGTTGACCAGCCTGCTAACGTCCAACAAATTCTTGCGGAAGATGTCGGAAAATCAGATACTTCGGGGGCTGTTGTCGAAGGAAATATATGAATACCTATCTAGTTTCTTACGATCTGGGTTTACCAGAAACATATAATGACTATAAAATCTTGATTGAATATATCAAATCCTACTCAAGATGGGCAAAGCCGCTTCAATCTGTTTGGTTCATTAAAACAGACAAGACCGTAGCCCAAGTTCGTGACGAAATAAAAGCACTGGTAGACTCAAATGATAAAATACTTGTAATTAATGTAACCCAAAAAGGCTGGGGTACTTTCCATGTGTCAAAGGATGTTACTGATTGGATGAAAAATAATCTTTAGCGCGGGTGTTAGGGAGATGTGGTAGCATTGGGCGCGTATGAACAAGACTTTCCTCTACATTATTGTCGTACTCGTTATTGTTCTCGGCGGGTGGTATTGGTATGCGGGGCAGGGGGGTGGTGCGGCCGCACCGAAGGTCGAACTCAACGCGGACGTCTATCCGCTCTATTCGTGTGCCACGTGGGG
>Ga0209542_10007811_pt1 | contig 20197 bp, 15 predicted proteins | sample RifCSPhighO2_01_FD_184028 | JGI IMG/M metagenome (GOLD analysis project Ga0209542, IMG submission 184028) | Soil microbial communities from Rifle, Colorado - Rifle CSP2_plank highO2_0.1 (SPAdes) (version 2) | ecosystem: Environmental > Terrestrial > Deep subsurface > Rock core/Sediment ...
ATCGCTACGTTTTGGACAAAAGTATTCTAAAAAATATTAAAAAGAATGCCATTATAATGCATCCTCTTCCGAGACTTAATGAAATAGCTCCAGAAGTTGATAGTGACCCCAGAGCAATTTATTTTGAACAGGCCCAAAACGGCCTTTTCATAAGAATGTCTCTTCTTCTTTTACTCTTTGACAAAGCATAAATTCAAACGACATAATTAATTAATGGTAGATAAACCTTATCTTTCTGTTGTAATTCCTGCCTATAATGAGGAGTCAAACTTCAAGCGCGGCACAATCGACGAAGTCCCCAACTATCTTGAAAAACAAGACTATGCATATGAAATTCTGATCGTCGATGACGGGTCGGATGACGATACGGCTAAGCTTGCTGACTCATTTGCAAAAAAACACAAAAATGTTAAGGTCATAAAAAATCTTCACCAAGGGAAAGCAGAAACGGTCAAAAAAGGAGTTGAAGAGGCAAACGGAGAGTTAATTCTTTTTACAGATTTTGACCAGGCGACTCCATTGTCCGAGATAGAAAAGCTTCTTCCCTTTTTTCCGAGCTATGATATTGTAATTGGCTCAAGACAACTTCCGGGTGCCAAGCGGGAAAAAGAGCCATTTTATCGTCACTTAATGGGGCTTGTGTTTAACTTAATTGTCCAGTTTATTGCAGTAAGAGGTATTTGGGATACCCAGGCAGGTTTCAAATGTTTTAGGGGTAATGTTGCCAAAAAGTTATTTGCAATGCTCAAAGTTTACGGAAAAGGTAAACAAGTAAAGGGAGCTCTGGTGACAGCCTTCGATGTTGAGCTCTTGTTCGTAGCCAAAAAACATGGATACAAGATCAAGGAAGTACCCATCGTCTGGCATCACGTCTCAACAAGTAGAGTGAATCCCTTAAAAGATTCACTCAGGATGCTTAGAGATGTTATTAAAATCCGTATAAATGACCTTCGCGGGACTTATAGATAGGGCGTATCGCTTACCTCCTCTCCTTTTAATACTGGCAATTGGTGCGTTTCTTAGGCTCTATAAGATTAACGAAGGTTTTTCATTTGATTTCGACCACGAAGTTTCTGCACAAGCGGCCTGGGAATTTTTTAAAAATGGGAAGATTTTTTTAATAGGACAAGAGTTATCTTTTCAGGGATTTTTTCTTGGTTCCCTGCACAACTGGATTCAATTTATTCCCTACGGTTTATGTAATCTAAAACCCGATTGTGTGCCTTACTTCTATGCGGCATTAAGTCTATTAACGGTAGTATTAATATATTTAACGCTAAAGTTAATTTTCAACCCGCGAGTAGCTTTAATTTCGTCTGCGATATACGCTATTTCATTTACGGCAATATCGTACGAATGGGGTGTAACTACCAACTATTTCCTGTTACTTTCAACGCTATTTGCTTTATTTTGCTTATATAAGTACTTTCAGCAAAAAGGATTTTATCTCATTCTTGGCGGCTTGGTATCCGGTATTGCCATAGTAAACTTCAATCCTATTTTTATATTTAATGCTATTGCCTTTTTTTTGGCCTCACTCTTAAGAAATAATAAAAGCTGGCGCCTTTACTCTGTTTCTATATTTGCGCTTTTTTTAAATTATGCACCATTGGTAATCTTCAATTTTCGACACGATAATATTCTATGGCACAACTTTTTAAACTTTCTAGGGCAAAACTTTAACCATTCGAATTACCCCTTTAGCGCTTGGCACCTACTCTCAAAGGTAACCCTTCCATATTTCAGTTACTACATATTTCACTCTACTCATTTTTTATTAGTTTTTGCGTTGATAATTGCACTAATTTTAGGAAGCTATAGAATCTTAACCTCTAAAAATAGATATTTAATTTTTTTAGTTCTCACGCCCTTGATTAACTATACGGGCTTCATTTTCTATAAAGGTCATGTACCAGAGTACTATTTCCAGCTATCTGCTCTTTCGATAATAATTTTCCTTTCATTAATTCTTGAAAGGCATAGAATTATTTTCATTATCTTAGTGCCAATATTCTTATGGATAAATTTAAACGATAATTTTAATTATAAGTCGGTTATTAATTATCAGGTAAAAAAACAAGTTGTAAGCTACATTATTAATGATACTTACAGTCAAACGTTCAATTTATATCGCGATTTTCCACCAGGGTATAATACAGGCTACAATTATTTATTTCGTGTATATGGAAAATACTCACAGGAGGACGCAAAAAATTTATACATATTGGATTATGACACACCAGACCAATTTGATCCCACAGATTACTACTTAACTTACTTCGGGAAGGATATTAAGATAAAATCATTCGATCCTATTTTTATCATTTCAGTAAAGTAACAATGCCAACACTTAAAAAGGTTTAGCTTTAGATGAAATTCAAAGAAGTAAATTTTTTTTTGAATGCGTACGTTGATATCGTCATTTCAGCAGTCCTGTTTTTAGTTTTTATTTTTTTATTTTTTTATAATCTTGCTGGTACAAGCTTAGTAGATTTTGATGAAGCATGGTACGCGCAAATTGCAAGGAATATCTTAGAAAGCAAACAACCGCTCATTTTGAGTTTCAATGAATCGCATTACTTGGATCATCCTCCATCAGGATTTATTTTGATGTCCATATCATTTTTAATATTTGGCGTAAATGAATTTGCGGCTAGATTCCCATCAGCATTATTTGGCCTTGGATCTATTATTTTGGTATATCTTTTGGGGACTAAACTCTTTAACAGAACAATAGGGTTTGGTGCAACTTTAATGATGGCATCGTCAGTCTGGTTTGTCTTAAGAGCAAGGTCAGCCGACCTAGATACAATTTTTTTGTTTTTTTTCTTATTAACGTTTTATTGTACTGCGTTAATTAAAACCAATAAGCTTTGGGTCTTTGCCTTTTCGACTGCATTTTCTTTTACCCTACTCACAAAAACATTAGTCGGTGTATCAATTTTAATTCCATGTCTTCTTTATATCATAATCAATCGTGTCAAAATTCCAATCTCGTTAATAATTAAAGCGATAATATTATTTTTTTTATTAATTGCCCCGTGGTTTATAGTGAACATGTCAAAGATGGGATCTGCCTTCCTCTATTCTATTTATCAGGTTGGGACAAGAAGTGGCAATAGATTTTTTCCTAATATTTTAGATTTAGATTCGTCCTTAACAATACAATATCTTCATTTTGGGATTTCGGAGTGGTTTTACCCATCAGTGATTGCAGTGATTGGTTCTTTTGCATTCATTCGCTCTCACAAACAACTTATACCGATTTATGGACTAATACTGTTTTTAATGGTTGGGTTTTTAACAAACAAGAAAACCGAAATTTGGCACCTGATCCCTCTTTACCCCTTTCTTGCCATTTTGGTGGCATTTTTTCTATATGAAATTGTATTTACATTTGGAAAATCTTTAAGTCACTTTTTGAATTTTAAAAAAGTTATCAACAGGAATATTTTATCCCTATTGGTAATTTTACCTCTGTTCTTTTTAGCAATTAAACAAATTGTAGAATTTATCGATGACATTAATCTATCAGATAAACATGTCACCGGTCTTGCTTATACAGCAAAATCAGCACAAGGCAGAGGAGAAAAGCTTTATCTTGATAATGACAATTTTCTTCCTAGTGCAGTTTTTTACTCAAACAAACAAGTTTTTCACACAAAGGTACAACCATCTCCAACAAACACACTTATAGGATTAGTTGATTTTGGGGAAAAACCCTTATTAATTTTGACAGAAAAATATCGTTTGCAGATTGATAATATTGGGGAAGACAAATATGAAGTTCTATCAGAACACATGGGACATATGTTAATAAGAGTGAATTGATTTAGACTATTCTCTTGTAGAATCCTCATAAACTATCTTGTACAATAAATTCGTGCCGAAACTTGAAAAAATCCTCCTTTTTATTAATTTATTCATCTATACTTTACTGTTTATCTTTTCATATTCATACGTCGACCTGAATCTTACTTTATCCCAAAATCCCGTAGTATTAACATTTGTAAAATTTATGCAGCAATTAGGTTATTATAACCGCCCAATCGCTTCTTTAATTTATCTTATCCTCATAATTTTTAGTTTTTCTTTCTTCATTTTAAATTTGTGGCTTTTTTACAAATCAAAGATAGGTTTAAAATATTTAAAGATTTCCACTATCATCAATACATTGATTCTGATATTTGCTTACCCATTTTTATCATCCGACCTTTTCAACTACATGTTCGATGCCAAAATCATTCTTAACTATCATGCCAGTCCTTATTCTCATCGGCCTTTGGATTTTCCCAACGATGAATGGCTCAGGTTTATGCGCTGGATACACAGATATTCGCCTTACGGTCCACTTTGGTTAGCAGGATCCTTAGCTCCGGCTGCTCTGGGTCTAGGTAAATTCCTGCTTAATCTTTTGGCATTCAAAGTTTTTATCGGTATTTTTCATTTAATCAATTCTTACTTAATATTCAAAATTCTGGGAAAAATTAAGCCAGACTATCAACTGTTTGGAACTGCTTTTTACGCTTTAAACCCGACATTGTTAATTGAAGGGGTAGTAAATGCGCATAATGATGTAGTACTAGCATCATTCATACTTGCATCAATTTATTTTTTAGCATTTAACAAAAAAATATTGTCGTATGCAGCAATAATTTCTGGGTCACTGGTCAAGTATATTCCAATTTTAATAGTAGGATGGTTGTTTAGAGAATCCACTACAGACAAGAAAAATATTGAAAGATATATCAAATGGAGTCTGGCAACAATGATTGTTTTTACATATCTATTCTCATCATTTAAAATCAGTGTCCCATTCGTTTCGGCAGGCGCCACGCAAGTTCAGTTTCAACCGTGGTACTTATTCTGGATAATTCCCCTAGTTGTTCTGATACCAAGGATTACCTTGTTAATGTTAGCAGGTGCAGTCTGTTTTGGAGCCAGTCTTCGCTATTTGCCGTATCTTTACTACGGAGACTGGTCGCATCCCGGCACAACCATTTTCATGCAGAGTATTGTGGTATTACCTGTAATTCTCATTACTGTTGCACTACTTTTAAAAAAATATTTTAAGATATGAAAATGTCTTTCAAGTTCCCATACACTAAAATAATACCTCTGTTGTTAATCTTCTTAATCTCCCTGCCAAAAAGATTAATATTTCCCTTTAACAATCTTTTTGCCTTTAATTATGATCAGGGACGTGATTTTCTGGCAGTCTCCAAAATAATTTACGAAAAAGATCTTACATTAATCGGACAAACCACGGGTCTACAAGGGGTTTTTTATGGACCCTGGTGGTACTACTTTCTTGCGCCATTGATTTACGTTTTTGGTGGCGACCCGCAAAAGGTTGCCATCGCTCTTGCCCTTTTCGGGGCGATCACCGTAGTTGCTACTTACCTGCTTTTAAAAACCTTAACAAATAATTCATTAATTTCGTTTGCTCTATCAATTGTCGTGGCAATTTCAAATCTTTGGATGTTTGGCCCAGTCCATATTTGGCATCCTTCAATAACTCCTCTTCTCTTGATAGTTTTTGTATATATTCTTCATAAGATAGTCAGCCACCCCAAACCTCTATATTATTTTGCTTTAGGAATTGTTGCTTTTCTTGCTATTGACACATCAGCTTCATTTGGATTCATTTTTGCAATTTATTTATTAATTTCTCCATTCATATTTAAAAAGCAACTTTTAAGAAAGGAATATTTATTGGTTTTGTTAGGAGCTTTTTTAATACTTTCGCCAAGGCTTATTTTTGAATTTAAAAACAACTTTCTTATTTCAAAATCTGTTATTAGCATTCTTACAAATCCGCCGCTTCATTTTCATCAAATTTCTATTTACGAAAGATTAACCGAAAGACCACTCCAATATTTAAGAATAATCGCCGAAGGCTTTACCAGAAATGTGGAAATTATAGGTCTAGTCTTTATAGTCGCTGTTATGCTGATGCTGATAAAGACATTACTGGGTAAAACATATCTTAAAATCAGACAAGATTTTATTTTTCTTTATCTTGTGTATCTTATTGTTATCACATTGATTTTTTTCACAATTTACCCAGCTAGCGTTTGGGATTATTACTTAGTGGGAATGCCCACAATTTTTTTAGTACTTATTGCAAAAATTCTTGGCTATGCGTCTAAAAATAGAAATTTAAAAAGGTATGTTTTTGTAATTTTAGGATCCTTAATAATTTTGAATATAAGATCTAATCTACTTCCGCCATACACTGCAAATTGGCAGGGTGATGGGGGTACCTATAACAACGAGAAAAAAGTAGTGGACTACATATCGGAGCAGAACCCGCATGATTATTCTGTATACGCTTATTCTCCAGCTATATATGATTATCCATTTGATTATCTACTATATTGGTACGAAAGACGGGGGAATCTCCAAAAGCCTAAAGACAATCAAAGCTTGATGTATCTAATAATCCGTGAGGCATCCACGAGGAAATATCTAACTACCGGGTGGTATGGGGATAAAACGCGTGATAAAACTGAAGTTATTCATGTAGAGGAATTTCCAGGAGATCTCATCGTAGAAAAGCATATAAGAGTTGATTGAATTAATGAAAAAATACTTGTTGGTACTTACCATCTTGTCATTAATGGCATTATGGCCGTTTTTTAGAAAGGGCTATTTTGAAAGTCATGACGGCCACTGGTGGGTTATCAGATTTTCCGCTTTTCACCAAGCTCTAACGCAGGGACAAATTCCGGTAAGATATGTTGAAAGATTAAACAACAATTATGGTTATCCGGTTTTTAACTTTACTTATCCTCTACCATACTACCTAGCCGAAATCCCTAAAGTTTTAGGATTAGGTTTTGTTGATAGTATAAAAGCTGTTTTTATTGGGTCTACGATTCTATCGACTCTCCTTATGTATTGGGCGTTACTAGCAAAATTTCCAAAGCACATTTCGTTTTTAGCAGCAATTATATATTTATTTGTTCCCTATCGTTTTGTTGACTTGTATGTCAGGGGCAGTATTGGGGAAACGCTCTTATTTACTTTTGCTCCGCTCGTACTTGGCTCTATTTTTAGGTTGTCAGGTAAATTTGATTTAAATTTTTTATTGCTTGCATTATCGATATCAGGATTAATTCTTTCCCATAACATTTTAGCTATTGTTTTTTTGATAATCTTTATACTAACAGGAGTCGTTTACCTTAAAAAAAGTCAATTTACATTATTCTTTTTAGCAATTTTTTTAGCGATATTTTTGACAAGTTTCTTCATAATTCCTGCTCTATTTTATTTACCAGATGTATCAGTTTCAAATATTAAAATTGATTATTCGACTCATTTAACACCTCTTAGCAGACTTGTTTTTTCCCCATGGGGTTACGAAGCGTTACCTAATTCAATTAACGGTTTCTCAACACAAATCGGGGTGATACCTTTTGTTGTCATCTTAGTTTCTTTGATACATTATTTTAGGAAAATAGAAAATTCTGCTTTATTCAAAACATATATTTTAATATTTTTAGGAGCCGTTTTTTTGATGACAAATTTGTCATACCCTGTTTGGAATTCAATAAAAGTTTTACATAGTTTTCAGCATCCGTGGAGATTACTGTCTGTTGTAGCTTTTGTGACACCTCTACTGCTGGCGATCTGTTTAAGTCACATTAAACTTAAGTCACTGAAGGTTTATCTATTGGCAGCTTTGATTGTTTTATCGACCATTATTTACACAAGACCCAAGAACTTCAATAATTATCCAGACGCCTTTTATTCTACGAACGAAGCAACAACTGCAATTTGGAATGAATTTTTACCAAAGTGGGCCTCAAAAACCCCTTTAGCCAGAAATAATTCAAAGCTCGGAAACAATTTGCAAATAATTGTGAAAGAGAAAAGAGAAAATTACCTTAGTTATCAATATCAACTGAATGCGTTAGAAGATACTGATTTGATTATAAATACCATTTATTTTCCGGGTTTTACATCCAGTATTGATGGTCACAAGGTGACGACGTCTTATGACGAAAATGGATTAATCAGCCTTAAATTGCCAAAGGGCGAGCACAAAGTTATAATCAAATACGGTAAAACCCCAGTTCATCTTTTTTCAGAATTGATTTCATTAATTTCTCTCACCGGAACTGGCATTTACTTTCTGTATCTATGGCGAAAACAAAATTCTTAGTTACCGGCGGAGCAGGGTTTATCGGCTCTGAAATTGTCAGACAGCTTTTGGCAGCAGGTCATCATGTAAGAGTTGCCGATGACTTGTCCAAAAAGGATACCTCGATAGATAATAGGGCAGATTTTATAAAGGTTGACCTTACAGATCCCCAAAAAACCGAAGAAGTATTTAAGAATATCGATATATGCATTAACGCTGCTGCCAAAATCGGCGGCATTGGCTATTTTCACAAATACCCCGCAACAATACTTTCCGAAAACAATAAACTTTATTCTTGTACCTTTGAAGCTGCAGTTAAAGCTAAGATTCAAAGAATGGTTTATATCTCATCATCAATGGTTTTCGAATCTGCAACCCATTTTCCGTCAAGAGAGGAGGATATCCAAAAAATCCCGCCGCCTATATCATCATACGGTTTTTCTAAATTAACAGGCGAGTGGTATTGTCATTCGTTTTGGGATCAATATAAACTGCCATACTCAATTTGCAGGCCTTTTAACGCTTACGGAGTCAACGAATTTCCGGAAAGGGAGGTGGGTTACGCTCACGTCATTCCGGATCTGGTTAGAAAAATTCTGTCAGGTCAGTACCCCTTAAATCTACTGGGAGATGGCCAGCAAACCAGATGTTTCACTCATGTTTCCGACATAGCAAATGGGGTTATAAATGTAGCACTTCATCCCAAAGGAGAGAACGAGGATTTTAACATTGGATCAGATCAAGAAGTTAAAATGATTGATTTAGCAAAAAAAATCTGGCAGGTTATGAAGGTGAAAAAGCCATTTAAGGTAAAATATGTAAAAGGTTTTGAATTTGATATCAAAAGAAGAATTCCTGATGTCTCAAAAGTTAAAGGGGAAATCAGCTGGCAGCCAAAAATAAAATTTGAAGACGGACTCGCTGAGGTAGTTTCATGGCTCAAAAATCAAAAAATCCAAGGAAAATTCTAAAACAAGAAATAGCAGTTATCGGGATTGGCCGAGTCGGTTTACCCCTGGCTATTTTTCTAGCGGACAAAGGTCACAAAGTCTGGGGCCTTGATGTTGATCAAGGGAAAATTAACCTCATATCAAGCGGCAAGATGCCTTTCATGGAAGAAGGTGCAGAAGTTCTTCTTAAAAAATACCTCAATAAATCCCTTCGATTTTCAACAAATTATTCAACAATTGCAGGTTGTGATGTTGTAATTCTCACTCTCGGGACACCCGTTGATGAAAATATGAATCCGTCCATGGTCCAAATCGATAATGCTCTTAAATCTGCCCGCGATTACTTTAAAGCTGGCCAGCTGTTAATTCTTAGGTCTACAGTCTCCCCTGGCACAACATCCTATGTAAAGTCTTATTTAAACGATTTGCCCAAAATTGAGGTTGGCAGGAATTTCTTTCTTGCATTCTGTCCCGAAAGAATAGCCGAGGGGCGTTCTCTCGTTGAACTTGACCAGATCCCTCAAATCATTGGTGGTGTAGATAGACAAAGTTCTCAAAAGGCCTCACTGTTTTTTAAAAATTTAGGAATTGAGGTAAACAGTTCTGACGATGTATCCGCAGAACTCGGCAAACTCTTCACAAATATGTACCGTTATATTAATTTTGCCATAGCCAATGAATTCATGATTCTTGCGGGTAACTATAACCGAGATATATATAAAATAGTGGATCTAGTGAACAAAAACTACAAAAGGGGAGGGCTTGCATTGCCGGGGTTAACAGGTGGGCCATGTCTTTTTAAAGATGGTTTTTTCCTGGTTGGTGATGTTCCGTATACCGACCTAATCACTACAAGCTGGAAAATAAACGAAGCCGTACCTCTCTTTTTAATCAAAAAAATTCGAGAGCGAACAAAACTGGAAGGTAAAAAAGCAGCCATTTTGGGTCTTGCTTTCAAGGCAGAAATAGATGATATTCGCGAGTCCTTAGCTTTTAAAGTTAAAAAAGCTCTGGAGCGAGAAAGAGCAAAAGTTTATCTGCACGACCCCTATGTTCCCGGTTATCAAAACAATCTTAACGAAACGTTAAAGTATGCAGACTTCATATTTGTTGCTACCAATCACTCATTTTATAGAAAGATGGATATTTCAAAAGTTAAAAAATTGGTTAATTCCAATTGCGTCATTTGTGATGTTTGGAACATTTTCAAAACGAACCGTATCATCTTCACTATTAAATCTCTGGAAGAGCACTCGAGGAAAGTCTCCAAAAAGATCCCTCAAGATATTTTTGAAACCAAATGGCGAGATATTTAAAAGTATTACTATGGTCCTTGATAAATCGGCGAGATTAGCGAAAATTACCGAGTGCTATCTACCTTTATCATTAATAACTTTAGCGATTATCCTATTTTTCTGGAAATTCTTGTTTTTCGGCTTTGCCAGTGACGATTTTTTTCATTTATGGGCAGCTCGTTTTAATAATTTCAACAATTTTATCAACTTTTTTAGCTTTGGATATTCGTTAAATGAGATTAATTACACTTTTTACAGACCACTCACCACTCACGTCTACTACGGACTTATCAACAAATTCTTTAATCTCAACCCCTTCCCTTATCATGTAGTAAGTTTGACGATTCATATTTTTAACACCTTGCTCGTTTATAAGTTATTCAAATTAATTGCACAGGAAAAGATCCCTAGATTCGCTTACTTAGCTGCTATCTTTTATGGATTTAATCCAAGCCATGCTGTAACAATAGGTTGGGCTGGAGTGTTTCAAGAAATTGGTGTTACCTTTTTCATTTTACTCTCAATACTTTTCTTCTATAAAAACCTAATACACACAAAACAGTTATATTTTTTTGCAAGTATCGGGTTTTTCATTTTAGCCTTATTTTCGAAAGAAGTAGCAATCATACTACCATTTTTCTTAGTTTTAGTCGTACTATTTACTGATCCTAAAAAAAATTTCTTAAAAACCTTACCATTTTTTATTGTCCTTATTATTTATAGTTACATGCGCTTTATTATTTACAAGTTTGTTCAGACGGAAGGTTATACGTTTATAATAAATTCCCAGGCATTGAATACTTTGAGGTGGCATATTTGGTGGGCATTAGGGTTTCCAGAAATCTTTACTAATTTCATAGGCTCCAAACTTACATTAAATTCCAGACTTTGGACGGAGTTTCTGAAAGAAAGCTTGATAGTTTTTCCGCTCTTTATAATACTTAATTTCTCAATTATATTTTCGACAGTAGCAATCGCAAAGAAAAAAATTGAAGGAATTTTTGATAAAAGAGTAGTTCTCTTTGCATCGATGTATATAATTTTTCTTCTTCCGGTAATCTTTCTTCCTCAAAATAAACATGCTTATCATCAAACAACCTCACTCGCGGGTTTTTCAATTGCGTTTGCACTAATATTGAGAAAATTTGTAGAGACAAAAATAGATTCCCACAGCCTGACGGCCGTGGTTCTCTCTTCCTCGCTTCCCGGAGTCACTATCATCCTTGGCATAATTACCAGGGTTTTCTCGCTCGGAATAAAATATTCAAATGTTATCATTAACATTATTGTTATTTCATTTCTGATACTATCATACATCTCAGTCGATCTTTCCAGAAAACACAATTTTATATTCTTCAGAGCTAAAATTGCCGATAAACTTTTAAGCTCTTTTTATGAACAATATCCCAATTTAGGCCAAAATTCTATAATTTACATTAAAAATGATGAACTTACGTCCTCTCAGGGGGATGATTACAAGACAGGGATACAATCGTACTATGCTTTGAGAGGTCCTTTTGCTTTTAGATTACTTTATGGAGACAATATTGATGTTTATTATGAAGGGGTTAACAAGCCTCCAAGTGATGCCGACAAGTCAAGACTTGTCGAATTTGTAGCTAAGTTTTAAGCATCTATAATCAATTACATGAAGTTATCTATTGTCATGCCTGTTTACAACGAAGGTCCGGTAATTACCGCAACAATATCACGTGTCGAGTCTGCCGTAAAAACCCCACACGAGTTACTTATTGTTTATGATATGGACGAAGATACGACTATTGCCCCAGTAAAAAAACTCCAAAAAAAATATCCCAACGTTAAACTAGTAAAAAATAGGAGCAGGGGAGCCCTAAACGCAGTCAAAACTGGGCTTAGCTCGGCAAAAGGAGAAGCCGTGTGTGTGATGATGGCAGATTTAACTGATGATCCGCTTGTTTTAAATCGGATGATGAAGAAATTTAACGAAGGCTATGACGTTGTCGCCGCTTCCAGGTACATGAAAGGCGGGTATCAAATAGGTGGACCCATAATTAAGCAGATTTTGACCAGAACCGCTGGTCTAAGTTTGCATTTTTTAGTCGGCTTACCAACTCACGACGCTACAAACTCTTTCAGACTTTATTCAAAAAAATTCCTAAACAAAGTCAAAATCGAATCCGATGGAGGATTCGAGCTGGCAACAGAATTAACTGTCAAGGGACATTTTTTTGGATACAAAGTGACCGAAGTGCCGACTACCTGGACTTATCTCGCTAAAGAATCACGTTTCTATCTGATGAAATGGCTGCCAAAATACTTAAAATGGTATCTCTGGGCAATAGGCAAAAAACTTCATGGATATCCTAAATAATTTGAAATTTTAAATCAATTTTAAAAATTAAAAATTCATTGAAAATTCTAAATTTTAAATTAAAAATTGAAAAATCTACGATTTTGGCTTTCCTATTAATTTTTTTCGTCAGTTTTTTATTATTTTATCCTAGCTTAAACTACTTTTTCTTTCGTGATGACTGGTTCCTTCTCAACTGGATAAGATCAGGAGATGTTCAATCATTGCTGATACCCCATGAAAAAACTATTTATTATCGTCCTTTATCCATGCCGTTGTTATTTTGGAGTCTGTACAATTTATTTGGTCTTGATGCCTTTTATTTTCACTTATTTGGTTTGGTGCTATTTTTTTTCTTAATCATCGCTATCTACAAACTTTTTAGCTTACTTACAAACAATAAGAAAATATCATTAATAATAGCCCTTCTATACTCCACGTGGCCAGTTCACTTTATGAGTTTAAGTTGGTTAGTTGCGACACAATATATCTTAATGCCTCTATTTCAAATAATTTCTTTTATTTTCTTCATCAAATTTGTAAAGTCAAAAAACAATATCTACTGGGTTGCAAGTTTTATATTTTTTATTTTCGGAATCCTATCTCACGAATTCACGTTAATGTTGCCATTTATATTTTTCTCGTGGGGAGTTCTTATTAATCGAAAGAATCTTTTTAAAAATATTCTACCTTTTTTATTTATAGATTTACTATTTTTATTTTTTAGGTATGTTATTTTTCCGATTACCAGTGTGGATGTAAGCTACGACATACAATTAAACCATTTACTGCTTGATAATTTTCTATGGTATGTTGTATGGGCTTTTAATTTCCCCGAAAGTTTCAAGGATCTAGTAGATCAAAGATTTCCCATCCAATCGGTAAAAATACTTACTCAATACTGGAGAATTGTTCTCCCGTCATTGATATCAATTTTAATTGTGCTGAATTTAATTAGGTTAAATTTGTATAAAGCGTCAAGGCAATTAATCTTTGGGACTTCGTGGCTTGTTTTTAGCCTTTTGCCGATAATTGCTTTTGTAAATCATTCATACACAATGTATTTATCATTTGCAGGACTTGGAATCTTATTAATGATTGCTAACTTACTAGCAAGATCCCAAAACTACGTCATTTTTATATTTATAATGGCATGGATTACTTCAAGTCTTTTCAATCTAGAATTTACAAAAAAAACACATTGGGTTGTTAACGAACAAGCAATTTCAAAAGCTTATATAGCGTTTTCTTCAAATAAAATTCCCAACCCAGAACCAAATTCAACAATTTTTATTAAACAGCCCGATGCTGACTTTAGTAAGAAATTTAACTTCATATTAATTAATGATATAGACACATTAAAACAATCACTTTCCAACCAAAATGCGATGCAAGTTATTTATAACGACTCCACAATAGAATCGAGATACCCAAAACCTTTATTCCCTGTAGAAAATCCATCGGGGCGCAAAGTTTATTATCTGGAACCCACTCTTGAAAATGAATAATTTTAACAGACACATAAAAAAACAGAGAATTGTAAAATTTATTTTAGTCATAACACCAATATTAGTATCTTTATATTTATTTAGATTTACTCTTAATTATTATTTTTTCCAGGACGATTGGTTTAATTTCAATATCAGTGCTATTAACTCAACCAAGGAACTTATTAATTTTTTAAAATTTAGAGACGACATTATTGCTTACAGACCTCTCGAGATACAAACTCAATACTTTTTAATAAGGTATATTTTTGGGCTTAATGCTTTTGCCTTTAGAGTTATCAATTTTTCGCTGCTTTTTATTTCTTATATTCTTTTGATTTACCTCCTAAGAAACATTCTAAAAAACTCTAAAGCGGCGTTATTTTCGGCAGCTTTGTGGGTCACCTCATCATTCCACTTCATGAATCTTGGGATGATTAACTATCACCTCTGGGGAACGATGTTTTGGTTGATGAATTTTCTCTTGATCCTGAGGTTCACTAAAACCAAAAAAAATGCACTTTACTTACTCTCGGTCATTTTGTATGTAATTTCGCTTGGAATCTGGGAATTTGCAATATCACTGCCGATCATAGTAACGGCGTATTTAATCTATGCCAGAAGATTCAAAGTCGTTGATGTTTTAAAAATATTTTTGCCATTTTACTTAATCACATCGGTTTATCTTATAATCAGGCATTTATTTGTTGCCCATTTGCCAATATTAGAGTATGAAACAACTTTCAATTTGGAATCTCTAAGAGCTTTATTTTGGTACATTTTATGGACATTTAATATCCCGGAAGAATTTAAGAAACAGATTGCAGATAATCTGATTTTCTTGAGGGGTGAATTTTTGAAAGATTTTTGGAAGCTGGTTTTAGTTACTTTCTCAGGAGCAGTGCTTTTAATCTTCCTTGGGATAATTTATCCGCTTTATAAAACTCTCAAAAATAAAATTGTTGTGAACTTTAGATTGATTACCTTTTTCTTTTTTTGGTTTGGTGTTGCAATTTTTCCTGTTTTGCTATTGCCAAACCATAATTTTATGATGTATCTCACTCTACCATCCATTGCTATTTATTTGTTTATTTCTTATTTAACGTTTAAAACTAATCATAAATATTTGCCCTATGCCATTTTTTTTCTATGGATTGTACTATCGTTTGTAACTGTAAGATTTTATAGAATAAATATGTTTCCCGCATCTTACCAAAAAGTTTCAAACGATTTTGTAGCCAATATAAAGAGAAAGTATCCTTATCTTCCACCAAAAGCCTTAGTTTACTATCATTTATCATTTCGGCCAGATGAACAAGCTCTACTCGATCAAAATGCAATCCAGGCACTTTATAAAGACCAAACGATTAATATTTTTTATACGAAAGAGTCATTAAGAAAATTTTGGATTAATACTAGTGAAAAACGACCCGTATATTTATATACCTTCTAATCTTTTTTTAAGCTGAGTTAGGTACGGCACTGCAAGTAACTCTTTATCATCAATAGGTAAGCCATGAAGCTCATTCGCAATTTTATATAGTCTTTCTGCTTCCTCAATGTTCTCATCTAAATATGCAATGACAGCTCGCGATGCTGGAATTCGCCAATCATCTGGTTTTAGTTCATTTGCTTTTTCTAAGTAATCAAGCGCACATTGAAAATTGAAGAATGGATTTTTAATACAGTAAACAGCTGTGATATAAGCCAGTTGAAATTCATCATCTTTTGATACTTGCAATTGTTTTAGTAGCTCTTCTAAGGCGAGGAAATCATCTGTATTCTCCCACCAATCCTTTTCGAAAATTTATCTTTCTTTAAAAGATCCACAATTGAGTCAGTTAAAAGGTAGTGTCCCTGTATATTCGGGTGAACATTATCTAGAAAAAGAGAATAATCTGTTATTTGATTTGGAGAATTATTCTTAAAAATTTCTTCAGCATCAAGCACTCGAATTACTCTGCCGTCGTCTAAGGAACGAACGAAATCATTTATTTCCTTATTAGCTCGCCACTGCAGCAAGTCTTGGTCTCTCGCTTCTGAAAAGAAAAATTTTGCTTGATTCCAATTTTTGTGCTCCTCTTCAATCTCTCCCTGCATAAAAAGAAAATAAGCATCTTTCGGATTTTTTTCAAGATAATATTTCGTGATTTCTCCTGCCTCATCTAAATTATCTGTTTTTAATAGAGAACGAACATACTTTAAATCTGCCTGACTCTTTTTGCCAGGTGTAAAAAACGTTACTGGTCGCTCTGGAGGTGACCAGCTGATATTCGATGCGGCAGTTATAAATATTAGTGGTATATTGTTATCTCGCGCAATTTGAGCTATGGATTTGTAATTTTTTTTAAGAATCGCTATTTTAGCCCAGTAGTACGGTTTAATAAGACGGTAGGGTATTCTTCTTCTCTCAATGGGTTCTTCATTATCCTCTATGGAATCCGGCCTACTATCACCTTTACTCAACGCAAGTAGTAACCGAAATAAAGAGCTATTGTCCCTTAATTTAGAAATTGCAAGATGTAATGAAAGTACATCAATGTCGGGGTAAACAAATTCATTGTGACTGACATAAACAATCATCGCGTCAGGCTTGTGCCAAAAAGTTGAGGCAATAGAATATCGGTCCATTGTGGAAGTAAATCCGGACCATCCTAAGTTTTTAACGTCGACATTTCTATCCTTAAACACATGATGCAGTTGATAAGAAAGTTGATTCACATAACTAACCTTTGGTACCGGAAACCCCGCAGTTGTAGAAGCTCCATAAAAATAAAGTCGCAATACATTTTCATTTGATGGTTCAGGAGGAGGGATGTAAATTCTTTCGAGTTTAGTTCTCAAATCTTTTTTACCTAAATAGTCTTTTAGAATTGTTTCCGACAGCCCTCTTGTTATAAGTTCTAATAAAAGCAACGTGATAAGAGGAATTAATAGTTTGAAGTATAAAGGATATTTTTTTCGAGGTATTTTTTCAGATTCTTTAATATTTTCTTCTCTTTTCATACGGTGTAATTTTCAAATTTATCGCAACAAGCATATACTAAACTGGTCGATTACTATATTTTGTGATAAAAAATAGTGATAGTAAACCAGCCAATGAAATTAAAACTCCCATCTTAAAAACATTGCTATCGTAATAGAACTCAACATTATGCTGGCCTGATTCAACCCTCACTGCTCTAAAAGTCGAATTGGCTTTTAAAATTTCCGAATCTCTTCCATCTACCTGAGCTTTCCAGCCATTATAATAATTGTCCGTTAATACAAGAAACTTTGCCTCAGGAGAATCTGTCTTTAATTGTACATTCAATGGCTTATAGGATTCGATTTCAGCTTTTCCATCCAAATATATATTATCTCTGTTAATTTCTCGCCAGTCTGATGCTAAAAATACCCTGGGGAAAACCGTTTTGTTTTCAAAAATAGCAACTTTATTGTTTTCCAATACTTTCGAAAACCCGTCAAACTTGGAAACGGCATTTATATCGTCTCCTTCCACAACCAGATACTTAACGCCTAAAATATCCAGTAGTTCCCGCTTATCTTTATCACCAAGAGCTGTTTCTAAATGGTCTTTAAATCCAAGTTCAGCATCCGAGCGGCGCAGGGCGATGTAGTTCTGGGGTAATTTTTGGGCGTTAAAAACGAAGTTAGTATAATACTTATTGTTTAAAGAATCATACCCTTCGGGGTTAAATATCTCGTACTGTGTAGCAAAATTGTTTGAAAATTTTCTGTCTCCAACAACAAGAGTTCTATTGATTCCTTGATTATTAATAATGAATTCTAATGCCTCGTCTTTCGGGAAAATGTATTTTTGTTCGGAGAATGAAAGGTATTTGTTTGAAAAATAAATAATATTAAGTGATGTTATCAAGATGATTAAAAATACAGCATAATTTTTGTTGCGAACAATAACTACGGTAAAAACAAGAATTGCAAATACTGCTGTCGGAATAACCAAATTTCTAAGACTAATTACTAACTCTGGCGTAAATGAAATTAATTGACCAAAAACACCAGCTTTATAAGCTATAAAAAGAAATACACTTACAAATAAGAAAAGAAATAATAATATTGTTTTAGATAGCTCAAATTTTATAGTACTTAACCAGTGGTCAAGACCGACAGCACCCAATACTGCAAATGAAAATGCGGGTATAAAAAGAATTCTATTGGGAATAGCTGTTGAGATCAAAGGTATTGGCAAGCTTACAAAAAAACGGGAGAAAAAAGAATCTACTACGGTTGCCAGCGAAACCAGAGCAGAAACTGCAAAAAAAATGGTAAATGAAAGTCTCTTTTTAAACAGTGCATAAAATGAAAACATTAAGGGAGCAATGCCGATAAACAATATGGCTTCGTAGTATTGGGCATTCCCATCAAGAAAATGGTTACGGGTTGCCGGATTACCGAAAAAATCAGGGGCCAGATAGGTGATCAGTGAAATTGGCGGCAAAAGGAAACCTCTAACTACATTAGAAAAATCTACACCCGACCTTTGTGAGTTGAAAAATAACTCGATGGATGGCAGTAGCTGAGCCGACGAAATAATTATGCCGAGCAAAATACCGGAAATAGTCCGAGCGTAAAATTTAAAACCTAAATTTAAAGATTTTGCCCTGTATAGCAAATAAAAGAATGCCAGTACAAGAAAATAGATGGTTGTCTGTAAGTATCCGGCAAATATTGATAGGCAAATTGAGGCAGTAAGAACAATAAAATAAAAATGGTTAAACTTACTTCTCAATTTATCAATTGCCATAAGTGCCAAGGGCAAATAGACGATCGAGTGCGGGCTCATGACCACTTCCTCGCCCCAAGTTATGATAAAAGGCGAAAAACCAAAAACCAAAGCCCCAAAAAAAGAGGCAATCGGGTTTAACTTTAAATTTCTAAGGTAGAGAAATGTAAAAAAAGAAGCAAAAATTGTCGGTGTTATTCTAAGTATGTGCCAGAAGGTAATTTGGGAAACAAAAAGGCCAAAAACGTTTAAAGGATAAAATACTGCCGTTTGAAAATCCGCAAAATGAGGATGACCAGAAAATGCATATGGGTTCCACAAAGGTAAAGAAAACTGGCGTAAAGCGTCTAAGGTAATTTTATAAAAAGGAAAATAGATCCTAAGCTGGTCCCAGCCAGTGTCCTTGAATGGTAAGTTTTCCCCGAAAATAGCATAAAAAGAAACTAATAAATGGCCATTTAGGTTTACATATCCTTTAAAAATGGGAAAGAATAGGAGGCAAGTGAATGCTGTAAACAAAAAAATGACTAGATAGTTCAGGTGTTTTTCTTTCACCGCTTTATTAAAAATGATAAACTTGTTCAGGCGTAAAATTCCGGTCGTTTTATTCAAACATATTAGCAAATGTACGCGAGACTTGCATTTTTTTTAAAAGATTTTTCCCTATATTTAATTGCTGATTTGATTGCTGTTCTAGTCTTAATTTCTTCTGCATTTTTTTTTCTAAAATCAAAGCACGCGTTAAAAGTTAAAAAAATTACTATTTCTGTTATTTTTTCATTCGTTTCCATAGTGCTTATTTTTAGCATATTCGAAGGTTATTTTAGGTATGTTTATGATGAATCAGACGGTCTCGGTTTTTTACAGGTTAACAAAAAATGGGCCCAAAGACACGTGGTTTACAATAACTACTTCAAAAGAGACAGGAATTTTAAAGTCGAAAAACCTGATGGCACAATACGAATAGGAATACTGGGGGACTCCATTACATTCGGGGCAGGTATAGCAAACACTAAGGACAGGTTTTCTGACATATTACAAAAGAAATTCCAAGAAAGCGGTATTAACGCTGAAGTCTATAATCTTGGCGTACTAGGATTGGATTCTCATGAAGAAATAAAACTGTATCAGGATTTGTCGTATCTTAACTTTGACATCATAGTTTGGCAATATTTTTTAAACGATATCCAGCCGGAAGATAAAGGTGGACCTGCGAAAATTATCTCCCAAGACGCTT
>Ga0209542_10007812_pt1 | contig 20196 bp, 21 predicted proteins | sample RifCSPhighO2_01_FD_184028 | JGI IMG/M metagenome (GOLD analysis project Ga0209542, IMG submission 184028) | Soil microbial communities from Rifle, Colorado - Rifle CSP2_plank highO2_0.1 (SPAdes) (version 2) | ecosystem: Environmental > Terrestrial > Deep subsurface > Rock core/Sediment ...
TGGCTGATCGAACCCGCTAAGCTGTGCCAGTTACGCGGGATCCAATCCAATCACAAAAGAATTACTTTGACTTACTGACATAAATGTCAGCCGTCAAATTAAGCTCGCCAGATGGGACGATTTTAGACAGATTGATTGGGTTTCGGAGATTGATTATCCAGAACTTACCCTACAACAAACCCAACAACTTTTGGCTATTTGATTATACGATATTCTAGGTGAGCTTTTTATTAGTTTCTTTTTATAATACATAATATTGACAGCTAGAGTAGGCGGTATGTTAGAATAAATTGCTGGTCATGAGCTTGCTCTGACTCTGGAAATTTAAAACATTCTCAGGTCAGGGTCAGTAGCAAATTCATGATCAGCATTAGCCTTCACCTGAGAATGGGGCTTGTTAGTTGGAAAGAGTTTTAGCTGCCAAAATATCTACCATCTTAATAAGTGAAGAGGAAGCACCTCCCTATTTTTAGAATAAAAGGGGAGGTTTTTTATTGCTCTTTTAAATCTAAATATTGAGAGTTGAATGGGATGGTCAACGTCCGCCCGTAAATACTTTTTATTAGTCACGGCTACGCAGCAGGGTCGAAAGACCTAATAGAAAGGAGGTGGTTACTATAAACGATCCACCGGAGAAACGGGTGATTACGTTACCAAAAACCCGGGCTTCCCAAAGGAAGACACCGGGTTTAGTACTAAAAGATGGGATATATTTTCCCATGCGTAACGGACATCTACTGGTTCCTTAATCAGATAAAGTAGTATCCGAGGATGTTTGACCATCCCACTTAGCTTTTAATTGTTTAATTTTAAATTGGGAAATATGGGGTAGTGAACAGTTTTGGACAGTTTGCATATTACCAGTGTAGCATATTTTATGTCGTGTCAATTCCATTAACAACCCCCTATTTTAATATCAAACTAGGTTATACGACATTTCGGGTAAACTAATCTATTGGTTCACCAGAAAGCTGGTTTGTACGATCCAGTTTCTTGGTAGCCTTATCTACCAAAAAGAATCTATAAATTGGGATATGCAGAGCTTTTGTTATTTTAAAGACATTCCTCAAAGTAACGTTAGCTATCCCTCGCTCTATTCTGTTAATAGTAGATAAATCAACTTTTGACAACTCTGCTAATTCAAGCTGAGATAAACTCTTTTGTTGTCTATATTTTTCTACTTCTTTACCGAAGTGTTTGTTTATATCTATAGCCATCCTTCCACCTCCTCATTAGGGTAGAATGGCTCATTTACAATTTATACAGCATAAATGACGTACTTAAGCACAGTGATAGCTTGCAAATACGGATTATATGCAATATCCTTAAGTCACTGCTCTTCTTATGGCTCAATTACAATTCAAAGGGAAACAATTCGTACAGAACCACCATTTGTCAGTTAAATACAGAGAGTTAGAACCCAAAAAAGACAAGAGCTTAACCGATAAAGTTAGTCTCCATGATAATCTTATTATTCATGGTGACAATCTAGACTCCCTAAAAGCACTTCTCCCTATTTATGCAGGCAAGGTTAAAAGTATCTATATTGATCCTCCCTATAACACAGGCAGTGAAAGTTGGGTTTACAACGACAATGTAAATAACCCCATGATTCAGGATTGGCTTGGAAAGATAGTTGATAAAGACGACCTGACAAAACATGACAAATGGCTTTGTATGATGATGCCTCGTCTAAAACTACTACGAGAACTCTTGAGCGACGAGGGAGTTATTTTTGTTTCAATTGATGACAACGAGCTTCATAGATTAAGAATGTTGATGGATGAGATTTTCCAGTCAGAAAACTTTGTTGCTACGTTTGTATGGAAAACTCGTCAAGCTGCTGGAAAACAAGTAGCCGGTAATAATGTCTCTATTGAGCACGAATATGTACTTTGTTATAGAAAAACCGATGCTAATATTTTCAAAGGAGTTGCGAGAAATCGGTCACAATATACTAATCCAGATAAAGACAGTCGGGGTGATTGGGCTAAACATCCCTTAGATGTTGGTTCTACTAAAGAAGAGCGACCAAATTGTTTTTATGATCTTACAGACCCAACTACAGGGAATATTTATCATGCTAATCCGAATCGAGTATGGGCTTTTCAAAGAAGCTCAATGGATCGTCTATTAGCAGAAGGTAAGATTATTTTCGATCCTAAGGGTAAAACTAGACCTTACCTTAAGAAGTTTTGGAGTGAGTTACGCTCTGAAACAAAACCAATATCAACATGGATGGCAAAGGGTGAGGATACAGATGACGAAGACTCCTTACATCTACAAGTTGGATATAATACAGAGGGTACTAAAATACTCAATGAAATATTCGGCAGTAAGAAGTTCGATTACCCTAAACCCGTCAGTCTAATTAAAGAACTCCTTCGTCAAACTACAGATACTAATTCAATCATCCTCGACTCTTTTGCGGGATCAGGCACAACTGCCCATGCTGTCCTAGAATTAAACAAAGAAGATGGTGGCAATAGAAAATTTATTCTTGCAGAAATGGAAGATTACGCTGATTCAATAACAGCCGAACGAGTAAGGAAAGTTATAAAGGGTGTTAAAGGCTCAAAAGATGAAGACACACAAGAAGGATTGGGAGGATCTTTTAGCTATTTCGAACTGGGCAAACCAATAGAAATTGAAACCATTTTATCTGGAAACAACCTCCCTAGTTACCAAGAGCTGGCTAAATATGTCTTTTACACTGCAACAGGTGAAGAGTTTGATGAAGAAAAAGTTAATGAGAAGACTGGTTTTATTGGCGAAACAAAGGATTATCATGTCTATTTATTTTATAAACCCGACTTAACCTATCTTAAAAATAGTGCTTTAACTTTAGATCAGGCTGAAAAACTGGGAAAGCCTAACGGCAAGAAGCGGTTAGTCTTTGCTCCTACTAAATACCTAGATCAAGACCATTTAGATCAATACAAAATTGAGTTTGCTCAACTGCCTTTTGAAATTTATAAGTAACCAAATGTATGGAGCTAAAAGAATATCAGGAAAAAGCATTAAACCAAGTATCTATTTATCTTCGTAACCTTTTTGAATGGCGTAACAAAAACTATTTAGTAGTTAAAAGTGTTGGAAAGGAAGCATCTATAGACTTCCCGTTAAAAGCTTGGGTTCAATCAGAAGTTACTCGTCCTTATAAATCTCGCAGGAATGGATTGGGTGAAGATGTTCCTAATTTTTGTCTTAAAATCCCAACAGGTGGAGGTAAAACTCTACTAGCAGTTAAAGCGATTGACCTAATAAACACTCAATATATTAAGAAACATACAGGGTTGATATTGTGGGTTGTTCCAACAACTCAAATTTACCGTCAAACAATTCAAAGCTTGAGAGATAGGAATCACTCATACCGACAGAATCTGGATATAGCCAGCGGTGGTAGGACTCTGATTGTTGAAAAGACCGACCATTTCTCACCCCAAGATTTAGAAGAAAACTTAGTAGTTTTGATGCTTATGTTACCATCTGCCTCAAGGAAAACTAAAGAAACATTAAAACTTTTTCAAGATAATGGTGGTTTCCAAGAGTTTTTTCCTCCTGAAGACAACATAAAGCTTCAAAAACAGCTTTTAGAACAAATACCTAACCTTGATTATTTTGGTAACGAAACGGGTTTTTGGGGTAAACAGATTAAAACCTCCATGGGAAATACCTTACGTCTTCTATCTCCTATAATCATAGTCGATGAAGGACACAAAGCTTACAGCGAGATAGCTTTAGGTACACTCTATGGCTTTAACCCTTCGGTAATAGTTGAACTCTCCGCAACACCTACTGAAAACAGTAACATTCTTGTGGATATAAGGGGTATTGAACTTAATCGTGAGGAGATGATTAAACTCGACCTACACATAACAAATAAGGCTAGCCCTGACTGGAAAGACACCTTACTTGCCAGTGTTAATCATAGGAATGTATTGGAAGAAAAAACCAAAGAATACGAGGCTTTAACTGGCAATTATATCCGACCTATTTGTTTAATTCAGGTTGAACGGACAGGAAAAGACCAACGAGATGGAGGCTATATTCACTCGGAAGATGTGAGAGAACATCTTATTCGGGTTATTGGTATTCCAAGCGACCAAGTGATTGTAAAAACTTCTGAAAAAGATGAATTAAAAGAAATTGACGATGTTGGTGGCTTAATGACTAAAGACTGCCAAGTACGCTATATCATCACTAAACAAGCCCTTCAGGAAGGTTGGGATTGTGCCTTTGCTTATGTGCTTACTATTTTAACTAATCCTTCCTCTAAAAATGCCCTTACTCAGCTTGTTGGTAGGATTTTAAGACAACCTTATGCCAGAAAGACAAAGATTCCGGAACTAGATGAAAGCTATTGTTTTGTCTTCCAGCAAAAAGGAGCGTTGATATTGGAGGAAATAAGAAAAGGGTTTGGTCTTGAAGGGCTAGGAGATTTAGCCAGTCGGGTTGTTACTGATGAAGACTTAGAAGAAGCAGCGGGTCAGGAGAAAACTTTTAAGATTAGAGAAAAGTTTAGGGATCTTGCAGAAGAAACGGTATTACCAGTTTTCGTTGTTAGGGATAGTGACAGATGGAGAATGATTGATTATGAAATGGATATTACAAGTAAGCTGGATTGGACAAAACTAAACTTAGAACCAATCTTCTCACTCACCTTGTATATCCATGAAGAAAAAGATATTGAGCAGATTACAACTATCTCAGAGGATGTTAAAGAATTAGTTGAGCAAATAACTGTCAAAAAACTTCGTCAGGGAGGACTAAAACTAGATTCTGTATTTTTGACACGACATATCATTGATATTATTCCAAATCCTTGGATAGCTTATGAAATTGGTAAGATAGCCTTAAACGAACTGTTAAAACGCAATGATGAAAATCTGGTAATAAATAATTTTGTTTTTATTATTGAGGAGTTAAGAAAGATTCTTGCTCGTGAGAAAGATAGATTAGCTCAAGGGATATTCCATAACCTCCTTCAAAAAAACCTATTACGCTTTATTGTCATTGGAAAAGAGTTCAGGTTCAGTTTTCCCGAGACTATTAAAATTAAGGTTACTTCTAAACCTCTTCTTAATCAAGATGGGATGCCACTGCAAAGAAGTTTATTTGAATACGTTCCAGAGGATGAGTTGAACGAAACAGAGAGGGCGGTTGCTTGGTATTTAGAGGATCAAGACAGATTGTTTTTCTGGTATAGAAATATTCCACGCAGAGATTATGCTATTCAAGGTTGGCGTAAACAGAAAATTTACCCCGATTTTATCTTTACTGAGACTGATTTACATAACGGAGTTGAGCATGAGAAGGTGTTCATCGCCGAGACAAAAGGTTTACATCTTAAAAATGAGGATACAGATTATAAGAAAGCTGTGTTTGATGTTTGTAATACAATGGTTACTGAGAAGAGATGGGAAGAGCTTAAACTAGCTTTCAAAAATAAAAACATCCGGTTTGAAGTTATATTTGAAGACGAGTGGAAAAGAAAGTTAAATGCTCTACTCCAAAGTTAAAACTTAAGTGTTATTCACAAGTTTTAGTATATCCTCTTTTCTATAACGCCTATCTCTCCTTTGCCCAATACGAACAGCTTTTAATATGCCTTTCTTATCCCATTGTCTAAGTGTTTGGGGATGAACTTTTAGAAGTTCACAGGCTTCTTTAAGAGTATACAATCCGAATTCTTTATCTTTTTTCCTAGCCATAGGGACTTGATATTTATTGATATTAGCATACAATAAATCCAAACAAATTCAATCCCCCGACATATCGGGTAAGGTTTGTTTCCAATATAAGTATGAAAAATAAGAATGATGTAATTACATCTGATATTAAAATAGATCAATTACTGCCTGAAAGGTCTTTCATAGAGTATTGTAATTTTGATTATCACCGCCAACATAAACTAAACATAAACCAAGAATTTTTAAGAGCAGCGGAGGCAGATAATTTTTTATTTCCTCTACTCCAAAGAAGTGAAGTTGTAAAACAAGAAGATGGAACAGAAAAAGAGGTTACAACGAATTATTACAGCCCTCATCAAATCTATGTTGTGGCTACTTTATCTAAAAACCAAGTGCATGAAGGGTTTCTTTGGGCTCATCAAGATCTAGAATTTCACAAACAACAAGGTTTCCGAATGGTGAATTGGGGATGGTCAGGATATGCTTTTAATATTACTCTTGAGGAAAAAGATAAAGGACTTAGGGTGGTCGAGCAAAGACAGTTAGGAAATGGGTGCATTGTGGCAGTCAAAGATGAAGATGATAGCAGAAAAGATCCTAGTTTTGATCATTTAAAAGTTTGCATTGATTTCCAGAATTTTGTGATATTACTTCATTCATTAGAACAACTACAATATTCTCCTACTAACAATAGGGCAAAGGACAGGTATTTCTCAGAGGCACCATCCTTATATTTTGATCTATCTCCCCTTAGAACTGAGGGTAATAAAATGCTAAAAAAATATGGCTTGGATTTGGGAAAACTGAAAATATTAGCTCATAATGTAGCAGGACTCGCTAGTGATATTGACCCATTAGAACACTGGTATTATTACCTTAATCTCCATCCTCAATGGAGAAAAGATCTATTTAAAGGAGATGCTGCCCTAGCCCAAGAAGTTTACAGGATTTATGATTTATTGATTGAGGTAATCGAAGTTATATCGAATGAAAAACAATCTCCGATGTTTGAGCTTCTGTATGGAGAACAAAATATTCATCCTTATCTAATACCCAGAACTGAATATGTTCATGGTACTGATGTCAAATCTATGTGGGCAGCTATTAAAAAATTTAAAGAGTGGATGAAACTAGAAAATAATAAGGATTTTGTTGAAGAAAATACTCTTACCAGCCTAGAAAGTTTTGAGAAAGAATTAAAAGAGTATGAGGATAAGTATGGAGCGAGAAGCTTTATTTCAAACGGTGTCAGAGAGGTTGAGGTGGAAGAAAATATAAAGCTTGATGATTTAGATCCAAAAACTAAACAATATACCCGTCCAGCTCAAACACAAGTTGCAGAGGGCAAACACCAATTTTTAAGCCTTTGGGGCTACGACCTTGAGGAAAGAATAAAAAAGCAGGAAATCACTTTGGAACAAGCAAAGAAGGAAGATTATGACTTGTTTATTAAACGGGAAGTTTTTGATGCTATTGAGCGTAGATTAAGTAGTTTAAAAAGGGAGTTATGGGCAATCCTTGATACTGCTCAAAAACAGATTGCTAGAAAGGTAAATGAAGCCTGGGATATAGAACATAATTTTGGTAATAATTTTTGGTTCAAAAGGAAAGAAGAACTTAATAAACTATCTAGAGAGGAACAATTAAAACTGTACCGAGCAGAGTACAAAAAAGCCCATAAGCAAGCCCAATATTGGAGTCAAAAAAGAGATGAGTTTGGAGAGGTAGAATATATAATGAATTTATTATTTTGCAGTGTGTGTAGACAAAAACCCGTTGCTATCCACCAATTCCACTATGATGAAAAAATTTCTAGTAATATTATTTGTGACGATTGTGTCAAAAATGCCAAAGATCCAAAAACCATAAAACAGGCAGAGCTAAAGTGTGATTATTGTGGTGCCATGCTTTATAAATATGCTTATCAAAACAGATTGAATGATCTGCTTTTTAACAAAGCTCCGGCTGATATTAATATAGAGCTTGAATACGGAAGACTCCAGGTTCGAATAGGATGTAAAAGCTGTAAACAAGTAAATAGACGTTGGATTGACTGGGGATGGGTAGTATAAAACAGTATTTGTCGTCTATTGTATTAGAGAGATAAAACAAAATCATATTGTGGTTTTGTATATCTTAAGCTATAATTTAATTAGCACCTGCGGGGTGCCCAAGTAGTGAGATAGAAGGGCTACTAATAAGTTACCAGACTTCTTCTGGGGATTTATTAGCAGCTCTTTTTTGTTGCTTCAAATTCTCATGTGAGTTCTGGAAATAAGAAAACATATGAGAATAAGATTTTTTAATAACCAATATAAGAATGACATACTGGGCAAAGCAAGAACTGCTCATATCCCTAGTATGGACTGGCAAGATATTGCTCAGGAACTAGATATAGCTCTTTGGCTTAATCTCTCCAAATTTCAAGGCAAAAATAACTCTAGTGAACGTACTTTCGCTGTAAAGATTATGCAAAATAAGATCTTTGATCTTGTTAAAGCAGTCAGTCGCCAAAAGAGATTCCTTGATAGCCACCATTTAGTCTTTTCTCAACTTGAAGAAACAGAAGCGGGTCAACTCAAATTGGATTTGGCACGACCTATTTTCTAAAGGAGAAACTTATGGATTTACTAAATAATAACGATAGATATTTTAGAATCACCAGCTTTTATGCAGCAGCTTTTTTGTTTGTCAAAGGCATGGAGCTTGTAAACATTGACCGAACTATACCAAAGCGATCCCAGTTTGTATTCCTAGATACCCCTGAGAGAGAAGTGTTGATGCAAAGTTTTAACTACGCACCTGAAGATTCGCCAGAAGTTATGGTAGACACCCGAAAGTTAGTTACGGCGATTAAAACACTAAAGGAAAAATTGTATCAGGAAAGGTTCTGACTTTTATGGTAAGCCCAGAACTTTTGGAGGAATTAAAAATGATTATTAAAGAAGATTATCAAGTTGAACTATCCCCCGCTATGCTATCCGAAATGGGAAATACTCTGGTTAATTTTTTTGGTTTACTTGCCAAGGTTGATTATGAAAACCTAGGCGAACAAGAAGAAAGGGAAATTACAGATGAGCAGTGAAGACTTTATCAAATATGCTTTACTTTACTTAAAACTAGGATTTTCTCCGATACCTACTGGTAAAAATAAAATTCCTACTATTAAGTGGGAGGAATTTCAGCAAAGAAAAGCGACTGCGGAAGAAATACACGAATGGGCTAATAAGTTTCCTGATTCAAATATTGGTATTGTTACTGGTGCTATATCTGACATAGTAGTTGTAGATGTAGAGGCTGGTGGTGATACCAAAAACTTACCCCCAACGGTTGTTTCTAAAACAGGCGGAGGAGGTTATCACTTCTATTACAAACACCCCAACAAACCAGTCAAAAACGCCGTCAGAATCCGAGAGAAGACAGATATTAGAGCAGACGGTGGTTATGTTGTAGCACCATACTCCATTCATTCTTCAGGCAATAGTTATGAGTGGATTGTATCACCAGAAGATGCGGATTTTGCAGAACTACCGCAGTGGGTACTAGACGAAGCTGGCGAGAGTAAAACAAAAACTGATTGGAAAGAATTTTTATCTAAGGAGCAGTCAAATGGTACTAGGAATATGACAGCTGCCCAACTTGCCGGTAAGCTACTTTATCATTTACCCCCAGAGCTATGGGAAATATCAGGCTGGTCTACTTTAAAAGAATGGAATACAACCAATAATAATCCCCCTCTATCTGAAGCAGAGCTAAGAACGGTTTGGGAAAGTATTAACAAAAGTGAAATCCAAAAAAGAAACTTTAAACCTATCCCAGAAACAAGAACACCGATTGATTTTGCCACTTTAGAAGAAACAATACATAAGTGGTTACTTATAAACGATAAAGGGCTTATTAGGGTGCTTGTGGGCACTGTAGTGGCGAATAAACTGAAGGCTGATCCAGTTTGGCTATTTATTATCGCTGCCCCAGGAGGCAGTAAAACTGAGCTAATAAGAGGACTTAATAAAGTTGATAAGGTATATTCCATATCTGACCTTACTCCTCAAACATTTTTAAGTGGGGAAAAGAATAATAAGACCGGAAGTTTATTATTAAGACTCCCATTCGGAACAATATTTACCTATAAAGACTTCACTACAGTTTTAACAATGCATAGGGATAAACAACAGGCAATAATCTCTCAGTTGAGAGAAATTTTTGATGGTTATTACAGGAAAGAGTTTGGGACAGGTGAAACTAAAGACTGGGTAGGAAAAATCGGCTTTATAGCAGGGGTTACAACTGTTATAGATAGACACCACGAAATTTACTCAGTCTTGGGAGAAAGGTTTGTCCAGTACAGACCAATCCAACCCGACAGAATAGCCCTCGCCAAGAAAGCAATCTCCAATAGTGGCGGTGAAGACTTAATGCGAGAGGAGATCCAAAAAGCAATGGCAGATTATATTTCTGGGATCAAAATCCCTGAAGAGAAAGTTGCTATACCAGATTGGTTGGTAGATAAGGTTGCTCATCTGGCAAGTTTTGTAGTAAAAGCTCGCAGCGGAATTATCAGAGAAAGCTACCACACAAGAGAAATAGAACAAATACCTGATCCAGAACTACCTACCCGACTTGCAAAACAACTCATAACTCTTGCTACAGCATTTAGTTTAATGAATAATGGGCAGTTTACAGAAGACGACTATTCCCTTATTTATAAAATCGGGTTAGATAGCCTCCCAGCAAAAAGGAAATTAACTATTGAAGCTTTACTTAAACAGGAAGACTATTTGGAAACCTCAGAATTTGCTATAGCTATTGGATACCCTACCAACACTACAAGAAGGATATTAGAAGACTTACAAGGTCTTCAGTTGATTGATAAACAACCAAAATGGAAGGGTAATAACGATGGATGGAAAATTAAAAATTCTACAATAGAGGATCTTAAAAAAGCTGGATGGGTTCCAGAAGAATCTGATTTTATAAAAGAAGTTAAGGATGCTTTTAATACTACACCCGAAATGTCGGAAGCCTCAACAACAGAACCAAAACAGGAGGAGCTGTCATTAGCATGAAGAGCCAGTTAAATTACACCTTTCGTGTTATAAAAGATGGCAAGACCATAGATAGATGCCAAACTCACTCCAAACGCCGTTTTTATAACAGAATACGCACGATAAATTGGCAAGATAGCCCTCTAAAAGCCTACCTACGGGTCAGTTATGGCAAGAGGGAATGCAACCTTGGATGTCTTTGTAGTTTTTATAATGATGGCGAGTATGAAACCAAACAAGATTTAATGAAAGCACTGGAGGCATTTACTGAATAAAATATGACATCAGATAAACAAATCCAAGCCAATAGGATCAACGCTCAAAAAGGTGGTGTTAAAACAGTTGAGGGTAAAGCGATAAGTAAACTCAACCCCCTTAAACATGGATTGTTAAGTAGCGAGGTATTATTAAAGGGAGAAAGTAAACAAACCTATTCAGAACTATCCCAAAGTCTATTAGAGTCCTTGCAGCCCATTGGTGCTATAGAGGAGATGCTAGCTGACAGAATTATCGCCAATATATGGAGATTAAAAAGAATGTTAGAGGTGGAACGGGCGACTATGGAGTGGCAAAAAGTTCATGAGATACGTTCAATGCACTTTGATGAAAAACAAGACCAGATAGAGAGGAACGCAATTCGTGAGATGTTAATAAACGAAGATATAGAAAAATTACAAAGATATGAAACAGCTATTGAAAGAAGTCTTTATAGAGCATTGCATGAGTTGCAACGTATTCAAGCATCAAGAAATGGGGAAAAACCACCCCTTCCGATGGCATTAGATGTGATAATTGACCAAGAAAATGAAGAAAAAGAGGGTTAAAATGGGTTCGTTTGGTAAAATTTTGTTGAAAGTGTAGAAAAAATTGAAGCTAATATGTCAGAATCCTTAATGATTTCGGCAATTTTAATAGAAGACACACATGGGAAGATATTATTGGAGTAAAAAAGAAGAAGCGGACAGCTTAAAAAAAATTCATATATGGTGGTTAAAAAAGCAAGGCTATCTGAATGGGTGGGCTTCAGGAACTATAAAATGGACTAATGGCTTTTCCGGCAATGAATCTAGTGCAGGAATTGAGATCTCAACATACATTGATGAACCATATCTTAGGATTCACTACACTCAAACTGATGGAGATGATATTAAGACTGACTATGATTACAAAATTCCCTTAATAACTACCCCATGTTATTTTGGAGGTAAAAGATATTGGTTTACTTGCCCTTGGTATGTCAATGGAAAATATTGCGGTAGACGAGTTGGGGTGATTTATTTAGGTGGCAAACACTTTGCCTGTAGGCATTGTCATAACTTAACATACAATAGTAGAAATCTAGGTGGATTTTTCAAAGCAGCTGGTCAAACCATCAGTGCACCTGAGCTGGATAGACTAAGAGAAGAGGCAAAAACAGAATATTACCGTGGCAAGATAACTAGAAAATATAAACAGTATCTTAAAAAGGAGGAGAAATTCCTTTTCCAACTACAGGTTGTAACAGAAGGTCTTTATAAGAAAAGGTCAAGGTGACAATATTAAGCACAATTACTTGACATTACTTGATAGTTAAATTAAGGTATAAATGAATCAATATTTATGAAAGCAGTATTACTTTGCAGAGTCAGCTCAAAAGAACAAGAAGAAACAGGCTACTCTCTTCCAGCTCAAGAGAAACTTCTTACAAGTTATGGTGACAGTAAAGAATTTAAGATTGCTAAAATCTTTTCTATTACAGAATCAGCTAGTGGTAGTAAACAGCGGGAAGTCTTTGATAGCATGATAGCTTTTATTAAAAAAGAAGGAATTAAAATTATTATCTGTGAGAAAGTAGACAGATTAACTCGCAATTTCAAAGACGCAGTAGATATAGATGAATGGCTTGAAAAAGACGAGGAAAGGCAGGTTCACTTGGTTAAAGACTCACTTATACTGCATAAAAACTCACGCTCACAGGAAAAACTAAATTGGGGCATAAGGATCTTATTTGCTAAAAACTACATTGATAATCTATCCGAGGAGGTAAAAAAGGGACAAAAAGAAAAGATATCACAGGGTTGGCTACCAACAAAGCCACCACTGGGCTATAAAACGATTGGTGAAAAAGGACATAAGATCCATATTGTTGACGAAGCAGTAGCACCCCTTATAAAAAAGATGTTTTCCCTTTATGCTACCGGCAACTATTCGTTAAAGAGATTAACTACAGAGATGTATGAAGCTGGGCTTCGTCACGATACAGGCAACGGGGTGGTTAAAAGCAGAATCCACCAGTTGATTACTGATCCTTTTTATATTGGTAAAAACCGCTGGAACGACGAGCTCACAGAAGGTAAACAGGATACATTTATAGATAATGAGACTTTTGGAAAAGTCCAAACCTTGTTAAGAAGTAAGACTACTCCTAAATACAATAAACATTCTTTCCGATTCAAAGGATTGCTTCGTTGTGATGAATGTACAGGAATAATAACTTGGGAAATACACAAAGGGATTATTTATGGACATTGTAACCACTACCGAGATTGCAAGCAGACTACTTGGGTTACTCAAAAAGAAGTTGAGGATCAACTTATAGATGAGTTTGATAAGTTGGAAATTAAGAATACCCGAATTGTCGAGTGGATACGCAAAGCAATAAAAGATAGCCATAAAGACGAGATAGCTTTCTATTCCAGTTCCGTTAATGAATTAAACCATAAAAGCGAACAAATCCAAAAGAGAATAGAAAATCTTTATGACGACAAAGTTGATGGCTTAATTACGCAGGAAGATTACAATAATAGACTTAAAAGATATACAACAGAAAAGGATGAGGTATTAAAGATGATCCAGAAACACTCTAAAGCAAGTACAAAATATTACCAGTTAGGAATAAATATCTACGAATTATCCCAAAGATCAAAACAAATATATCTTAAAACTAAAAAAGAGGATGACAGAAGGGCTCTTATTAATATGGTTTTTGCAAAACTAACTCTAAATGAAGGTCGGGTTAATATTGAGTACTCTAAAACTTTTAAATTACTCGCTGAAGCTATTAGCTTCACTAATAGGTCGAAAATAGAAAATACAACAAAATTAGATGGTGATATTTTCGAACCGACAGAAAAGCTTGATATATCAACCCAAATGGGCGTTTTACAAGCCTCCCGTCCTAGTTGGCTCCCCCGCGTGGACTCGAACCACGAACCTTAATCTTAACAGGATTCCGCTCTACCATTGAGCTACAGGGGATTATATTAAGTTTTTAATGAACTGTCGCCCTCGATAACTTTTTAACTGCTTCTCTCTTTTTAAAGATTCTCGTCTAGTTTCCAACTCTTCTTGATAAACTAGCGCCCATTTCCCATCGAATCGAGCTGTATAACTACTCTTAAACTGCTTACTATTATGCAACCTAATTCTCTGCTCCAAGTCATCAGTCTGACCAATGTATATTTTATCGTGCTTCTGATTATAGACAGCATACACATAAAACATACCCGCTAATTTTACTTGATCCACTCTACCTCCGCCAGCTGGCGGAGAGCTACAGGGGAATGTTAAAGAACAGGAGAATTATATCGCATATATGATTCAAGCGCGACATGACTATTAATTTGTCTGGAGGTTTATCAGACTAGCATGAACTTCTTGATGACAATTCGCGCATAAAAGATGACACTTATCTAACTCCTTTATTATTACCTTCCAACTCCTATATAGCTCATCCATAGATAGTTTAAAGCTCTTTTGTTCAGGATCAATGTGATGAAAGGATAAAGCGCCCAAACATCGGTCGTATCCACAAACCTGACACTTGCCTCCTTTATAATTTATCATGAGATTCTTCAGTCGTCTCCTCCTGACGTTTGTCATCTTGGCCAAATAAGCCTTCCTGTCTTCATATGTTCGTGTTTCCTTCGCCATAATTCCACTTTACCAGATACAATATTATTGTCAACTGATATAATTTCTTCATGAAACAGAACAAACAGATTGTAATTATCTCTGGATGTCTTATTAATTATGGAAAGTTTTTAATGGTGCAAAGAGATGAGGAAGAGTGTCCTAAGGCTCATTTAAAATGGGAATTTCCAGGCGGAAAGGTCGACTTTGGAGAAACACCAGAAGAATCTTTAACCAGGGAGTTTTTAGAGGAAACAGGGAGAGTAATAAAAATTAAAGAACTACTTCCTTTTAGCCAAACAGCTTATTGGGATTATGATTGGGGTACCCAACAAACCCTTTGTTTTTGTTATCTTTGTGAGTTAATAAATGATGGTGAACCAAAAGGGAGGGATCATCATGTAAAAGATATTCGATGGTTTACTTTTGATGAGGTCAAATCCCTCCCCTCCTTACCAGGAACAGTAAAATTTTTGAATCTGGCACAGGAAAGGTTTATGGGGAGAGAAGATCAATAACCGTAGTTAAAAGAGGCTGTTCCTGGGAGACCAGCTCCCCTGATTCTGCTGAAACAATAGCTGTGGTTTGAGCTGACACAGGAATTAAACCTAAGAATTTATGTGTTTTTACTCCTTTTATTCTGTAAACGATCTTATCATTTATTATTTCAATCTTGACTGTTCCAGTTAAGTCCCCTAACTCCCCGCCAGCAATCTCACCGGCTTGAGTATCAATTTTGTTGACAATATTAGTATTTAATAAATTTTGTACCGCCTGATCCGGTAAAATTGTCACCACCTTCTGTCCTGCCGGCGTAGTAACAATCAACTGCCTGGTGTTAACATCCACCGATAAAGGAAAATCTGTTAGGGCTGCAATTTTATTTTTAGAGAACGCCTGTTTACCACTTTTGCTAGCAATCTTTACTCCCTCATCTTCTAGCTCTTCCTCTATCTCTTTTGTTAGCTCGTCAATCTCCCTCTTATCTAAAATCTTATCCTCTTTAGCCTCATCTTCAGTTTTAAGCTTGAGCCTTCCTCCTTCGTACACATACTTTAACTTTAGTCTATCCTGTTCTATCTCAATCTTAGTTTTTTTGTTATCCTCAACTTTAGTTTTTATTTTTCTTCCATCAACGGTTTCTATCTCAGTTTCACTTTTGGCACCCTCAGATTGAGATTTAATCTTAGTGCCATTAGTGGTTACAGCCTCAGTCTTCGTTTTAGAGGCTTCTTTGGATTGTTCCTCAATCTTTTTGACTGCTTTTTTAGCCTCCTCATTCTCCCCCAAAACACTATTTGACGTTGCTGCACTGGAGGCAATAAGATAACCCCCAACTCCCACCATAAACAATAAGACTAAAAGTCCAGAGAAGCCTTTTTCAAACTGAGTGGATTTGGGCATTTATTGATAGTACCACAAACAGCACAACAAACAACAAGTCATTCTAGGTAATCCCGTAACTTCTTGGCTCTGGTTGGATGACGAAGCTTTCTTATAGCCTTAGCCTCTATTTGTCTAATTCTCTCTCTGGTTACTCCAAACTCCTTACCAACTTCTTCCAAAGTTCTTTGTTTTCCATCCTCTAAGCCAAACCTGAGTTGAAGCACCCTTTTTTCTCTGGGAGACAGGGAATCCAATACCTCATCCAGGTGTCCTTTTAATAACTCCCTTGTTGCCTGCTCATCAGGCTTTAGTCCTTGATCTTGGACAAAATCCCCTAGCTCCGAATCCTCTTCATCTCCCACCTTGGTAGCCAGCGAGGCTGGTTCCTGAGACACCTTAATAATCTCCCGAGCCTTAGCAGGATCAATACCCAATTCCTTGGCCACCTCATCTGGGGTTGGCTCTCTGCCCAAATCCTGCATCAACTTTCGCTGTGATCTATTGAAACGATTAATAGTTTCTACCATATGAACCGGAATCCTAATCGTTCTGGCCTGATCAGCTAAAGCTCTGGTAATTGCCTGTCTGATCCACCAGGTAGCATAAGTTGAGAACTTAAAACCTCTGCGCCAATCATATTTATCCACCGCTCGCATCAAGCCCATATTTCCCTCTTCAATCAAATCAAGTAATGACATCCCCCGCCCAACGTATTTTTTAGCAATCGAAACAACCAGTCTTAAGTTGGCTGAGATTAATTTATCCTTAGCCCGCTTCTCACCTTTTTCAGCTTTTTTAGCTAACTCAATCTCTTCAGCTGCAGTTAGCAGAGAAACCCTACCGATCTCTCTTAGGTATTGTCTAACCGGATCAGTCACTGAACCCTCTTCTAGGGAAGAGAGAGTCTCCAGCTCTTTTTCTAGATCAGTGGATGATTTTTCACCATCTGCCAAATCTTCAGCAGTAGTTTCAAAAACATCAATTCCTTCATCAATTAATTTGATATAGAAATTATCTAAGGCCTCAATACTCTCCTCCGGTTTCGGGAAAACCTGCAAGATCTCCTCTTGGGTAACAAAGCCCCGCTCATGACCAAGCTTGAGTAACTTTTTATCATCTAGTTGTACTTGTTTTGCTTTTGCCATAAATTTAATTTAATCCTTTCAGTCTGACAGACAGATCTCTAAATCTTTTATTTAATATATCCAACTCCTGTATTTTACCAAAACTCTGAGCATTTTTGATCTGGGCAGATAGCTTCTCGAGTGACGCCTTAACTAAGGCTTTTTTCAACTCCCCTATCACTACCTCGATCTCACTTTGCCAATTCTTGGAGCTGCTTAATTTATCATCTACCTCTAGTAAATACAATCTGTCTGTTAAGGGAACCACCTCCACTGGTAAGGATTTAACAAACTCCAGGATACTAAACGATCCACCCTTAAAGGAGATACTGTCCAGATAGAGAACCAACAATACATATAGTGACCGGTAGGTCTCTTGGGTAAAAAGTGTCTCTGGGAAACTAGGAACAAAGGTAAGGTCTGAGGGGATCTTTAATAACAGTACTAATAAATACTCCTCCAACAACTCTCTCCTGGGACGGGCGATAACCTTATCAGTATCAGCCTGTCTTAGTGCTGTAGAATAATTAACGGTCTCGGTACCACTTTCTTTCACCTTGTCTATCTGCCCTCTTAATACATTCTCCGGGGTACTAATTAGGGCCGATAACTTTTGTAAGTAGTGTTCAAAATTTATTGGATCAGTAATCTTAGCCCAGATGGGTAAAAGTTCCGAGCTGGCTCGCTTTTTACCTTCGGCTGAGGATAAAGAAAAACGGCGTGAAACTGATTTCAGGTAATAATCATAGATTGGTTCAGCCTCAATAACCTGTTTTTCCCATTGCTGTGGATCTTTTAAGGCTAACTCCGCCGGATCTTTTCCAGATGGAAGAGAGATCACCTTTAAATTAAATCCTACCTTGTCCGCTAACTCAATTCCCCTCCTGGAAGCAGCGTCTCCAGCCAGATCTTTATCAAAACAGATCAACAGTGTGTCGGTATATTTTTTTAATAGCTCTAACTGACCCAAGGTCAAAGCAGTGCCCTTTGAGGCCACAATATTTTTAACCCCGGCCTGGTAAGAGGTGATCATGTCCATCTCTCCTTCTACTAAAATGGCAGCGCCGGCCTGCCTAATCTCGCCCTTTGCCAAGTTCAGTCCAAATAGAAACTCGCTTTTATCAAAAATGGTTGTTTGTGGGGTATTAATATATTTAGGCTCTCCGGCACCTAAGACTCTGCCGGCAAAACCTCTGATTGAACCCGTAACATCTACTAGCGGAAACATTACCCTGCCTCTGAAACGGTCATAACCACCTTTTTGTGAGGCAACTATCAGTCCCGCCTCCAAGGCCTCTTCAACTTTGAAGCCTCTTTTTTTTAAGAAAGAGACTAAAGACTCCCAGGAGTTAGGAGCATACCCTAAATTAAACTCCTTAATAGTAGACTCATTGAGTCCTCTGTTTTTTAGATACTTGAGAGCAACTTTGCCTAAACTATGTTTAGTCAAGAGATGATGAAAAAATTGTGCTGATTTTAAATTAGCCTCCATTAATCTGTGCCGTTTATCAGAGCTGGTATTTTTAGTTCTTTTCAGTATGACCCCAGCTTTTTGGGCCAAAAGCTGCAGGGATTCTGGGAAATCCATTCCCTCTTTTTCCATCAAGAAGCGGAAGATATCCCCACCTTTTTGACAACCAAAACAGTGAAAGATACCCCGTTCTGGGGAGACTACAAAAGAGGGAGTTTTTTCTTGATGAAAAGGACAGGGAGCTTTAAAATTAACACCAGATTTTTTTAAAGGGAGATATTCCTGAACCAGGTCAACGATATTGATTTTGGATTTAATGAGCTCGATATCGTCCATGTAGAAACAACAATCATCTTCTCGCCCGATTATACGTGGCCATTAGAGCTGTTGTGTGCGAATTGTACGCCAAATCTTACCCGAAAGCAAGTTTTAGGGTAGGCAGCCGTCTGGAGGAGGACAGGAGAGAAGATCGGAAACCGAATAACCCAAAACTCCACTTTGTCCATCGATTAGTTGATGATAATACCGCATCTCCTGCAAAGGGAAGTAAATTTCCCCCAAGTCAAGATTATATTTACGAATTCCCCTTACTGATCTATCTCTGAGAAAAGAGCTCTCCCAGTTACCGCTTGAACCCAGCTGGATTAAAACATTAGTGGTATTAACAACCATTCTCAGTCTTCCTGCTAACTCCTCCTCACCTGCTGTAGGTACGTTAAACTCTCCACCTTGATTAATAGTGGACTGGTCCTCTCGGCGTGATCCAACTCTAATCCGGACAAGATAGTCTGGGACTCTTCCTCTCGTATAATTTTCTGAGAAGCCTATTCCAACTACCATACTACTTAATGTGTCCTGACGAAGCCCAGAAAGAAGTTCATACCTTCCAGGGTCATACTCCCAAGCATCTATACCACTTGAGGTAAACCTAGCCTGCCCCGCAACCACACCGATATATTGGTCCTCAGAAGAGGTAACTAATCTTCTCTCACTAATCCAATCAACCATAAGTTTTTTTGGATCAGTTGGATCTATAAAAGAGTCAACCCAAAGACTGCCTTCAGGAGCATCAATTGAACCCTGAATACCGCAAAACAGAGACCCATATCTATCAATCACCCGAGAGAATCCCTCGGCAGGTATTCTCTTTGCACGACGTATTCCCTGAAGAACACCGACGACCTCTTGTTGGCAATCTGGATCTGGATTATCACTCGCTCTAACGCCACGAAGACCCAGTTGAGCAGTAGACAATGTCAAGCAAGCCACCAGAGTATCTCTGGCACCTATTCGGATGAGATGTTCTCCCAAGCCTTTTTTCTCTCTGTCACAGTTTAATTATTACCAATATACTCTAGTAAATCAAGAACAGATAACCTACCAACTCAGTGATATTTTTTCATTGCTCCAAGGGGAAACCTAATTGCACCCTGATTACCCGCCGGATCAAAATCAGCATGCCACTTCATGTCGCGGCGAAACTCTAAATTAAATGGGTACAACTCTTGCCCCTCACTAATTGATGGTGAAAAATCACCTTCAGGAAGATTAGGATAAGGCTCATCCTCTCCTCTCTCGGTAATATC
>Ga0209542_10007817_pt1 | contig 20189 bp, 31 predicted proteins | sample RifCSPhighO2_01_FD_184028 | JGI IMG/M metagenome (GOLD analysis project Ga0209542, IMG submission 184028) | Soil microbial communities from Rifle, Colorado - Rifle CSP2_plank highO2_0.1 (SPAdes) (version 2) | ecosystem: Environmental > Terrestrial > Deep subsurface > Rock core/Sediment ...
CCCCTGCTTTTTCTAACGCAGCCAAACGCCAAAATATCCCAGCTTTTCGAGAAAAAGGAGTGTGGAAAATTAGTGAAGCTTTTAAGAGCGTGTGAAGACGGTCTTCACACGCCGCCTTAAACTAGGCCCGGCCTAATTTCCCGTGACCAGCCCGCCCATCTGCCAACTGGCGGAGGCGGGTTTTGGTTTTTATTGACAAAGGAATTGAGGTGGTATATACTCAATTTTATGAGGAACGAAGTTTCCTTATCCTTGTGAATTAGAACGGACTAGCCCCATTAAAGCACTGGGTTAGACCGGTGTGTTTTTTTGGAAAAATATGAAAGCAATATTAGGAAAGAAAATTGGAACAACCCAGGTCTTCACAGACCAGGGAAAGGTAGTGCCGGTAACCTTGGTTGAGGCAGGGCCTTGCACGGTATTGGCAGTGCTTTCAAAAGACAAGAACGGATACGAAGCTGTTCAGCTTGGGTTTGAGCTGTTGGCAGAAAAGAAGGTTACGAAAAGCATGAAAGGAAAAGGATTTAGATACATCAAAGAATTTCGCTTTATTAATGAATTGAAAACAGGAGACACTTTAGATGTCTCTTTGTTTAAAGAAGGAGACAAAGTGAAGGTATCGGGGATCTCCAAAGGAAAGGGAACTCAGGGAGGAGTGAAGCGCTGGGGATTCCATGGGAGGAACGCGACACGGGGAACCAAGCACGAAGAACGGACCATTGGTTCGGTGGGCGCTGCCAGACCTTCTGAAGTATGGCTGGGCAAGAAAATGCCAGGCCACCTTGGTTTTGGAAGGGTGAGCACCAAGAATGTGCAAGTAGTGAAAGTTGATCCCGAACATAACATAATCGCGCTCAAGGGTGCGGTCCCTGGCATGAGGGGAACATTAGTTGAGATAGTGGGTAAATAAAATATGGCAGAACTCACCGTATACAATCAAGAAGGAGCAAAAGTAGGGGAAGCAAAGCTTTCTGCTGTTTTTGACGCGAAAATGAATTATGACCTTGTGCACCAGGTGGTTTTGGCCCAAAAGGCAAATCAAAGGAAAATAATTGCCCACACCAAGACCCGAGGAGAAGTTTCGGGAGGAGGAAGGAAGCCTTGGGCGCAGAAAGGCACGGGCCGCGCCCGCCATGGTTCCATACGTTCCCCTTTGTGGAAAGGAGGAGGCGTCGCGTTCGGCCCGCGCAACACAAAAGTGTATAAGCAGAAGGTCAACGAAAAGATGAGAAAACTTGCTTTGCTTCAACTTCTTTCTAGGAAGGCAAAAGACAATCTCTTGATCGCGCTCGATACCATTGTGATGGAAAAGCCCAAGACCAAGATTTTGAAATTGATGGTTGCGAAACTGCCCTTGCAGAACGCGCGAACGCTTCTTGTCTTGTCTAAGAATGAAAAAGCAGTGGTTCTTGCCTCAAGGAACATTCCGAAATTTGAAACAAGGAACGTGCAAGATCTAAATGTACTAGACGTAGTTTCGGCAAAGTTCATCATATTACAAAAAGACACGATTCCTTTACTTGAGAAAAAGTTCGCATAATATGTCTGCACTTCCTTTTTTCAAAAAGTCCGCCCCGAAGGGGCGAGATCTCGCCTCCGGCGGAAAGACCGAAAAGAAAGCCGCGGCTCCCGAAAAGAAGCAAGAGCCAAAAGTTTCTGAAGCAAAGAAACCTACGTTGGGCTTGAGTTCGGTCGGGGTCATTGTAAGCCCGCACATCACAGAAAAGGCAGGAGTTCTTGAGAAAAAAGGTGAGTATATTTTTAACGTGTATCCAAGAACGAACAAGCAGGAAATAAAGAATGCGGTGGAGAAAACGTACGGAGTGAAAGTTACAAAGGTTAATATTATAAACATTCCCGCAAAGCGAAAGAGGGTAGGAAAGCACATGGGACACGCACTCGCTGTTCGAAAAGCAGTGGTGAGCCTCCAGAAGGGACACGCTATTGAGTTGATGCCGAGATAATACTATGGAAAAACTTCTTTCAAAAAAAGAACCAGAAAAGAATCTGTTGTTTCATATCAGAAAAACAGGCGGAAGGAACAAGCAGGGCAGAATTACGATACGCCACCGCGGTGGAGGCAGCCGCACCATGTACCGCATGGTTGACTTTGGCCAAGAGCATTTGGGAGTTTCTGGAAAGGTAAGCGCGATTGAGTATGATCCGAATCGGAACGCATTCTTGGCTCTGGTGGAATACCAAGACGGCAAAAAAGGATATATTTTAGCTGTTGAAGGCATGAAGCAGGGGAGCGATGTTGCGTGCAACGACCGGACAGAACTGATCCCTGGGAGCAGGATGCGCTTGAAATACATGCCCGTGGGAACCCAGGTGCACAATATTGAATTGGTAGCAGGCTTGGGAGGAAAAGTTGTGCGTGGAGCAGGAACTGCAGCCACGGTGGTAGCGCACGAAGGAGGTTTCGCTCACGTGTCTCTGCCTTCTTCAGAAATACGCAAGATATCTGATGAATGCTTTGCTTCCTTGGGCATGGTTTCAAACCCGGGGCATATGTATGAAGTGGTAGGAAAAGCAGGAAGCTCGAGGTTGAAAGGATGGAGGCCAACAGTCAGGGGAACCGCCATGAATACGCGAGACCATCCTCATGGAGCAGGAGAAGGAAAAACCGGAAGAGGTATGCCGTACCCAAAAACTCCATGGGGCAAGCATGCCTTGGGAGTTAAAACCCGAAAGAAGAGATGGACCGATAAGCTTATCCTTCAAAGAAGGAAGAAGAAAAAGAAGTAATTCTATGTCAAGATCACTCAAAAAAGGACCATACCTGGATCAGAATCTTATGAAGAAGATTCTTAATATGAAAGCGGGAGACCGAACCGTTGTTAAAACATGGGCGCGAGACGCGACCATTACTCCTGAAATGGTGGGATTCACCTTCGGAGTGCACAACGGCAAAGACTTTATTCCCGTCACTGCGAGCGAAGAAATGGTAGGCCACCGATTGGGAGAGTTTTCTCCAACCACGAAGTTCGTCAGGCATGGAGGAAGAATGCAAAGAGAGATCGAAGCAGCAGCTGCATCACCAGCACCAGGAGCTGCTCCAGCCGCGTCAGCAGCTAAACCGCCTGCAAAGGGAGGGAAATAATCCTTCGACTACGCTCAGGATAAACATATGAAATCTATCGCGCATTTGAGACATTTAAGAATTTCTGCCAGGAAAGTACGCATGGTAACAGACTTAATTCGGGGGAAGTCTTTTCAAGACGCTTCTCACATCCTTCGCTTTGTAGTGAAGAGAGGAGCGTACCCAGTGTTGAAACTTCTTAACTCGGCATTGGCAAACGCAAAGCAGAAGTTCAACGCAGAAGTGCAGAACCTTCGAATCGCGAAAATAACGGTTGATGACGGGCCAAAGCTGAAACGGTATCGGCCTCGAGCGCGCGGGCAAACATACCCAATACACAAGAAAACCTCCCACATCACCGTTGTGTTAGAAGAGATTAAACCTACTGTTGAACAGAAACCCGCAAAGAGCGCTCCTGCACCGCAAGAACCCACAGCGGAAAAACCTATTGAAAAAGAAACACCGGCAACTGCGAAAATCGAAACTGCTCAGGCAAAGAAGCCTTTGAGAGCAGAAAAAACGTGGCAAAAGAACATTCGACGCCTCCCAAGAATATTCCGCAGAAAAGCTATTTAAACTACCATGGCACACAAAGTTCATCCAAAAGCATTCCGCCTGAAAGAAACCAAAGACTGGTCTTCCCGATGGTTTGATAAAAAGAATTTCCAGAAGCAGCTGGAAGAGGATTACATATTGAGAACGTTCTTGGAGAAAAAGCTGAAAGACGCAGGACTCGAACACGTTGAGATGGAAAAGTTCCGCGGGAAGCTTACCATTATTTTGTTCACTTCTCGCCCTGGTTTGATCATTGGAAGGGGAGGGTCTGGAGTGGAATTGATCAAAAAAGAAATACAGAAGAAAACTCCCGTGAAAGACGTGCGCATTGAGATACGGGAGATCAAGAATCCTTGGGAATCCGCGGCTTTGTCTGCCCAATTCGTGGCAAGCCAGCTGGAACGAAGAATGCCTGCAAGAAGAACCATGAAGCAGTCTCTCGCAAAGATGATGGCGGTGAAAGGCACGCAGGGAGCAAGGGTTGAAATTGCAGGGCGCTTGGGAGGAGCTGAAATCGCAAGGCGAGAATGGCTGAAACAAGGGAAGCTTCCTCGGCAAACCCTGAGAGCAGACATTGATTATGGGTTTAGGGAAGCAATGACCCGATACGGGACCATTGGAGTAAAAGTCTGGCTGTATAAAGGAGAAAAGTTCGACTAATTATGTTGACACCCAGAAGAGTAAAATTCAGGAAATGGCACAGAGGCCGTTCCAAGGGAGTAGACCACCGAGCAAACACGCTTGCCTTTGGAAGCTTTGGATTGAAATCCGTTGACACCAAATGGATCAGTTCACGCCAAATAGAAGCAGGAAGAAGAGCCATAATCAGGTTCCTGAGAAAAGGAGGAAAGGTATGGCTGAGGCTTTTCCCAGACAAGCCCGTGACCTCAAAAGGGCCTGAAACCCCTATGGGCGGAGGAAAAGGAGCAGTGGATCATTACGTGTTTGCCATACGCCCAGGAAGGATCATTTTTGAAGTGGAAGGCATTGAAGAAGAGATGGCGCTTAACGCGCTGCATCAAGCAGCTTCCAAGCTTCCCATTAAAACAAAAATAGTGAGAAAAATATGAAAATAGCAGAACTTAGGCAGAAGCAAAAGCCAGAACTGCAGGATCTTTTGGGCTCGGCAAAAGTGAAGCTTCAGCAACTGAGATTTGACTTGAGTTCCGGAAAGTTGAAGAATGTAAAAGAAATAATGAATACAAAAAGATACATAGCGCAGTTGATAACCATATGCCCAAAAGAAAACTTACAGGAAAAATAGTTTCAGATAAGATGGCAAAGACCGTGGTGGTTGAGGTGGAGAGCCTCAAGATACACCCTTTGTATAAGAGGAGATTTCGAGTGTTCAAGCGCTACAAGGCGCACAGCGAAGGGGAATACCACACGGGTGACAAAGTCATAATCGAAGAAACCCGCCCCATTTCCAAAGACAAAAAATGGAAGGTTTTGAGCAAAGCATAATAATATGATCCAACCGAGAACAATGTTGAATATCGCAGACAATACGGGTGCCAAGATCATCCAGTGTTTTCACATTTCAGGAGGTTCAAGGCGCAGATACGCCCAAATTGGAGACACCATTGTTGCGACTGTGAAATTGGCTGAACCCAGAAGGTTGGTGAAAACCCACGAGGTTGTGAAAGCCGTCGTGGTGCGCCAAAAAAGGCCTTTCCGAAGGGTAGACGGCTCGTACATCAGCTTTGACGAGAATGCCGCAGTTATTCTGGAAACAGGCAAGGAACCCAAAGGAGGAAGAATATTCGGCCCCATTCCGCGGGAATTGAGAGAGAAAGGTTTTACCACCATTACGAACTTAGCTCCTGAAGTTGTATGAACCATTTGAAGCTTCGAAAAAATGACATGGTGGTGGTTGTGGCAGGCAAAGACAGAGGCAGAAAAGGAAAAGTGACGAAACTCTTTCCCAAAGAGCAAGCTCTTCTGGTAGAAGGGTTAAATATGAGGAAGAAGCATATGAAACCGAAACGTTCAGGAGAAAAAGGGCAGGTGGTCGCGAGAGAAGCTCCCATTACCCTTGCCAACGTGAAATTGCTTTGCCCCAAGTGCGGGAAATCAACACGAGTGGGGCTGAAGCAAATGGGAACAAAAAAGGTGAGGATGTGCAAGAAGTGCGATCAAGAAATAGCGTAACCATATGCAAAAACACTTACCCGAGATCTATACCAAAGAAGCAATTCCAGCAATGATGGCGAAGTTTGGTTTTAAGAACAGAATGGAGGTTCCCGCTCTTCAAAAAGTCGTTTTGAATATTGGATTCGGGAAATTAATTGGAGGAAAGGCTGGAGACGAAGAAAAGAAAATAAAAGAAGAAGTCGTGCAGGACCTTTCGCTTATCACCGGGCAGAAGCCCTCGTTCACGAAAGCAAAGAAATCTATCGCGGGATTCAAGCTGAGGGAAGGAATTCCTATTGGAGCAAAGGTGACATTGAGAGGGCCTCGCATGCATGATTTCCTTGAAAGATTTATCCATATCATTCTTCCCAGATCCCGCGACTTTCGAGGCATTGATCAAAAGATGTTCGACTCAAGAGGCAATCTGACCATGGGGATAAAAGAAATGATCTTCTTCCCCGAGATCCTTCCCGAAAAGGTCCGCGTTCCCCTGAGCTTGGAGATCACGATCTCCACCACTGCCAGCAGCAAAACAGAAGGCGTTGAGTTATTGCGTTTATTGGGTTTTCCTATACAATAATACAGTCGTATGGCAACACTGGCACAAATAGCAAAATCAAAGAGAAAGCCAAAATACAGTTCAAGGATCACGCGCCGCTGTTTTAGGTGCGGAAGAAAGAGGGGATTCCTTCGAGCATTTTCCCTGTGCAGGATCTGTTTTCGAGAAATGGCCAATAACGGTTTAATCCCTGGAATTAGAAAGAGTAGCTGGTAAACACTATGACTGACCCTATTGCAGACATGATAACTCAAATACGGAATGCCCAGATGGTTTTGAAAGAAACCATTGAGTTCCCGTATTCGAAAATACGGCATGAGATCGCCAAGATATTGGAGCGCGAGAAGTTTACTTTGGGAAGCCAAATTCACGGCCGCCGCTCAAGGAAGTTCCTTGAACTGCGCCTTCAGTACGAAAACAAGAAACCCGTTATATCAGGCTTGCGCCGGGTTTCAAAGCCAGGCCAGCGAATATACCTTCCTTTCTCCAGGATTCGAAAAGTCAAGGGAGGTTCAGGCATTGCGATCATTTCAACTTCCAAAGGGCTTCTTACCGACAGAGAAGCGAGAAAACAGAAAATAGGAGGAGAAGTATTTTGCGAGATATGGTAGTAATTTTTACTTTTATGGAAACCCTTCGACTTCACTTCGTTCCGCTCAGGGTAAAAATTATTAGCCTGAGCTTGTCGAAGGCTTACATTAACTAATAATTTTTATGAGCAGAATTGGGAACAAAGTCATTGAAATACCGAACGATGTGCAGGTTGAGCTTGAGGGATCCACGATCCGGGTCAAGGGACCCAAAGGTTCTCTTTCAAACGAGCTTCATCAAGACATTGGTGCTACTCTTGAAGGAAATTTGCTTCGCGTTGCGCCCAAGCAAAAAGAACTTACGAAACAGACAAAAGCTCTCTGGGGTACTTGGCGACAGTTGATCGCGAACATGATCAAGGGAGTGAAAGAAGGATATGAGAAGAAAATGGAAATTGAAGGTGTAGGGTATCGGGCAGCTGTGCAGGGCCAGGAGTTCAACCTTGAAGTTGGGTTTACCGAGCCTGTAAAGCTCAAAATACCAGAAGGCGTTACGGTTCTGGTTGAGAAGAATATAGTCACTGTTTCCGGGATTGATAAAGCAAAAATAGGACAGTTCTCGGCCATCATTCGCAAGACACGAGAAGCTGAGCCTTATAAAGGAAAAGGAATTAAGTATGTGGGTGAGCAGATCCGCAGGAAGCTCGGAAAGCGAGCTGCTGCTACCACGGGAACTGCTTCGAAATAAACACCATGAAAATACAGGAACGAAAACAAAAAAGGGAAAGAAGGCACAAGAGAGTTCGATCCAGACTGCTGGGAACTTCTTCTTTGCCTCGGCTTGTGGTGTTCAGATCCAACCAAAAACTGCACGCGCAGCTGGTGGATGATCAGAAGAATACAACTATTGCGAGCGTGCTTGTTCCTCTGAAAGACGCAGGCAAGGCAGGCATAGTTATGGCAGAAAAGGCAAAGCAGCTAAAAGTGACAAAGGTCATGTTCGACAGGGGCGGATATAAATACCACGGGAACGTGAAAAAGTTCGCAGAAGCCGCACGTGAGGGCGGATTACAGTTCTAATACTATGCCATTACAACAAGGTTCAAGATTCTCCCGCTACGGAGGGCGAGATCAAAGGCAGAGGCCAAAAGACGAGTTTGAAGTAAAACTTATTGACTTGGCGCGTGTTACGAGAGTTGCCGAAGGCGGCAAACACCTTTCGTTCCGCGCAGTGGTTGTGGGAGGAGATCGGAAAGGGAAGGTTGGTATTGGTATTGGAAAAGGTTTGGACGTTGCGCAAGCCATTGAAAAAGCAGGGCGAAATGCCAAAAAGAATGTTATCATAGTCCCTATAACCAAAGATTCCATTGCAAACGAGGTTGAGGCTAAGTTTGGCCCTTCCCGGGTGCTTTTAAAACCCCAGGTCAAGGGGAGAGGATTGGTTGCGGGAGGTCCGGTGCGGGTCGTATGCCAGTTGGCCGGTATTAAGAACATTTCTGCAAAGTATATTTCAGGAACACACAACAAATTGAACAACGCCATGGCCGTCATTGTCGCTTTAAAGAAATTAAAACCACATGCAGCTACACAACCTGAAACCAAAACACAAGAGAACTGATAGAAAGAGAGTTGGCAGAGGTGGCAAGAGAGGAAAAACCTCGGGATACGGCGTGCAGAAGCTTGGCCGTTCCCAGCCCCGCATACGCGAGGTATTGAAGCGTTATCCAAAACTGAGAGGGTATCGAATTAAGCGGGGAGATCACGCAGGGATAGAACTGAATCTCGATAAGCTCGAGAAGAGCTTTGAAGCGAACGCTACCATAAACCCAAAGGTTTTGGCCGAAAAAAGAATAGTGCGTAAGCTCGGCAACAAGATCCCTCAGATCAAGATATTGGGCCAAGGCACCCTTAAGAAAAGCTTTACTTTTGAAGGAGTTTTGGTTTCGAAAAGCGCGAAAGAAAAGATCGAAAAAGCAGGAGGGAAAGTGATATGAATTTCATTCAACTGATCACAACTCTTTTTAAGATCCCAGACCTTCGAAAAAAGGTGCTCTTCATTGTGGGAGTGTTTTTGGTGTTCCGCGTCATGGCGAACATTCCTATTCCCGGCATTGACAGCGAACGGTTAAAACAATTCTTCGAATCAAATCAGCTCTTCGGGCTTTTGAACGTGTTCACAGGCGGAGCTTTAGACAATCTTTCTATTGTCATGCTTGGCTTGGGCCCCTACATCACTGCCACCATTGTGCTGCAGCTTCTTACCATGATCTTTCCGGCCCTGGAGCGCATGTACAAAGAAGAGGGTGACGCGGGCAGGCAGAAATTCAACCAGTATGGAAGGATTTTGACCGTGCCTTTTGCCATTATCCAGGGATATGGATTCTTGACCTTGCTCTCGCGCCAGCAAGTCATTGGAGACCTTTCTATTCCCTTCCTATTAATGGCTCTTCTTACGGTTACCGCAGGAAGCGTGTTCTTGATGTGGCTGGGCGAGTTAATAACAGAAAAAGGCATTGGGAACGGAGTTTCACTTTTGATCTTTGCAGGCATTGTCGCGGGATTCCCGGTGAGCGTGGGCCAGCTGTTTTCGCAATTCCAGGCAGATCCCTCAAAGCTTCCTCATCTGCTTCTTTTCTTTGCGATGGCGCTTGTCATTATTGCGGGCGTTGTGTTCGTGACTGAAGCGAGAAGGAATATCCCGGTATCGTACACCAAGCGGGTGCGGGGGAATCGCATGTATGGAGGTGTTTCAACGTATCTGCCTTTGAACATCAACCCCGCAGGCGTTATTCCTATTATCTTTGCCTTGTCTATTCTCACGTTCCCTGGCATGATCGCTTCCTTTTTCCAAGGTTCAGGCGGCATGCTTGGAGATATCGCGGGAACTGTTCAGAATTTCTTCGCGAATCAATGGGCGTATGGGATAATATATTTTTTCCTTATTGTGATGTTTACCTATTTTTACACTGCGGTTACCTTTGACCCCAAAGCAATTTCTACGAACCTCCAAAAGTCTGGCGGTTTCATACTGGGGGTGAGGCCAGGAGTTTCAACTTCTCAATTCCTTTCGTATATATTAAACCGTGTCTTGCTTATGGGTGCGTTGTTCTTGGGCACCATTGCTTTAATGCCTTCTGTGGTGCAAGGCATAACGGGTATTACCGTGTTCCAGTTCCTTGTGGGAGGAACGTCTCTTTTGATCGTGGTGAGCGTGGTTTTGGAAACCATGCGCCAGCTTCGCTCACAGCTTCAAATGAGAGATTATGAGCAATTCTAAAGCATTGCAAGTCGTCATCCTTATAGGCCCTCCGGGCGCGGGAAAGGGAACCCAGGCAGGGCTTTTATCAGAAAAGTTCCACCTGTCGTATCTTGAGACCTCAAAAGTCTTGGAGGAAACGTTTTGGGACGCGCCAGAGGACATATTCTTTGAAGTGGAAGGGAAGAAGTATTACCACAAAGACCAAAAAGTGCTGTGGCAAACAGGAAAGCTGTGCGACCCTCCGTTCGTCACCCAGTTGATGAATGAAAAGTTCCAGACCGCTTTCAAAGAAGGCAAGAGTTTGCTTCTTGCAGGTTCTCCCCGCACTGTGTGGGAAGGAGAGCGCGAGATGCCGTTATTGATGAAGCTATACGGAAAAGAGAACGTGAAAATAGTTGCTCTTGAGATAAGCCCCGAGCAGTCTTTGGAACGAAACTCAAAGAGAAGGATCTGCGAACTCATGCGTCATCCCATTCTGTTTACTGAAGAGAATAAAGGACTTACTCTCTGTCCTCTTGATGGTAGTCGCTTGATGAAGCGGAAAGGATTGGATGACCCTGAAACTATGGCAACACGGCTCAAAGAATATCGGAACCGCACGTTCCCACTTTTTGAGTACTTTAAAACTCTCGAATTACAAGTTCATGCTATAAACGGTGACCAATCAGTTGCGCAGGTTTTTGAAGATATCCAGAGAGCCCTCGCTTTGCAATGATCTCAATAAAAACTCCTCGGGAGATCAAAACAATGCAAGAGGGAGGGAAGATCCTTGCCCGCATTCTAAAAGAGGTTTCGCTCAAAATACAACCAGGCGTTACCACCAAAGAACTCAACAGGGCTGCAGAAGCCCTGATTTTGCAGTCTGGGGCTTTGCTTGCGTTCAAGGGATACGAAAACTTTCCTGCGGCAATGTGCGTTTCGGTGAATGACGAGATCGTTCATGTGGTTCCTTCTTCAAGGGTATTGAAAGAAGGAGACATTGTCACGCTTGACCTCGGTCTTATCTGGGAAGGCTTTTATCTAGACATGGCGCGTACGTTCCCTGTGGGAACTGTAAGCCCAGAAGTTTCTCGCCTCATACGCATTACCAAAAAAGCGCTGAGAATTGGGATCAAAAAAGCAAAAATAGGGAATACCGTTGGAGACATTGGGAACACCATACAGCGCTTGGTGGAAGACCAGGGGTATCAAGTGGTGAGAGAGTTGTGTGGGCACGGAATAGGGAAAGGTCTTCACGAAGATCCCAAGATCCCAAACTACGGGAAGCGCAAGAATGGAGAAGAGCTTGAAGAAGGCATGGTCATTTGTATTGAACCCATGATAACGGTAGGGGACTGGAAGCTTTCGCAAATGGAAGACGGCCACGGCTACAAAACCAAAGACGGTTCTCTCTCCTGCCATTTTGAAGATACCATCGCGATTACCTCAAAAGGCCCTTTGGTGCTAACCCAGGACTCGTGATACAATAAAGACTGGTGTCTTATGGATGAATTGAAGACTTTTTTCATTGCAATGATCCCGGTGGTGGAGCTGAGAGGCGCAATTCCTATCGCACTGCAAGTATATAACTTGCCGCTCTGGAGCGCTCTGCTGTTCTCGGTTCTGGGAAACTTCGTACTCATGTTCTCGGTCTTTCTTATGGGGAACTTCATTGCGAATATTTTTCCTGGTGTGTTTGAGCATACGAGGAACAAACATCATTCCAATGTTGCTAGGTTCGGAAAGCGAGCTGTGGTATTTGTGCTGTCTGCGCTGCCTATTCCGTTCGTGGGAGGATTAACGGGAGCAATCGCGGCCTTTGTGTTTGGAGTTCCGTTTAAAGAAGCAGTTCTGCTCATGGGTTCGGGTTTGGTGGTGGCAGGCATTATTGTGAGTATAGTAACTCTTGGTATTGTAAACATTCTATGAAACCGCTTATTGTCGCGAACTGGAAAATGCATCCTGAAAACTCAAAGGATGCTCTTGATCTTGCCGCGCTCATAACCAAAGAAGTGCGAGATGTTGACGCGCAAGTTGTCCTGTGCCCGCCTTTTGTGTATATCCCCGAACTCTTGGCTTCGAATAACGTATTTATTGGAGCGCAAGATTGTTTTTGGGAAAACAACGGAGCTTTCACGGGAGAAGTTTCTCCTTCAATGCTTCGCAATCTTGGATGCACCTATGTTATTCTTGGGCATTCAGAGCGCAGCCAGTATATGAAGGAAACAATGGCTATGGTGAAGCAGAAGATCCAGGCAGCCCTCAGCGTGGGGCTGGCACCAGTGGTGTGCGTTGGAGAAGAAGATATTCAAGAGAGGAAAACAGAGCTTGAGGTGAAACTCATAGGCTTGCTGCAAGGCCTGCAAGAAAAGGATCTTTCAAAGCTTGTCTTGACGTATGAACCATTGTGGGCCATAAGCACGAACAAGAATGCGCGGTCCGAAGATCCCGAAGATCTAAGAGAGGTTGTTGCTGCAATACGGAGGATTTTGATCGCTCTGTTCGGCGAGCAGAGTTTGCAGGTCCCCATTCTTTATGGCGGGAGCGTAACTGCTAAAAACATCCAGTCATTCTTGGGCCCAGACAAGGCGCAGGGAGCCTTGGTTGGCGCAGCTTCTTTAGATGCGCAAGAATTCATTGCTCTTGTCAAAAATGCGTCAATCGGGTACAAAGAGTAATCATGGAACTTTTCTTTCAGGGAGAATTCTTCAACCCAACCAAAGGGAATATGACCCTTGAGGGGGTCATGCGAGAACTTCAAAACTACATGAGAGAAAAACCCCACGCTGTGTATGAGTTGGTGGTGGGGTGTGACTCAAGCTCTGTTGAAGAGCCGTTTTTCCCCGTGGTAGTGGTTTTGTTGAGAAAAGGCCAGGGCGGGAGATTCTTTTTGAAGCGCATTCACTACGCTCAGCAGAAGTTCTACAGCCGCCAGCAAAGGATCTTGCAGGAGGTATTTCTTTCTTGCCAACTTGCCTTATACCTGCGAGAAACTTTTACAACCAGAATGAAGCTGGAAAGCCCTGAGATCGATTATACCTTTGAATATATCCATGCCGATATTGGAGAAAAAGGCCCAACCAAAGACATGATCAAAGAGGTCACCGGGCTCATCCGAGGGAATGGATTCGAACCCAAGATCAAACCTGAATCCTTCGCCGCCTCGACAATAGCTGATAGATATTCCTAAAACTAGGCCCGGCCTAGTTTTTAGTTTGAAAGTTCATCAATATTTTGCTATGAAGGAGAATGGCACGATATTTAATGTACATGGATGAATCTGGCGAGGGAACTTTGAATGATTTCCAGTCAAAATTTTTTGTATTGACTGGATTGATTGTTCAAGAAGAGGAAGATGTTAAGGTTTCTGGATATTTTAACTATACGAAGAAAAAATACGACATACCTCAAGATATTCCATTTCATTCTTATGAGTTATTTGAAAAGCGCAGTTCTTCCCTTCGTTTATCTCCCAAGAAAGCGCGAGGATTCTTGAAATCAGTCTCCGAATTTTTCAGGATAAGTCCAATTAGAATTGCTGTCGTAGCGGTCAAAAAAGACGATATAAGGAAGTTTTACATGATTCCTAAAAATCATAGATTCATTTCGAATTCTAATAAATATGGTTTTAAGGATCTTCCTTACGATATTTTAGGGAGAGAACTTTTCTTTTGGTTTACGAGATTTTTATATAGACAAGGAGGAGTAGGGCATATTATTGCAGAAGCTAGGGGACATTCAGATCATGCCGTGTTACAAACTTTTCTTGACTCACAGGAAAAGTATAGATTTATGAAGAGTTCACCAGAATTTAAACTTACTCAAAATTTTAAAAAAAGAGTTACGTCTATTTCGTTTACTAAAAAGAATGGTTTACGAGGAAATTTAGAGATGGTTGATTTGATTTCATACTTTTCGTACCAATTTCTTGAAAAGAATTTAAAAAAGTTTACTAGGATTGGAGGGCGAATAATATGGAGATGTATAAAAGAGGAGATGGAAAAACAAAAAATCCAGCGGATTAAAACTAACGGATTCAAAAAATTAGTTCCTTATGTTAAAGCTCGCAATCTAGCTAATTATATCAATCAGCTATCTACTAAATCCAGAAAATCGATTAATTAGCTCTACTGCGAGCCCCACCATAAAGGTGGAACGTCGCTAACTTCATAGTAGTAATTACGTAACCTATTGTCAAGTTTTCCTAATTTATCTGACTTGTTAAGATTTATACTACTCGGTACTAAATGATGATTATCTTAGTTTTGGTTTGACAGAATGCGTGTCGCGTGGTACAGATACTATTCCGCTTGGGAGTGAGTTGTGCAAGAGGCACATACGTGTTTCGTGCTCAACTCGTCTCCTATGTGGAGATGCCACTATTCACTGCTGGATGGCAGTGATGGTTCGTGGAGTTCTTTCAATGGTTAACAACCAAAACGTTGCAGTAACTGTTCTGAGCGCAGAGTTCGTCGAGAGAGTTCGTGCGACCCTATTTAAGACTAGCGCCAAAGGCGCTTCAGACGAAGTGCTTTCGTTTTACCTCGCAGAACTTCGTTCCGATCTTAAGCCGGAACAACTCCCGAGGTTCCGTGCGGAGTTGATGGACAACATCTGGCCGAAACTCCACAGGGTACCAGTGATGGACTCAATCCTTGCTGGTTGGTCTTGGACATGCCTTCGCAAGTGGGATTTCGAGGACTGGCAGGAAAGCCCCCCAACGTACGAAGACATGGTTCAGATGAAGTTACTGGGAGGTATCCTGCGCGCAAGTCCAGACGCGGAGGTATGCTTTACCTTCTTTCGTAAGGCGTTCCTCGACGCGGAACCGGAACTCCAGAGAAAGCTTCTCGAGATTTTCCGCAAGCACGCCATCGAACTCGCGAAGCAAGGAGCAAGAGAGGCACGCGAGTTACTTGTGTGGACAGAAAGGTGTGGGCCCGATTGGATTGCCCTCCTCTCTAGGTCTGTGGAACAGGATCCAATGGAGAAGGCGTTGTTCCAAGCCGCGATCGCAAATTTGGACCAAAGAATCTCGAGTAACCTACTGCGAGTAGGGTTCGACTTTCGAACAAAGGAGGGAGTTGTAGCGGTAGAACAGTTCGCCACTACGCTTGCAGGGTCAGAAATGTTGGCACTTCGTTTCGTTGCTTGGATTCTTCCCGAGTACGAAGGCCGTAGCAACCCTGCGAAGACGCCTTTCAGGCGCATGTTCATGGAGGCACCAAGCTGGGAGATCAGTTTTGACTGGAGAACCCACCAGGCTCGGGTATCGCTCACTACTCGGACAGCTTTGAGCTCAGAGGTCTTGGACGGAATAAGGCAGATCCGAGATGAGATCCAGGGGGACAGTTCCCACAAGCTTGCCGTTTCAATAAAGATGCCAATCGACGGACGGCTCGAAACGCAAGAACTGTAGACCTCGTTTGAATCCGCGTAAGACAGTAGGGCCCGCTCTTCCTTCAAGAGAAGCGGGCTCGTTTTATTTAAGCGCGGTAAAATAACTGCTATCGCAAGAATATTCCCACTCTTGAAAAATGAGCTGGAACTTGTTCCAGTTCTTTTGTTTTGATATAACATTCATATGCCAAAGAAGAAGGTAAAAGTTTTTGTTGCGATGAGTGGGGGAGTGGATAGTTCGGTTGCGGCAGCTCTGTTGAAAAGAGACGGATTTGACGTTGTGGGAGTGTATATGAAGTGCTGGACTGCGAACGACCCTTTGTATCAGGGATGCACGAGCCAGGATGACGAAAGAAGCGCTCGACTTGCTGCTTCGCATCTTGGCATCCCTTTTTATACTTGGAACTTCATCAAAGAATACAGGGAGCGCGTAGTTGAGTATCTTATTGAGGGATACAAAAAAGGAATTACTCCAAACCCCGACATGATGTGCAACAAGGAAATCAAGTTCGGGTTGTTTTTCGAAAAAGCAACAAAGCTAGGAGCAGATTTTGTCGCAACTGGTCACTACGCACGAATGCAAGAAGGAAGACTATTACAGGCCATAGACAAAAACAAAGACCAATCATACTTTCTATCATTCATTAAGGCAGAAGTACTTTCAAAAGTACTATTTCCCATTGGAAACTACACAAAGCCCCAAGTACGGGCTTTGGCCAAGAAGTTTGGCTTGCCAAATGCTGAAAGAAAAGAAAGCCAAGGGATCTGCTTTATCGGCAAACTTGATTTCACGGATTTTCTTAAACAGCATATTCCTCTCGAACCTGGGAATATTGTAGATACGAAAGGAAAAGTTTTAGGACAACACCAGGGATTAGCTTTGTATACTATTGGCCAGAGAAAAGAGATTCGTTTGTCTGGCGGGCCTTGGTACGTTGTGGAGAAAGACTATACAGGCAATACGCTCGTGGTAAGCAAAGATGAAAAAGAGCTTGGGAAGAAAGAAGCGCAGATAACCAGTATGAACTGGCTTTCTGCTGTGCTGCCTGTGGAATCCCAAAAAGTAGAAGTAAAAATCCGCTATCGCACCCCGTCTGTCTCAGCTAACCTAGAACTTGCGAGCCCTAACATCCCAAACAGCCCCAACTGCAAGCTCATCTTTGAGCAGCCCCAGCGCGCCGTCACCCCTGGCCAATTCGCCGTCCTCTACAAAGGCGAACAACTCCTCGGCGGCGGGGTGATTAAGTAGGTGTGTTTGACAGAGAAGCTTAAGTATGATTGATTGAGAGGAGTAGGAGAGGACGTTAAGTGGAAGATTCATTTGTCCGAAGGCATCCTACCTTGGTATCGAGAGTGGCATTACTCGCCTGGGTACTCGTTGTTGCTCTTTGTGGATATGGAGTCCTGGAAACGATGCGTGGGCTATCCAAATTTTCGCTCTACTCTCCCCTTACTTGGGATTACGCCATCGGTGTCTCGTGGCGAGCACTGGGATTTGCTGCGTCTGTTGGCATAGGTTTGGGCGGGTTGCTTCATGCCTTTTACTGGAGTTGGGTGGTTTTGCATCGACTGATTAAACCGACTTGCCAAGCAGATCCCTGGAATCATGCAACAACGTGGGATGGGAAGAATGGCGTATCCATTTGCCCACAACCATTCAGATGACCATATGGGTTACTGGAGGATAGAGATGCTAAAGTTTGTGGACATAGAAGTAACCAAAGTTCCAGAAGGAGAAGCGCCGGAAAAAATCAAGAAGGAGTGGGTTGGCGTCAGAATGCCAGCTATACGACTCGAGAGCGTCTCTGGGACGGTCTGCGATTACCGGGAGTCCCAGTCCTCACCATGGACCATCGTACTCGGTACGTTGGGGAGATGCTGTAAGCATACTCTGGGATGTAGGCAAAGAGGAAGCGGCGCAGTTCTGGGAGAACTTGATGTCTGACCCGGAAGACCGCCTCGTTTTCAGAGCTGATGAGTGCAAGGAACTCGCCCCCGCCTGAAGTCTGGGGTTATCTGCATCTGCCAGGTGGCGGATTTGTGGATAACCCTTTTTCTTTTTGAACTAGACCTGGTTTAATTATCAACAGTTTGACAGATCCTTCCAATAATGGTAAATATTCACCAGACTTGAATTCAACAGTACCAGGAGGAAAAGACCGTGAAGGAGTTCATTCTTTTTCTGCTCGGCCCTCGGAGGCTCGCGGAGTTGGAATTCCGCCGTAGGCTCGACGATATCGACAAGATTGCCAACCCTATGGAAAAGCGAGACAGGATAGAAACTGTCCTCTGGGGTGCCCTTGCCCCTCTCCACAGCTACAAATCAGAGGACGGCACGAAATGGATCATGTACAGGCTCTGGCTTGCGGCTTTCATCAAGTCTCGGTTGTTCATTATGGGACCGGTGAAAAAAATGCGGCTACAGGAGTATGTTCGAAACGACAGTTTTCTGTCAGAGCTGCTTCCAGTCGAAGGGATTGGCCTCATCGTGTATCTGCTTGGCGACAAGGCAGATACCTTTGAGAGGGTTATCTCAGAGGTCAAAGGCAGAAAAAGGCTGGTTCAGGCAGCCAATCAAGTCTGGAGTTTCGAGCTGGAAAAGGCGTATCCGGAGGTGTTTGTTCCTTCGAGTCGCTGAAGTCTGGGGTTATCCACGTCCACCAACCGGCGGATTCGTGGATAACCCCTTTTCTTTTTGCTATACTGCAAGATTATGAATTCGGGGGAGGTGAGGAAGAAATATCTGGAGTTTTTTGAAAAGAGGGGGCACAAAGTAATACCTTCTTCTTCTTTGGTTCCTGAAAATGACCCTACAACTCTGTTTACAGGGTCTGGTATGCAGCCCTTGATCCCATATTTGCTCGGGCAAAAACATCCCATGGGTGTTCGCCTGGTAGATTCGCAAAAGTCTTTCCGCGCAGAAGACATTGATGAGGTGGGAGACAACCGGCACACCACATTCTTTGAAATGCTTGGGAACTGGTCTTTGGGAGATTATTTCAAAGAAGAACAGCTTCCTTGGTTTTTTGAGTTTTTAACTGAGGAATTAAAACTAGATCCTAAGAAACTTTATGTCACCGTGTTTGAAGGAGACGAGAAGAACAATATTCCCAAAGACGAAGAAAGTATTGCCATTTGGCAGAGATTATTTAAAGGAAAAGGAATTGACGCCAAAGAGGGTGAGCGTATTTTTACGTATCCTGCCAAGAAAAACTGGTGGAGCAGGGCAGGAGTTCCAGAAGCAATGCCTGCAGGTGAACCCGGAGGCCCAGATTCTGAGGTGTTTTATGAGTTTAGTAAGATAGAACACAATCCTGCGTTTGGAGAAAAGTGCCATCCAAACTGCGACTGCGGCAGGTTTTTGGAGATAGGGAACTCGGTATTCATGGAGTACAAGAAGAAAGCAGATGGAAGTTTTGAGAAACTTCAGCAGCGCAACGTTGATTTTGGAGGAGGTCTCGAGCGGCTTACTGCTGCTATCTTGGATAGTCCTGATGTATTCTCGACCGATCTTTTTTCTCATATCATTCAAGAAATGGAAAAACTTTCTGGACATTCATATCACGACCAAACATTCCAGAAGTCTTTTCGGGTTATCGCAGATCATTTGCGCGCAGCTATATTCATGATCGGAGACGGCATCATACCTTCCAACACAGAGCGTGGATATTTTGCGAGACGCTTGATCAGGCGCGCTGTACGCCACGCAAGTTTATTGGGAGCAGGCCAAGGCAGTCTCGCAGGCTTGGTTGGCGCAGTGGTAAAAACCTACGAAGAAAGCTATCCTGATCTTTCTCAAGACAAAGAAAGTATTGCCGCGATCATTCAGAACGAAGAAGAGAAATTCAAGCAGACTTTGGAAGAAGGTTTGAAAAAGATATCTAAAGTATTTGAAACAAAAACTCCCATTGCAAGAGACAAGTTCGTTGCGTTCATGAATAGCGGAGACAAGGCTGGGTTGAGTAAGGAAGAAATCGAGAAAGCAACTCTGAGCGGCAAGGAAGCTTTTGACATGTTCCAATCCTACGGATTGCCCATAGACATGGTTCTGGAACTCGCAACCGAACAGTCTTTGCTGGTTGACCTGGAATCGTACCGCGACGAGTTCACCAAGCACCAGACAGTCTCTCGGACTTCAGCAGCAGGGAAATTCAAAGGAGGATTGGCAGACACCAAAGAAGAAACCGTACGATTGCATACCGCGCATCACTTGCTTCTTGCTGCGTTGCGGAAAATTCTGGGAGACGAAGTGCATCAGCGAGGCAGTAATATCACTGCGGAACGTCTTCGCATTGATTTTTCCCATCCACAAAAAATAACCCCAGAACAGTTGAAACAAATTGAAGACTTGGTGAATGAAAAGATACAAGAAGGACTAGACATGATGAGAAAGGAAATGCCAAAAGAGGAAGCTTTGAAGCTGGGTGCTGAAATGGAGTTTGGGGTGAAATACGGAGATACGGTTTCGGTTTACATCGCGCAAGATACAAAAGGAAACATATTCAGCAAGGAGTTTTGCGGGGGGCCTCACGTCAAGAACACAAGTGAGCTGGGAACATTCAAAATCCTTAAGGAAGAAGCAGTATCTGCCGGTATCCGCCGCATCCGTGCCGTCCTAAGCGAAGCTTAGGATAAATCCTAAGCTTCGCTTAGGACAACTATGATTAGTTCAAAACAATCTGATCGAATTTT
>Ga0209542_10007818_pt1 | contig 20188 bp, 25 predicted proteins | sample RifCSPhighO2_01_FD_184028 | JGI IMG/M metagenome (GOLD analysis project Ga0209542, IMG submission 184028) | Soil microbial communities from Rifle, Colorado - Rifle CSP2_plank highO2_0.1 (SPAdes) (version 2) | ecosystem: Environmental > Terrestrial > Deep subsurface > Rock core/Sediment ...
CGAGGTATCCTTTCAACTCCTCCTTAATGACATCGTGTTTTGTTGCCATAATCATGTTACTGATTACGGTAACCCATTTATTGTCTAACCGTGCCCTTCTTGGTAACAGTTTCTATTAGCTAAAGGGACATATTTATTTTTCTTATGGTTTGTAGTATGTTTTATCAAATAGTTCTTTTAATATAGGTGATATTATGGGTGGAAATCTTTTGTGCTTTTTGGATTTAGAAACGACCGGTCATGATCCCTTAAAGAAGTATGATAAAGCATTGATACCATGGCACGAGATTATCGAAATTGGGGTGATCATTGCAGATCCTTTGAAGTTGAACATGTTAGGAGAATTTGAGGTAAAGGTTAAGCCTGATTATCCCGAACGTTGTCTGCCTAATTTAATTAATGAGTTTACTCAAAGGGCCATTAATGGAGAATGGGATAATGCAGAGAGCCTTGATGATGCGATCCGTCAGCTATTTGATTATTGCAGAAGGTTTAATTCATTATTAATTCTCGCAGGTCAGAATTTTTCATTTGACTGGTCGTTTTTAAGCGTAGCTTTCGCCCGATGTGCCATAAATGAATCTGAATGGAGTAAATTATTTCATTACTCGCGTTTAGATGTAAGATCTATGGCTGTGCAGGAGTTCCATAATCCAAAGACCCAACTTAATCCTGCAGAGTACAGTCTGCGTAACAACATTTTTTCAGACAAGCTTGGCATCCCGATGGAATCTTATCCGCACAAGGCTCTTAATGGTGCGCGACAGTCGTTCATGGTTTATAAAAAGATCAAAGAATTAAGAATGCTGTGATGGAGATAGAACGGTTTAGAAGCCGTTTTTTATTATCCGTAGTTAGTAACCCCAGGTGCTCTTGAAAAGATACGTTTATTTGATACATTACTTAGCAGTACCTAGAAAATCCCCTGGGAGAACAAATGGACAAGATATATTTTGCTCATCCAACCAGTATGTATAGTACGCCTATTGAATCTGTGCTTATACGGCTTATCGCCAGAGAATTAGCCGATGGAGATCTGAACTTAATTGAAAATCCCAATCAACCGTATCATCAGGTTGGATATAATCAATATGCGAAGCGTGTAAGGGAAAGTGGAACCAACCACAAGGGCATGAGTTATTTTTACGCTGAAGTGCTCCCAGGTTGTACCGGTGGATGCGTAGGCGCTCCTTTCTTGGATGGCCGACTGGGATTAGGTGTTGCAGGTGAAATGAAATGGTCCCTTGAAAGAGGTAGGCCGGTTTGGACGGTTGTTCCATCGAACAAGTTATTACATAATGGAACACAAGTATTTGTACGAGATATTCCTGGAGTTTTCTTTAGCGTGAGGCCTATTACTGATGAAGAAGCAAAGCTTGTACTATCGGAAGATCCAAAACTAGTCGTACCTCATCAAGAGACAAGACTGCGTTCCTGGATGGTCTACGATAGGATAATTAGACCCTATGAGCTTGCTCATCTCGTAACAATGCCAATACCTGACGGATTCTATCTGGAAGGCTGATTAATGACAATTGATAGATTCGCTCAGTGGTATATCGGAATCGTAGGTAGTGCGTCTTTTTTCTTATTTCGATCCAAAATCCATGGGGATTCGTTGCAATGTTATCTACGGAGCCATTCTGGTTCTTATCCGCGTATAGGAATAAGCAATGGGGAATATTCGTAATCACACTAATCTACACGATATCCTGCTGTATAGGAATCGCAAAAATCTTCTTTTAATACGTAAGCAAAAACCGAGTTTATCTCGGTTTTTTTATAATACATCAATTTTAAGTTTTCTGACCTTAGATTTCTCCTGTTCGATACGCTCACGGCTAGCCGGTTCATTAGGTACTTTGTGCGCAACCTTACTTATCTCCAGCTCTCTCATCAGGTTCTCGATTTCATCAGTGCTGTAGAGTCTGTAATTATTCATTGGATGACGATATGCAGTGAGCTTTCCTTTTGCATCCCAATTCCGCACCGTTAAAGGTGTTACACCGAGTAAGCGAGCAACCTCTTTTACTGTTAGATATTTCTTTGGCATCGCGTCGAGGGGCCACGAACATTTCAGATAAATTGTCGTAAAGAAGTCCATTTCTTAACTGCTCGCGAGACGTTTGCTTCTTTACGATAATTTATCGGTAACAGATAATCGGCCCCGCTTTAGACGGGCTGCCGATAAATTATCTGTTAGAAATGTTTGGGGTCGATGTTCTATTAATGTTTATACACCTTATTTCTCAACAGTTCAATGTTGATATCTTATCCATGAAATGAAAAGATAGACTTAATGACCCCACAGACTACAAATAAAGAAAACATAAAAAATTTTTCGGCTCCGAAGGCTATACTTGCGGCACTAAGGGACTTTAAAGAATGCAGTAGAGAACGTTTACTGACTCATAGTTACATTCAAAAGCTATGCGCTCACAAAAATAAAGCTACAATTAGGAGCAGTATGTTTCGATTACTGAAAGACGGCCATGTGCGGAAAGATTTTAACGATATTCTCGTGTTAACTGACAAAGGAAAAGAGGAGTCACTGTTTAGCTATATTGATGCAGAGTCGTTTTTGTATAAGTTGGAGACTCAAAAATGGGATGGGGGATGGCGAATCATCTTTTTCGATATTCCCGAGGATAAAAGAAGATATAGAGACTATCTCAGAAAGGTTCTAAAGAAAATTGGATTTCGAGAATTTCAGAAAAGCATATGGGCATATCCTTTTCCGGTCCCATCCTTTTTGAAAGAGCTCATATTGAATAAAAATATCAAAGGTCATGTTAAGTTCATTACAGCTAGTGATGTCTATAATGATAGCGATTTAAGAAAAATCTTTAAACTTAGGTAAAATGGGCAAATATTTACAAATACGTTGCATTAGTGAACGACCGTCGATATGTGAAACGTATGTTGATAAGATGACTTTTTACATAGAAAATTAGTGATATACTTTGTTCAGGATAATAAAGTTCTCAATTATCAATCATAAATTTTCATTGTATCTGTCACTGAAAATTCTAAATTGAAAATTGTTAATTAATAAGTGAATCCCGTTAGAGATAACCCTAACGGGTCCATGGGCTAAGTAGTAAGTTTAGATAGCTACAATCATTCTTATCACCGAACGGTGGTAGTGAGTGCTTGCACTATCTCTAAATGGGATGAAACTCAATTTTTGGAAGAAAGACGATATGGATTCTTCTGTATCTGAGTCGATACCTGAAGATGTTGAAAATTTACATCAATCTGAAGTATCAGAAGGTGTATTGGATGAGTCGGTGATGCTTGAAGAAGTTGAACCAGCCGATCCAGCGAAGGCGAAACTATACAACGATATTAGCCGCTGGGCTGTTCTGATTGGGGTTTTTCTGATGCCATTGTTCTTCTTACCGGTAACAACTAGCTATCTTGAATTAAATAAATTTATCCTCTTAACGGTTGTGTCTGGTGTAGCTTTAGTATCTTGGCTTTTAGGAATCGTATCTTCCGGCTATCTCGCATGGCGTCCCAATTTAATGGATAAGGGGATGCTTGTATTGTTGGCAGGCTACGGTCTAGCCGCTACGTTTTCTATGGCATCTTTTAACAGTATGTTCGGATTTGTTGGTGGTGCCAACGGTTCATTAGCAGCTATTATCGGATTTATGCTGATTTATTTTTTGATAGTAAATAATATGGAAGATCATGGTAAATTACTCAAGACTCTTTTGGGATTGTCTCTTGCGATAACTTTATTATATGGATTATTACAAATATTTGGTGTATATGTCCTGCGTTTTGCCTTTAGTGAGACCGGAGCTTTTAATACAGTAGGTACTGTTAACTCATTAGGTATAATTGCTGCCGGATTATTGCCGTTCTTTAGCAAAAATAGATTGGATTCATTTAAGATAAAAAATGCCCATATAGAAAAGATAGGAATTGTTGTTTCTATTGCTATTTTAATCATTTTGAATTGGTGGGTTCTATGGACTGTGGCAATTGCGGGTATGGTAGCCATGATAGTTTTTGAAAACATTGGCAGAAGCAAATTTAAAGTGAACAAACTTCTACTACCAATGACCGTCGTTATTTTAGGTGTCTTTATGATGGTGGTCAAGCTTGATATGAGTGCCCTTATGAAAGGTTTACCCGTAGAGATAGCACCTTCTTTTAGTCTTTCGAAGGATGTGGCAGTCTCATCATTAAAAACTAAGCCATACTTTGGTTATGGTTTAAATAATTATCCCGTTGCCTTTGATAAATTTGGAGCTAGTAAGCTTTCTAATACAACAGTTTCCGATGCTAGATTCTATGACGGTATGTCAGAGGTCATGACATTAATTGTTCAGGGTGGAGCTGTTATGATTGTATCTTTGATTCTTTTTCTAGTATCAGTGCTATTCGTCTTTTGGAAATTTAAGCATTATGCACTTGAAAATCACGGACAGCAATTTGTCAAAGAAGATATGGGAGTTTTAGCATCCTCTGTTGCATTATTAGTTGCCTTATTCCTATATCCATTTAATTTAACCTTATCGTTATTACTCTTTGTATTCATGGGATTGGCAGTTCTAGCTTTATTTAGTAATCGAAAAAAAGAGTTTAATATTGAAGAAAGGCCAACCCTTTCCTTAGCTTCATCACTCGGTTTTATAGGGGGTCTTATATTAGTACTGATGGGTGTTTATTTTGGAGCTACAACCTACATGGGTGATGTAAAATATGCCAATGCGTTAAGCTCAACCGATAACGAGGTCGCAGCTAATCTTATAGTAGAAGCAATAAATTGGAACGGTAAGGATTCCCGTTATTATCAAATGGCTTCACAGACAGCCCTAACTCTTCTTAATACTGAATTAAAAAAGCCTGTTAGCGCTGAGAGAGATTCCAGAATTCAGAATTATGTTACTACGTCGATAAATTTGGCCAGAAGGGCTACAGGGGTTGCTCCTGAGGATACTCTTACCTGGGGTAATCTCGGGTTTATTTATCAGAATTTAATATCCATTGTTGATGGAGTAGATAAACTGTCAGAGGATGCCTATATGAAGGCCAGTGAATTAAGACCCGGCGATCCAGTATTTGCATATAGGATAGGAATGCTTTATCTAGGTAAAATAGATTTACTTGCTCAGCTTGTAAATGCTAAAAGAGCAACTGCGGCACAGATTAATCCGCTTGCTAAGGATGCGATTCAGAAAGCCGAAGAAAATCTTAGAAAAGCAGTCGAGTTATCTCCAAACTTTGGATTAGCAATCTACAATCTGGGTATTGTTTATGACAGGCAAGGTAAGATTAATGAGGCGGTGGCACAGCTTGAAAAGATAGTTGCAGCAAATAGTAATCAGGCCGGATTGGCTTTTGAACTCGGTCTGTTATATTATAGGGCTAATAGAAAAGAGGATGCGTTTAACCAGTTACAAAGAGCCGTTCTTCTTGCCCCTAATTATGCAAACGCCCGTTTCTATTTGGCTCTAATATTTGAAGAAAGAGGAAATCTTGATGCGGCCATCGATCAACTGGAGAATATTTTAAAGGAGGATATTAATAAGGATAATAAGGTAATAATTGATAAAATTACAGAATTAAAGGCAGGAAGAACTACTATTCCTCCGGGAAAAGTAACGGATGCGAAGCCCCTGGAATAACTCAAGGGAACTTGGATAAAATAGATTCAAAAATGAAGTACATAATAATCGCCATCGTCATGGCGATTATTATGTATGGTCTGGTATGCTTTGTGCTGTATTTACCCGTAGAAAAAGATAATGCGGAACAAATATTCGTGGTAGTGGAATCCGGTTGGGGATTACATCAAACAGCCGATGCCGTTAGTGATGCCGGACTTTTGAATAATAAATATCTGTTTATGATGTATGTGGGGGTAAGGGGCAAGGAGAAAAATATTAAAGCTGGCAAGTATATCTTCTCAAAATCTATGAATATTCCCGAGATTGCATCAAAGCTTGAGAATGGCTTTTCAGAATCTACGGATATAGTCGTTGCAATACCCGAGGGCTTCAATATATGGGAAATTAATAAGTTATTAACCGGAGGAAAGCTTATTTCTGAGGGACAATTTGCGAGCCGATTTAAAGATGATGAAGGTTATTTATTCCCGGATACTTACAGGATTAATGAGAAGCTAAAATTAAATAATCTGGAATTTATAGATGAGTTAAGAGAGAAGATGAGGGCTAATTATCAAAATAAAACAGAAGTATTATTTGATAATTTAGATAGCATAAGAGTCAGAGAAATAATGATTACAGCCTCAATTCTCGAAAAGGAAGCAAAAACCGAAGAAGATATGAGTTTGGTGGCAGGTATTATCGGTAAGAGACTGAAGATGGGGATACCGCTTCAAATAGATGCCGCTGTAATATATGGTGCTTGTTTAAGAATATTCAAAGATAATAATTATTTAAAAAATTGTGATGTTACGTTTCAGGGTCCTGTCAAAGAAATTAAGATAGACGGCCCATATAATACTTATATGAGAAAAGGGTTGCCAGTCGGTCCGATATCTAATCCAGGTATAAAAGCTATAAAAGCAGCTCTGAATCCTCAAGAAAGCGATTATCTTTACTATCTTTCAACTCGGGATGGAAGTCAGATGATATATTCAAAAACTTCGGCTGAGCATACGGCTAACAGAAAGAAATACCTAGGCATATAAAAAAAGCTCGCCGGGTGGCGAGTTTACGTTACTAAAAATAATTTAAGGTCCTGAATTGCAAGGACAAGCTGATCTACGGTTAGGCTAGCTGGGCATTGATCTAGCTGATTAACATCAAAACTATGATATGAATGATGGCTAGTTTTTGGGTGATGTCCTGCTCCATCATGAGCTCTAAATACTTTATCCTTGGCTTCTATAGGTGAGCAAGCCAATGCGAAATAAATAAACGGGTTTAAGCAAAATTGGAAGAAAATTCTGACTTTGTAAAGGTGCATTTTTGTCTCCTAATTTTTAGGTGCTTAATATATTAACATAAGTAATAGCTGATGTAAAATTTTGACCCCGCTCTTGAAAAAAAACAGTTATGTTAGATTATTATCCAATAAAATATTTTTGGCTGCGTTTCTAATTTTATAGGTATAAATTCTTGCAATTTCTTTTCAGGGGCGGGGTTGACTTTAATCCACATAAAAACGATGAAGCCCGCCTTGCGATTTCTCGCTTAGCGGGCTACGGCGAAGGGGTCAGTAGAGAAGACGTAAATCTTCTCTGTGTTGCTCCATCTCCCCCTCTCGCCATCCGGCGAGCAGTGAAAGGAGTGGGTCGCTTTCCGTCGACGAATGCCGCTGACATAGAAGGAAGAGACCCTTCCCGAGTTCGAAGATCTCTGCTTCTCTCAGGAATTTGCCTCGTGCTTGTGTCCCTCTTTCGGCAACGTTCCGAAGGATGTTTGCGGCTGTTGCTATATCAAGCTCCTCCTCTGTTGGACAGCAACTCCTCTCTGCTTTCACTAGTTCCGTTAGCTCATAGATTTCCTTCTCTGTGATCTTTCGGGGTTTGGCCATGGGGCCTCCTGCTTCTTTCTGCGGTTTGCGGGGTGGGGATGGTAACTGCATAACATCGTAGCATATTATTTATGATTTGTCAATTTGTCAAAGCGTCAAAGATTTGCTAGCATATATGTACCGTAGAAAGCGTGCAGCAATCCTCCTTACGCATAAAGCTTCGGAGGACACAGATAAGTCGCGCTGAGGAAACCCAAGCATTATAAAATGAGCTTGGTGGTCGACCCCGAATAATTGCCAATGGCAATCATGGGGCAAGTCTGCGGTTAGCAGATTTTTTTAGTTTTTATCCAAGAGCAAAGCGATTGGTAATAAAAAGTAACCCTCACACCTACTGGGCTTAATGCTTAGATATAGTACTCAGTAGGAGCCGATAGGCGGCTTCGCCTTTCGAAGCTATTGAAATGTAAGACTTTGATTCCAGTAGGTGTGAGGATGCTCATAATTATTACTACTCACTGTGTTCGCAGATAATTATGGCATGAAATCAAAAACACAAAAGATACAGGAACTAAGATTACTGAAAGACAAGCTTCCTAAGTCTAAAATAACCGTATTTACTTCTTTTTCCCCTTCGACTCGCTCAGGGCAAGTAAGGACTGGCGAAAAGGGTTTATCTGTTGCCCAGATGACTGCGCTTAAGAGATTGTTAAGGTCTATTAAGTCTGAGTATTTGGTAACTAAGAAAACTCTCATTGATTTGGCCTTTAAGGGAAAAAAGTATGACGGTTTAGACGTTTTTTCTATGGACGGTTCCCTTGGATTAGTGATGGGAAGCGAAGATCCTTATGAAATTGCAAAGAAGATTTATGAATTTTCAAAGAAAAATCAATCATTGCATTTTTGGGGAGCGGTCATGGATGATAAATTTTTTGGACCCGAGCAATTTATGGAAATAGCGAAAATGCCATCCAAAGAAGTTCTTATCAGTCGCTTGGTTAGTATGCTCACATATCCGGTCAGAGGATTAGCAGTAGTATTAGCAGGAGTTGCTAAGAAAAGAGAAGCAACTTCTTAAATCATTAATTTAAAATTTAGAATTTACAATAAATTTTCAATGACTTAATTTCCAATGTTTGAGAATTATAAAATTTATTCATTCACTGAAAATTGAAAATTGAAAATTAAAAATTATCGTGAACAAGGAAGATTTTGTTGAACAAGTCGAAAAAATGTCCGTTGCCGAACTTAATGAGCTAGTAAAGGCATTAGAAGAGAAGTTTGGCGTATCAGCAGCTGCAATGTCAGTCGCAGGACCAGCTGCCGGCGGAGAAGCTGGAGCAACGGAAGAAAAAGATAGCTTTACGGTTATTATAAAAGATGCCGGTGGAGCTAAGATACAGGTTATAAAAGTATTGCGTGAAATCACAGGTCTTGGACTTAAAGAAGCTAAGGACATCGCCGATAAAGCCGGTGCAACCGTAAAAGAGAATGTAAAGAAAGCAGATGCGGATGAGATGAAGACTAAACTGGAAGCTGCCGGCGCAGTCATCGAGTTAAAGTAATCAAATTATTTTTAACTCGACCCTGAGGAATTCGAATGGGTCGAACTCCCGCCTTCGTCCCGCCGTGGCGGGACTACGGGCGGACAGGCAAGTAACCCTTCGACTATGCTCAGGGCAAGCCTGTTTCACGGATTTTATTTCGTGGTTAGGTATTAATCAAAAGACCCGCTTTATGGGCGGGTCGTGTTTAGGCCAATTCCTACTCCTGAAGGAATTTTATTCCTAGCGCTGTTGGGATACAACGATAACCGCCTCCATCCTTATTAACTAATTCAACCAACCCTAATGCGCGTATTGCTTTTAACTCAAGGAGCATGTGATTTCTACTCTTGCCAAGCTTAAGACTAAGATCGTACAAAGATTGAGTATTCTGGGCCGCTCTTAAAAACTGATGCCAACCCCGTTCTATTACAAGTTTAAGGAGCTTCTCTTCGGTCATATAGTTTCTCCTGGTAATAAGTAGAACGATATTTCTATAGTAACATAGTTTTTACTGAGAGTAAAGCATTTACAAAAATAGCAATTAATGATATAATATCACCCGAGGTGCATCATGCATTTAAGGGGCTGGGAAAAGCCATTACAGCAATGGACGGTCAATGCAATTAAGGAGGGGAAAATTATTGTTTATTACGACGAGAAACTCGACTGTGAGCTTCTGAAAGGAGAAGCAGTCAATCCGTATGGTATCGTTATAGCTTTTCTGTAGGCCCGATAATCGTCGGGTCCTTTTTATAAAAACCCTAGCTTAAGTAAAATAAATTACCTTATTTTTTGTCCTTCCAGTTCCGAGAAGCACACAATGGCTAAATTAATTGATAATTTAGCCTTATTGAGTTCGGGTGTTGAGACTTAGGGAAACAGGGCCTGAAATCAATAAGCTAAATTGAGATTAATTTAGCCATTTGTCGAAGGAATCTGGCTGGATCAAAAAATGAGGTAATTTATTTTATGGCACAACCTTCCAGACTTTGTTATCCCCAGTCAGCAGATAGATAGTTCCGCTACTGGAAATAGACGCACTTATAAGGGGTTGGTCGTTATTCAGTTTGATGGTTTTATCTAGAATACCAGATGATTTACTTAATATGTAAATGCGTCCCAGTTGTTTGTCTACGAGATATAAATTAGGGGATTCAGTAGTGGTAAGAAGAACGCTATCAGTATTAACGGGAATATTTGTATTTACTTCTGATTTTTTCTCACCTTTATAGTAAGTATCAAGGAAACCGCCTTTAGTCATAATAAATACATTGCCATCAACGGCAATAACGCTTGGTTCAGGCGGAAGCTGGACATCCTTGCTAAGCCAGTTGATGGCGGAATTTTTTCCTGAACCGACGTCTATAATTTTGTATATGCCATCGGAAGCAAGAATATAAAGATTATCTTGATAGGGATAAACATTTATAACTGAACCGGATAGAGCAAGGGTCGATGTCTTAACGTCGCCACCAGTAAATGCAAGTGAACCGATTTGATCCGATAGTTTACTAAGCATGATGGCAATCCCGTTACCACCGATAAGGTATAAGGGATTGAAGTTAGATACTGGAACAGTTTTTTCTATTCCAGTTTCTGTTGTCTGTAAAAGGTTACCAGGGGCAGATTCATTAAGACCGGATGTATAAACCAAAATTTTATCTTTTGTGTATGATAAGAGCGTACCCTTGCCAACTTCCTGTGATAGTTGATAGAGCAGATTTGGCGAGGATTCAATTGCATTATCCATCTGGTCAAGTAGTGTAACGATTTCTGCTCTTGCTTTTAATAGTTTTTCATTTTCAAGACCGGCTGTTTTAATTGAAAACAAAGTGCTTGTCAAAGCCCGCCTTGCTTCAAGTAGGTTATTCTGATCCTTATACTCTTGGGCAATTTTAATTTTTGCCTGGGTTTGTTCAATAAGAGCATTTACGGCTTTATTGCCCCTACCCTGCATGCCCGGTATTGGGAAAGAGGGGATTAGGGTCATTTTCAGAACTATCGCAGTAATAACCAGCAAAACGACGAGAGAAGAAGCCCATATAAGCTTTCTGGAAAGGAGCTCCTGATGACCGATAATATAAATTCCACTTGGCTTATATTTTTTTAAGATTATATCAATAAAATTATTTCTCTTTGCGGAAGAAAATTCGGTAGGTCTCATAAGGGCGGGAGTTTCTTTCTGATGTTCCGGTGGTCTACTCTTTTTTTCAGTAGGAATCTCTTTTTTATCCGAATATGCAGTATTTATAATGTATGGTTCCGATTGGGCTAGGGCTTTATCGTGAAGAGGAGCTTGAGGCAGGTCAACTCCAGTGGTAGTCTTTGGATTTTCGGCAGTTATAATATTCTCGCTATCTTTACCTGCTTTTGTCAGTACAGTTTGTGGAATGGCCCGACTCTTTTCTACCTCTTGCTCTTTATCACGCATTTCTCTTGGTTGAGGTCTTTTGATTATTGCAGGTTCCGTATGTTTATCTATAGAAATATGTATGCCGGCGCATAGGAAATTGGCACTACTGCTCTTGATAGAATTTAATTCATCAATAAAATTAGATGGAGCCAGTTTTAATAAATACTCTTTAATCTTCTTTTCTCTTGAGATAATAGTTTTAGCTGGATAATAGGCGAATATTTTATCTTTCGGGATAACCTTACCCGAAAGTATGTTTGAAAATTCCTTCTCTTGAATGTGATCTTTATTAAAGAGGGTAATGTTGTTAAGGATATCTATGTTTTCACCGCCTCTTCCAAGGAGTATCTTGAATTTTCCGAGTCGTGATACGAATATATTATCGCCTACAACCGAGAATATTCCTATGTTTATTTTTGCCTCTTTATTTTTAAAAAAATCCTGAAGTATTTCATTAATTTTTTTCAAGGTTTTGGAAAATGCTTCTTTTGGCGCCAGCTCGGTATGGGCATAATACTCTCTCTTAGCGAGAGATGCCACCAGATTGACCATATACGATGTATCATCGGTTGCAGGCTGAACCTGACCTACAATAAATAAACTTCCTAAACCATTGCCTGAACTACCCTCGTAGTTATATGAGAAGACATCAACATGTCCGTCTTCAGGCTTACTTCGAAGTACGATTTCTTTGGATGTAGGTTTTATTGTTATTCTATCCACTTCTTCGCTCCTTCGGAGCTTTCTTCTTCGTCAAGATTACGGAGAACAAGTCGAAGTGCTTTTCCGACCTGTCCTCCGAAGCTTTAGCGTAGGAGGAAGCTTTAGCGAAGGAGGGCTAAATCATTGACTAATAAATTCTATTTCTATAATCTATCTTGTATACTTCTATTGTAATTTATTTGTGATACATATGTCAAAAAAGCATACACATGCTAATAGCGCAGGAAATAAATATCCGATATTGGAGAATCTTTTCGGATCTAGACTTAGAATAAAGGTACTTAAATTCCTATTCCGTAATTATCCACTTAATGTTGAGCTAAGAGAGTTGGCAAGGAGAGTTCAGGAACCCCTGATTTTAGTTAAGCAAGAGATTGGTAATCTTGAAAAAATGGGATTAATAAAGAAAATCTAAAGCATAGATTCTTATGAAAAAAAAGATTAATAGAAAAAAAGCAGTTAAGATCATAAAGAAGAAGAGCAAGCCTCAGGTTTCTTCTTGGTATGCATTGAATCCTGAATTTGAATTTTTCGGCGAGCTTCGCAGTCTTATATTGAAATCCTCTCCGGCCGAGAAGGATAAAATGATAAAGAAGATATCCGGTCTTGGCAGGATAAAAATGGCTGTTATATCAGGAGTCTTTTTGAATAATAAGGATTCGATGGATACGATTGATTCCGATATTGATCTTTTTATTGTGGGTGATGATGTTAGTAAGCCCAGACTGAATACTTTTTTAAGAGCGCTTGAGGCTGAAGTTGGGAAAGAAATCCGATTTGGTATAATGGAGAAAGAAGAATTTGAATATCGCTATGGTATGTTTGACCGTTTTGTCAGGGTGCTTTTGGAGGGACCTCATGTGAAATTAATTAATAAATTAGGCTTATGATGCACCCTTAGCCCTGCCTGCCGGCAGGCAGGTCAGCTGGGTAGAGCGTTCGATTCTCACCCCGTTAGATATCTTTTGGGCCCATAGCTCAGCTGGTTAGAGCGTACGGTTCACATCCGTAAGGTCAGAGGTTCGAGCCCTCTTGGGCCCACAATTTGGGTCAAGCTTGAACAAAGGATTGTTTTTAACACGGTTTTTGCACAAATAATCTAACGGGGGGTTCAGCTTGGCTTCTATAATTTTACCGTCACGAATTACGAGCTTTTCAAAGAAAGCTCGGGCAAGCAAACCTTGTAAATCGGGGCTTGCTTTTTGATAGGCACGGTAACAGTTATTCGCAAGGTATATGGCAATCTCTAATGTTTTAACTATTTGTGATAGCTTTGATTCCGTAGAACCAAGCTGTGATTTAAGGTTTATTTCATCTGCCTCTAACTTTATTTTCAACCTTTCGTAAGTTTCCTCGTCAATTAAAGACCGTCCTTTGTCTATAAAATGCATAAACATATCTTCTTTTTGCTTTTGTATCTTTTCAATTTGAGAAACAAGCGACTTTTTCATTCTATCATATACAACCTGCTCATCGCCAAATACTTTTTTGACCCGTTCTCGTAATTTGTTAGTAAATGTATCTGGTAACTGGATTGTTTTCATAAGTTCTCCGAATTGATGGTTTATTATATGTTCCTGGTAATATCTTTGTTTACATTCAACTCGCTCGCCTTTAATTGATTTAAGACAGCGAAGGTATCTTATGATAGTTGTTTTTTTCTTATGTTCTTCACCCGTCAATCTACTTGTGCATTCGCCGCAGAAAGAAATGCCTCGCAAGGCAAACTTGTGTTTCTGCGATTTGTCAGCTCCACCGTTTCTTTGAAAAAGGATATCCCGCACCGTAAAAAACAATAACGGCTCAATTAAGGGTGGGTGAATACCATCATATTCTTTTCCTTTGTAAGGGATTTTACCGATATAAGCGCAATTGTGGAGTATGCGGTGTAAATAACCTTGTGTTAGTGGCTTATTGTTTGGCATTGGAAAACCTTCTTTAGTTAGAATCTTGGCTAATCTACGCAAGGAGTAGTTGTCAGTAGCAAACATTTGAAATGCTTTTAGAACCCAAGGCGATTTTTCCTCGGCAATTTCAATCCATCTTTTTGATTTGCTTGAACTTACTTGCTCCTGGACATTCTTATAGCCAAAAGGCGCCTTGCCTGGTAAAATGCCATTCTGTGCTTTTTGCAACATACCATTTTTTATTTTTCGCCCATCTTCCATTGAACGAAACTGGTTAAAACCAGCGAATGTCCACTCCATCATAAAATCGGTTGGTGTCCCATCGTCGCTTATTTGCTCAACAGTTGAAAGTATTTTTTTACCGTATTTTTTAAGGCGCTTTTTGTAATTGAAGTATTCAAGTCCATTCCTAAATATCCTGCTCATATCATAGGCGATAACGGCTTCTATGCTATCGTCTTCTTCCAATCTTTTAGTCATTTCTCTAAAAGCTACTCTTTCATCAGTTCTACCACTGACCCCGCCATCAATGTAAAAATCAACGACTTCACAACCATTCTTTTCAGCAAATGCCAAACAAGCAGATTTTTGTGCTTCCAAAGGATTTTCCTTATATGCCTGTCCTTTGGTTGAAACTCTTAAATAGACCAACACTCTCTTTACCAGTTTTGTTACTTCTTTCATTTTGACTTTAGCGGACTACGCTTGCTACAATGTAAAAAGCGGTTCTAATAGGTCAAACTATTAGTTCAGCGATTTACTAAAAGACCTATGCTTTCACGGCGGGTCTTTTAGATTACATTGTTTCTTGCATAATCTCGTGTTATAGCGCGATTTTAAGCATTCTATGCACTGTTTAATTATATCCTACTGACTCTGATTTTGTAACGATAACGAATGAACATAATCCAGTGCGTTGCTAACCATTTCTTTTTGCTCTGCAGTAAGCACTGGCTCTGCTTTTACTCTGCCGAGCTGTTTCTCAAAAACACCAGCGTTAAACTTCTTTTCAAGAAGAACGGAGCGGCTATCTACCAAAGCGTTTATTGCTCTAATCTTTTCGTGTTTGCTTGATTCGTTTGATAAGATTATTTTCCATAACTCATTTGCCGTTACCATAACCAGGTCTTCAAACTCTGCTATCTCTTTGGACAAAAGTTGGCGGTTTTCAATTCTGTGGATTCTTTCCGCTAAAACCTTCTTTTGAAGTTTGGTTACATATTCTCGGTGTAAACGATAGCCGTTCTGATTTAACGCTTCTTGTAACCCCAAAATTGAGATATCTGGGCGGCGAACTAAAAGCAGACGAATAACCGCTAAAAATTCTTTCTCTTTTTCTTTCGCATAATTTGGCATCATTTTAATTATACCTCAATTTTTTAACTTTTTCGTTCGCTTTTAATCCTGTCTGCTACAGTATGTTTAAGATACTTAATCTTTAACTCTTTAGTATTGATATCCTTTACTATTAGAGGATTTGAGTAATAAAGTTTAAGATTAAGCTCTTAATGTCATTAAGTATATTAAGATATTAAGGTGGCTCCTCTGGCTCGTTGATAATGGGTATTTGGTCATTAAGGAACTCATCAATTATGGCTTTTTCAATTTCTTTCCAGATACTGTCGTCCAGCATTTCAAAGTATCTAAATGCCCCAGAAATAGGTTTGGCAACCCAATAACGCTCTGGGGACATATCGGAGCTTCCAGTATAGTGTTTACTCACTCTTATGGTAAATCCCCGAATGACAAAAAGATTACTCAGCACTATGCTAACATACGCCTTGATATCTGGGCGTTTGGGGTTATGATAAGGTTTGATTTGAGGAGTAACTTCTATGCCTTGAATGTTTATGTTTTGCATATTATTCATCAGAAATTGAATTTAATTTTTCCTTCTCTTCTTTCTCCTTAAAAGATATTTGGCGAGCAATTAAAACCAGAGTTCTGGCAATAGAATCCAGTATTTTTTCTTCCTGCTCCAAACTGGTTGGTTCTTTTTGTTCCATAATTATTCGCCCGAGTAAATTCTTGCCTTTATTACTTTTAATTGATTAAAGAATGTTTGGGGTTCAACTCTTAACTCGCGGGACCAATATCGCTTCAAAACTTTTTCAAAACCGTCGGTGTCCTTTCTGAACAGAAAATGTGCCTTTCCGCTGGCATCTTTTTCTATAGCTTCAATCGGAAAAAACAACGACAAAGCCACGACCAAAGCGAGGTCGCTACTTCTAAAATAATCATTCTCATTTAATATCTTCTGGTTCATAAACATTTAATTTTGGGGAAATAAAAATAACCTTTTTGTTTAAGGTTATTCTTTGCAACTAACCGAGTATAGGTAGAGTTTGGGGTGAGTTTGGGGTTACCCTGTCGGCTCCGCCTTTTTGCCTATAAGAGTTAAGTCGCCGTTATTATTAACTAATTGCCTTGGGGTTAAGCCAGTATCATCTCGTAGCTCTTTAACAAACTTGTTTATTTTGTAAGTTTCATTTGTCCCATATGCCGTGTTTGGCATTTCGTCTTCGTCATAAAAACCTATTAGCTTTAAAACTCTTTGTCTGGGAATTGGTTCACCTATACGAAGATAGAGTTCTTCAAAAACCCTACGCTTTTCTTTTGTGTGTAATTTAAAATTAAACCCATTTACTGTGCCTATGCCAGCTTTTTGATAATAAACCTTGGCATAATTCTCTATGTTACCACCTACGGTGTCGTCTATAAACTTACTCAATTGTTCGTAAAAATAATAAAAATTGGCTCGGTCATTTACATAAAAGAAATAATGGTCCAAACCATCTTCAAAAAATGTGCTTCCAAAACCAAACTCGTTGCTGATACTTTGTAGTAACCTTTCTGCTTCATCAATATACAACCCTTTATATTTAATTTCATTTGGGGTTATGAATAGCATTTTTTTACGAGCTGGGTCTATATTTTCAAGCTCCTCATTTAAAATTGCGCCTGGTCCAAAGTTTACTTCTATCTTGCCATAAACAATATCGGTTAAAATCTTTATTTTTCTAATCTCTTCTTTGGTAAAGCGCTTAAAGAAATCCTGTGCTTTTTTAATATCATTTTTCATTTTCATAATGACCACTTTATACCTGATTTAGTGCTAATTCGCAACTCTTTATTGGTTTTTAATTCTCAATTTGGTAATATAGAGGCAGTATAAAAATTAGGTAAGTCAGGTGCTAAACTCGTTAGACATTAACGGGCACGCACCCAAATCCGCTAAAGGATATTAAACCCATCGTGCTGGGACCTTTAGCGGTCATATGCCGAAAGGCATATGCGATGGCGAAAGCCATCACCCTCGCGGTGGGTTTTATGTTTATATCAAATCTATTTTTTTCGTTAATGATAGGTGCGTTACTCGTTCTCATTTTTGGTTTGGTTAAACCACCTAACAAAATTGGGAGAGGAAAGTTTGGAATTATCTTCGGAACTTTGGTCTTTTTATTTCTAATACTTGGTAGCAATATAAAACCATTACAACAAGAACCTCAAGAAATACCACCAATAGTTGGAACTTCCCCATCTGAAACATTGGCTTATTTAGACAGTGAAGGCACAACCGCACTTTTTACATATGGTATTGACCCTCAAGAGTTTGACAAACAAACCACAGAAGCAGTTTTAAGCGGCGATGCGGACAGATTGATTGCTTTAATGGAAAAGTATGTTTTAGAAACGCCCAAGGATACGAAAGTTTTACTTTTGGGAGAAGAGTTTAGTTATCAGCCAGAGCCACTACTGGGTAGAAATCAAACCGTTGTTAATGTAAAAATAAAGATTTTAGACGGAGTTCATACTGGCAAAGTGGGTTGGGCAAACAAGGAACAAATTAAACTAACAAAATAAGCATCAACATAAGCCGCCTATGTCGGGGTGGCTAAAAAATAATTTAATAAAAAGTATTATGAAAAAACCGTCTATAAAGAAAAGTGAAAATATAAAAATTAAGTGTCCCTTTTGCAAGGACAAAATACCATCAAACGCAACAAGATGTTCTCATTGCACAGCCGACTTGAGCGGTAAAGAAGCTCAAGATAATATAGAGAAACAGCTAAAACGGAGGAAAAAGAATATAATCGTGGGACTATCATTTTTCGGATTTCTGATTTTTTTGGTAGTGATTGTGGCAGTTGCAAACCCCAGTAATGATACCCCAAGCAAAGAAAAAATGGCAGTAAAAATTAACACAACTTTCGCAAAAAATAAAAATGACCCTTACTCTGTTGTTCTGGTCGTTGAAAATAAAAATAGTTTTAATTGGGAAGATTGTGAATTAAAGCTTAACAATGAATTCAAAACAAAAATGCAGTTAATCTCAATCGGAAACAATGAAGTGCCGTTAATAAGTTTTGCAAGAAAAGATGGGACTTTCTTTGATATAAGAAAATATACTTACAATAGTTTTGAGGTGCAATGTAAAAAACCGTATTTTGATGTGCAGAAATATAGTTATTAAATAGTATGGCTCTGGTTTTTATGGCAAAATAAGTTAAATGGATAATCTTTTTATTATAATACTTCTCCTTTCTCTCGTCGGACTCACTGCTGGCTTAATTAAACCGTCTTTATTTGTTCGCATTAAATTACCCACCAGAAAGTTGGTGGGTTTGGTTTTTGGCGGGTTGTTTTTCATTTCTCTTATCGGGATTGGCATAACCACAGAACCATTGCCGAAAGAGGAAAAGTCGGGCACAGAGCAACCGATTGCCACGGAAGCAGTAGTTACTACTACACCGACTACTACCTCGCAAACACAACAGCCCCAGCAAGCAACACAGCAACAGACAAACACGGTTTTGGTTATCAGAGTAATTGACGGCGATACGATTGAAATTGAGGGCGGGCAAAAGGTCAGGTATATTGGCATTGATACTCCCGAAACCGTTGACCCCAGAAAGCCAGTCCAGTGTTTCGGCGTGGAAGCGTCAAACAAAAACAAAGAGTTTGTTTCTGGTAAAAGAGTTCGTCTTGAAAAGGACGTTAGCGAAACCGACAAATACGGACGGCTCTTGCGTTATATTTACATTGGCGACACCTTCATCAATCTTGAACTTGTAAAACAGGGCTACGCCTATTCCTATTCATATCCACCAGACATCAAATACCAAAATCAATTTACAGATGCCCAGCGTCTTGCCAGAGAGCAGAATAAGGGTTTATGGGGTAGTTGCCCCGTGTCCACGCCTACACCGACCTCACAAGCTCCAATCACTACCACAACCCCACAAGCTACCCAACAGTCCAATACTTGCACCATAAAAGGCAATATAAGCTCTGGTGGTAAGATTTACCACTTGCCTGGCTGTGCCTCTTACAACAATACAGTTATCAATGAGAGCCAAGGTGAAAAATGGTTTTGTAGTGAGGCAGAAGCTTTAGCCGCTGGTTGGCGTAAAGCCCTTAATTGCCCATAATACAAAACAAAATTAAAACTCCCAAACGGGAGCTTATAGTAATCTGACAAAATATAGCAACCAAACTGTGAGATTTTTTGGCGGATTGTATTCGCGCATATCTCTACTGTGTTCAAGAACCTCATATCCATTTTCTTGTAAGAGTTTCAAGAACTCGTCTTCCTTGTAAAAAGCAAAGAACCTCTCATCTCCTTCTAACGAACCTTTTACCATTCTTTCATCTTCACCCTCTTTTACAGCAAAGAAGCCAACACCCCCAGATTTTACAATGTTCTTAATCTGCTGAAAAACCTTAACGACATTCATCTTTGGGATATGAAGTAGCGAAGCCGCCGCCCAAAAACCATTAAAGCTATGAGGCGGGAAGTCCAAAGAATACATATCCATTTTCCGTAAGTCGGCGTTAGGCAAAAGCTCTCTTGCCCTCATCAACATATCCTCCGATAGGTCTATTCCAATATAATCATAGCCAGCATCGGTAAAAAGAATGGCATCTCTCCCACCGCCACAGCCAATATCTACAACCCTGCCAGCAGAAAGTAGCTTATTAAACTTTTCAAACTCAGAACGCCAGAAATCTGGATTTCCGTGTGTTTTGTTTCTTGTTTGGGCTATTGTTCTATATGCCTCAAGGGTCTTTTGTTCTTCTGGTGATAGCATTAGAACTCCTCTTGTAAATTATGCTTAAAATAAGATAACAGCTTT
>Ga0209542_10007821_pt1 | contig 20184 bp, 25 predicted proteins | sample RifCSPhighO2_01_FD_184028 | JGI IMG/M metagenome (GOLD analysis project Ga0209542, IMG submission 184028) | Soil microbial communities from Rifle, Colorado - Rifle CSP2_plank highO2_0.1 (SPAdes) (version 2) | ecosystem: Environmental > Terrestrial > Deep subsurface > Rock core/Sediment ...
CCGCCTGCTCCGCGAGCGATCTTCGCCCCTCTCATGTGCTCGTCGCTATCGGACAGGACAACGACCTCATCCACGGCGGCATCCGCTTTTCTCTGGGACGCTCAACGACGCAAGGGGCGCTCGACCACGTGCTCTCGGTATTTCCGCCCATCGTCGAAAAATTACAAGCCGCTTCCGCGCTCACGACGCACCGCTATGCAAAAGAAAAACACACTGTGTGACGTCGGCGACTGGCTCTACAGCGAGGTCGTACGCGATCATTTTTTCAATCCGCGCAATCTGCTGATCGACGATTCGACGTACGAAGCGGACGGCATCGGGGTGGTCGGCAGTCCCGCGTGCGGCGACATGATGGCGGTGTGGATAGAGGTCGAGAAGGAAACGGGACGCATACGCGCCTGCAAATGGCGAACGTTCGGCTGTGCGTCCGCCATCGCCTCGACTTCGATGATGTCGGTCATGGCGACGGAAGACGGTGGCATGACGCTCTCACGGGCGAAGCGCCTCACGCCCGAGGCGATCATCGAGCGTCTCGGCGGGCTTCCGGACAGAAAGTACCACTGCTCCGTGCTGGGACACCAGGCGCTTCGCGAAGCCGTCATGGACTACGAGAAAAACCATGCAAAGTGAATTCCGAAACTACGTCCTGCGCTCGAAAGAAACGGAAGCGCCTGGCGTGACGACTCTTTCGTTTTCCGACGAGAGCAACGCGGTGCCGCCGTTTACGTCTGGACAGTACATCAACGTCTATTTCCCCGAAGCGCATACGCCGGAAGGAAAAGCGTACAGCATTTCTTCCGCGCCCGACGAGCAGACCTTCTCGATCACGGTGCGCGCGATCGGCGAGTTCTCCAATCGCCTCTCTGCTCTGCGGAAAGGAGATACGGTGAGGGGCTCCCTGCCGTACGGCTTTTTCTCCCCGGAAAATAGCGGAAGCGACCTGGTGATGCTCGCTTCCGGCATCGGTATCTCGCCGTTTCGAAGCATGATCCGCCATGCGAAAGCGCATACGCCCCTGCGGCGCATCTCTCTGTTCCATACGATCCGGACATCGGATGATGCGGTGTTCCGGAAAGAATTTCGCGATGCCCAGGGAGAACTGGATAATTTCTCGATTTCCTACTTTGTCACCCGTGAAAAAACTCCTTCGCTTTCCGCTGCGCATACGCGCCGCATGACCGCCGAGGATGTCCGTTCGGCGACCGCGGATATGCGCGACGCCGAATTTTTGATCTGCGGTTCGATCCTCTTTACGCGGGATATGTGGCGGGGTCTTCGCCGGTGCGGCGTGCCGGAAGACAGGCTCTATACCGAAGCATTCTTTTCGAGATAGCTGAAATGCGGAGAGAGCATGCTAGACACTCTCCGGTTTTTCCGGCATGCCGTGCGCGATAATATCGAGATTGCAGCTGTGGTGCTGTGTGCACCACGCTTCGCATTTTTCCGCCCACTCCTTCTCATCGTACGCGTAGCCGCACACAGGGCATCGGTACGGGAGCGTGTCGTTTTCTTTGCTGTTTTTTGTCATGAGAATTTTTTATCGCTCTGGTTCATATACGCTGCCAGGTAAAACGAAAGCGGAAGCAGAATGGTCATCTGGAGGATCGGCGTAAGACCGACCTGTAGGATAGGAAGAAGCGGCATGGCAGGAGCGTAGCCCCATGCGCCGGAGAGAAGCGCGCGCTGTTCTATTAAAACGGCGATACCGAAACCAATGACGGCGAGTGCAATAAAATCACGCGCCGTCTGCGGAATTTCCCTCTTGAGCAACAGCATGAACGCAAGCACGAAAAGAGTTACAGCGACATCGCCCGCCGCTCCCATAAGACACAGCGGGAAATGCGCCGAGAATGACTGATAGCCCGCGTAGAGAGGTGCCTGGGCGTTCTCCCAGACCAGATGTAGGAGGAACGCGACAGACGCGATGATCACTGTATATCGTACACTCATGCGGTTAGGAAATTAATTCCAGATGCCGAGCCACATGCCGGCATACTCGACGATCACATAAAGGAAAATGAAATACCCCGCGATACCTGCGGCAAGCGCGATCGCCACGATATTGATGATTTCGTTGCGGCGTTTTTTCGCTTCGTCTATCGTGCATATCCCCTTCTCGCGCCACAGGTACCATACGATCGAGATCACGAGCAAGACGAGACCTGCGGCTCGAAACAGCCAGCGATACTGCCCGTAGAACGTGTCGGCAAGCGATGCCGCGAGGGAGACGGAGCCGAGTCCAAAGAGAACGATGACAACCGGCGTAAGGCAGCATAGGGACGCGACAACCACCGGAATGCCGGTTATCTTGAGAGCGGAGCGCATTGCTTCCGTCAGTTTCATGGTGTGTACGTTACGGTTTTTCTTCTGAAGCGTCCTCCGATGTTTCGTTCCCTCCTTCCCCCTCTTCAGCTCCTGTTTCCTCTTCCCGCAGGGATTCCTTCTCTCGCTGTAGGGTGTCTCGTTTCTCTTTCAGCCGTTCCAGTTTCCCTGTCGCACGACGCTTATCGTCCCCTTCTTCCATTTTCTCAAGCTCCTTCTCTATTTCCCGTATTGCTTTATTCAACTGATCGATAAAACTCTGCAGGTCCATGAGCGTACGGGACAAGACCCCGCCTGGTCCGAGACTGATCGACGCCTTGCCTTTTTTGGTGTCAATGGTTATCGAATGCGGATCGGGAGTGCCTTTAAAAGAAACGCCTTTGATGCCGGTTATGGAAAGCGTGCAGGTTTTCAGTTTCCCGCAGTCAATGGAAAAACTCACCTCCTCCTTAAAAGTCACGCTGACCGGGTTACCAAGAACCTTTTTCAATATCCAACCAAAGGCGCCCATCATTGCGTACGCCTTCGTCAGATCGACTTGGATGGTTTTCTTTATGTTGCCTTTGCTTACCGCCTTGCATGATTTCCCTTTCGCACAACATGAGGGATCCAGTTCAAAATCATTCAATCCTAAGAATGTATCGAGAAAATCCTGCCCGAAGAATTCAAGGATTTGAGCTTTCAGAAACTCGGGAAGAAGGCTCCGCAGGGCGATGGCGATGGTTTTCTGCTTTGCCTCCGCAGCCGCTTCGATTTGTGCGATAAGCAGCCGCTTGAGTCGTTTTACGTCGAGGAGCCCTTTGATAAAAACCTCGATTTGTTCAATAAAAAACTCTGCTTCTCTGAATTTCTCTTCCATACTGTTCTAGAATGCTACAAGAAAAAAACAGCGGCAAGAAGCGCGAGCGTAATGGCGGCGAAGGTTGCGACGGTTTTGAGGAAAAATTGCAGAGCCTCGCGCTTTTTGCCTTCCAAAAAGAGCGTGCCGGGCTGGTAGAGGAAGAGGTATCCCATCACCGCCGCCGAGAGGACGAAAAGCGAGAGCATCGCGATCGGGATGAGTATCCCGTCTTCTTTGGGAGCGAATTTTTCGGCATAGGAAATGCCGTTCACAATCAGAGCGATGTAGAGAGCGGCAAAAACAGCGTTCGCGAAAGGGTTTGGCATATCTATAGTATACACCCGTCGCAGCTATTTACATATTGGTTTTTTATGATATGGTTCCGACAGTTTTCGCTTCTCTAGAAAAACCTCGTCGGTCGCGGTCGTAGCCCAAAGTCACTGAATGTTCGGTGGTTTAGGGCTATGACTGCCATGGTGGCGGCCCTCTAGCACAAGGCGAGAAAGGACCTTGTCATGAAGCAAGCTCTCTGCGAAAGTGGACTGCTCAAGACGTTGTTCGATAATCTTGGCGGAAAGAACACCGCCGAGTGGCATGAGATTCTGCGTCGCGCGTTGCGCCGCGAGAACCCGTTCCAAGACCAGTCGATTACGTTCGCTATTCGGCTCACGCCGTCGATGATCGCGGGCCTGAAGGCGCTGGAGATGTTGCATGAGCAAAAGCTCATTCCGACCACGAAGTGGCACGACCTCGAAGTCCAGCCTCTTGACAATAACGGCGACTACAGCAATGCCAATCGGGGCGTGACCTTCACGCTCGAGAACGGGCAGCTGGTCGAGGTCAAGACAATGACGTGGAAGAAGCAGAGAACCTGGGGTGAGGTCGTTAAGGATAACGACAAGTACGAATGGTTCCCGGTCCACGTCTACGTCGAGAACGGCCAAAGGATGTCGGCGTTCGAGAACCACATCAACCATCTGACGTGGTACCCACAGCCGGAAGCCGACAAGCCCATTCCCGGTGCAACGTGGAGAATGCCGACGCTTGGCGAAATCAGTGCATACAAGGCTGCTATCGCGAAACAAGACGAAAGTGCGTTCCGCAAGGTGTACTACGCAGAGTTGATCGACTGGCGCGAGCTCAACGATAACCTCGGCGAAAACACCGGATGGATGCAAAGGACTCTGCGCGCAGTCGCCTGAATTTCGCTCAAGGACAATCGGTAAAAGCCCGCCAGCCATCGTGCTGGCGGGTCCTTCTTTTTATAGACGTCCGTTAGTTGGTTTGTGCTCGCACGCTCGCGCCCGTTTTGTCGGTGCGATACACATACGTTTTGCCTTGCGCAAGCATTTCTACTTTAAACCCGGGCACAAGCGCCTGCGTGCAGAATTCGTCCGGCTTTGCAAGTCCGAGACATCCGTTATTCCAGGTTGCGTCTTCCACGAGCATGATGACGATGCTTTTCTCCTCGACACCGAGCTTCGCAGCGAGATCTGCACGCGCTTTTGCCGCCGCCGGCTCGACCGGCTGGTCATGCACGACGCTCCCCGGCGCCGGGTTCTCTCCGGACGTTATCGGCGTCTGGCTGGTGGTGTCCTTGGTGTTCGTGCCGGTATTGGTTTTGGTAAGTACGTAATAGGTTCCCCCGCCCACGATGAGCACGACTAGAATCGCGATAAGTGTGTTTTGGTTCATATGAAATTAAGACGGAATTAATTGAAAAAGTTACTTCGGAGCCACTGGGAGAGAATCTCGTGATATTCCTTCTTATGGTGCGGATTCGCGGAAAGGCTGTGCGGCGCGCCTTTCATGAGCACGTACGTCAGCCTGCTTCGGTCAGAAACCGCGCCGTTGTAATTGAGAATGGTCTGATGCGGGATGCTGTCGTCCTGTTCCGATTCGATGATACACACCTTCCCTCCAAAAGAGTGAAGTGCGCGGAGCGCCTTGGACGCCTGCCAATCTTTCGGCTCTTTCCGCCACGCATTCGCGCCGCGAATTTCGACTTTTGGGCGCTCGAATGTCTCGTCCGGATAATCCGCCGGAGCACGCATCACGATCCACGGCACCTCCCTTTCCGCCGAAAGAAGCGGCGCGAGATAGCCGCCGTAACTACCACCGATGATGCCGATCCGCTTCGGGTCGACGTTCTTCTGTGCCGCCAGAAAATCATAGGCAGCAAGCGCGTCATTGAGAAAATCCTTCGAGGAAAGCTCCTTGAGTGAACCCTCGCTTCTTCCGTGTCCGCGCAGATCAAAGGCGAGACACACGAATCCCTCCTCTTCAAGCATCTGTGCCGTATCGAAACTGCGCTCTTGGTCGCTCTGCCAGCCATGGATAATGAGGACTGCTGGGTGGATGCCTTCTTTTTGCGGCGAGAAAAGCGTGCCGGAGAGAGCGTAGGTTTGGACGGGGATGAGGATGGGGAGCATGGGCTAATTGTAGCGCAGCAAAAAAAGAAAGAAACCACAGGGGGAATGGGTGCGGCTCAGTTATGGGTATACAGGGAAAAATGTATACCTTTATTTCACTTTGGTTCTAACTTGGACATGTGGCGGAGGCGATGTCCGGAAGTTTGAACCGAAAACGTGGCTCAAATTCAAGGATCTTGATAAAAGCATACGCGAATTAAGAGCTATATTCAAGCAACACCCTCAATGGTTTGAGGTGCCGAAGTCTAAGTCGAATAAGGGGAAAGACGTAGTGGAGTATTCAATAATCTAAATGGAATATTGCTTAGCCTACCTCAACTTCATCAGATTCGGTTAGCGCTATTACAGGGGTTTCAGATGCGGTTACAGGCAATTCTTGCACTCGGTTTAATTTACCCTGAATATTTCTGGTTTTAGCGGCGGCGCTCTCTATTGTTGTGCTAGCTTCTTGAAGTTTCTTGTGGGTCTTTTCCAGCAACACACCGAAATTTCCGAATTCGGTCTTAACCTTTCCGAGAACGTCCCACACCTCGCTAGACCTCTTTTGAATTGCTAAAGTTTTAAAGCCCATTTGTAGACTATTCAAGATGGCCTGAATGGTTGTCGGGCCGGTAACAATTACTTTGAAGTCTCGCCTAATCTGCTCGGAAAGACCAGGGATACGCAATACCTCCGCATAGAGACTTTCGACTGGCAAGAACAGAACCCCGAAGTCTGTCGTGTATGGAGGATTAATGTACTTGTCTTTTATGCACTTGGCTTCTCCTTTGACTCGCTGTTCCAGTGCTTTAATCGATTCCTTTATACTTTCAATGTCAGCTTTTTCTTGAGCTTCGAGAAGTCGTTGGTAATCCTCAAGAGGAAACTTGGCGTCAATGGGCAACCACACGTGTTGTATTTCATCTCCTTGGCCGGGCAATTTGATACCAAACTCAACGGCATCCAAGCTACCTTTTTTGGTTTTAACATTTGTTTCGTATTGCTCGGGGGTGAGTATCTCGGAGATGAGGTTACCGAGTTGCGCCTCTCCCCACGTGCCTCTCGTCTTAATGTTACTTAAGACTTTCTTTAAATCGCCGACCCCCACAGCAATAGTCTGCATCTCACCAAGACCTTTATGAACCAGCTCAAGCCGCTCACTCACCATTTTGAATGATTCTCCAAATCTCTTTTCGATTGTGGATTGCAATTTCTCATCGACAGTCTGGCGCATTGCCTCAAGTTTTTCGGTGTTGTCTTTCTGTATGCCATCCAGTTTTTTCTCAACGGCTTCTTTAACTTTTTCCATCTTTGCGTCGTTCTTATCAATCAGCTCGGTGAGTTTAGTGGAGAAACCCTCGAAGTTTTTGTTTTGTGTGCTGGCAAGTTCAGTCATGCGGCGTTCAACAGGCTCGCCAAAACCCTTAAAGAGTCCTGCAATCTCTTCGCGTACACGCTTCTCAGACTCCGCACCTTCTTTGCGGTTTGTTGTCATCTCTTCCCTGAGAGCACGCTCATTTTTTTGACCAAGTCCTTCAAATAGTTCAGAGATGTTTATAGTATCTGTTGGCTCTTTTTTATTATTGATGAGCACAAATACAATGTAGCCGACACCAAGCGCTATAACGATTAGCAAACCGATAATCAGGATTTCCATGTGATTTTATAAAAGTTATTATTAATGTTCTCTGTCGCGCGGAGGAAATGGATCATTGCCTGGCTCTACGGTATCTTTGCTACGGATAGTGCCGTTCGGACGATGTGTCATTACTTCGCCACCGCCACTATTAGAAGAAAATCGCTTGGCAAGCTTTTCTGCTTCTGCCTGCGTATCAAAGTAAGCTGCCGCTCGAGTTGCTCCTTCTTGCTTAACTTTCCAGTCACCCGATTCTTTGTCTTTTGTAACGTGATAATTTGCCATAATTTTGTGGGGATAACTCCCTTGATTAGGTTTATGTTAGGTATTATAATTTAGGTATGCAAAAGAAGTCAAGTGGAGGAATAGGAAAGGCATCAAAGAGACAAGCGGAGATACTGGAATTCATTAGTATTTTTCGTAAAAAGAATGGGTATGCCCCATCTCTTGCAGAGATAGCTGAAAATTTCAGTTTATCTATACCCACTGTCCACCAACATGTATCTTATTTACGCCAAAAAAATCTTCTAACCTTTGAAAAAGGTAAAAGACGTTCCATTCAAGCCTTCAATATTCACAAGGCAGGAACGATAGAAATTCCCTTAATGGGTCTCATAGCCGCAGGAGGGCCCATTGAAGCAATTCGAGATCCTCGGCCAATTGAGGTGCCAAGAAATATGCTTTCGGCAGGAGCAAATTATTACGCTCTAAAAATAGCAGGCACTAGCATGATCGAAGATGGAATTTTTGATGGAGATATTATTGTTGTGCGTGAACAATCTACTGTCGATGATGGTGAAAAAGCAGTCGCATATTTACCGGACAAAGATGCTGTGACACTTAAAAGAATTTATCACGAAAAGAACCGTATCAAACTTGTGCCTGCAAATAAAAAGATGAAACCTTTCTACGAAAGAAATGTAGAAATACAAGGAAAGATGGTTGGAGTGCTTAGGAAAGAAATTTAATAAGTGATAAAATAAACTTATGAATTTTATTGCTAACGAAACTCAACAAAAACTTCGAGGAGGGTACTATACTCCTTTAGACCTTGCTGAGTTTCTCGTTCGTTGGGTGAAAGAAATAAAACCTAAAAAACTGTTGGAGCCGAGCTGTGGTGACGGCATATTTTTTGAGGCACTCAAAAAAGTTGGGGGATTTAGTAATGTTGGTTTAATTGGGATTGAATTTAACGCAGATGAAGCAGTTAAATCAAGGAAAGTAACTCGCCGTGATTTTTCACATGCAGAAATAAAAAACACAGATTTTCTTAATTGGTCAATTAAAGAACTGAAAAATAATCCGGTGAGCTTTGACGCAATAGTGGGTAACCCGCCTTTTATTCGTTATCAATACCTTCCTAAAGAATTCCAAGAAAAATCCGAAGAAATTTTTAATATATTAGGATTGCCTTTTACAAAACATACAAATGCATGGGTTCCTTTTATCCTGGCCTCAATGGCTTTATTGAAGCCTGGGGGACGCTTAGCGATGGTTATACCAGCTGAAATTATCCATGTTCTTCATGCACAATCCCTCCGATCATATTTAGGAAAAGAATGTAAGAGAATTGTAATTGTTGATCCTCAAGAACTTTGGTTTGATGATACCCTACAAGGAACAGTTCTATTATTGGCGGAAAAATTGCATGATCTGAGCGATAAGCCAGAAGGGGTAGGAATTTATCCAGTTAAAAATCGGGAATTTCTTAAATTAGATCCAAAAGAAGTATTCTCGGCTCCTAAATCTATAAATGGTAGAACGATAAAAGGTAAATGGACTTATGCACTGCTAGACCCTGAAATACGGACATTGATTGATGATCTAGCGGATCACCCAAATGTCCACCAATTTAAAGACATTGCTGATATAGATGTTGGGATTGTTACTGGAGCAAATGACTTTTTCTTAGTACCTGATGCAACTGTAAAAGAATTTGGGCTTAAGAAATGGGCTTACCCAATGTTTGGAAGAAGTGATCATTGTCCGGGAATTATTTATAACAAAGAACAACATAAAACAAATCAAGAGAGTGGTAAACCCACAAATTTTATTTGGTTTCCAGATGAAGCTGTAGCCATAAGTGCATCCGCACAGCAATATATAGAATATGGAGAGGAACAAAACTTACATACTCGGTATAAGTGTAGTGTACGCACACCTTGGTACTCGGTACCATCCGTTTATACAACTGAGGTAGGTATGCTGAAGCGTTCACATAATACCCCAAGACTTATTCTCAATGAGGTTGGTGCATTTACTACTGATACGGCTTATCGCATAAATACTCATACCGCTATTGATAGCAAAAAACTCATTGGTTTTTTTCTGAATTCTCTTACTGTGCTTAGTGCTGAATTAGAAGGACGACACTACGGTGGAGGAGTACTTGAGCTAACTCCATCTGAAATTGAAAAATTACTTATACCGCTGCCTAAAAATGTAGAAGTAGATCTAGTTACTCTAGATAGTGATGTTCGCAACGCACCTATTGAAGAAGTGTTAAAAAAACAAGATCGAAAGATTTTGAAAGCTCTAGGGTTAACAATTGAAAAACAAAATCAATTGTTAGGAGCGTGGAATAAGCTCCGTAATCGTCGTCAGAGAATAGATGATTCGAGCATTGGTTAATCTATTTCAAGCAAGAATCGAGTAGGGTTTTCTTCGTCTCTGTATAACGAAAGTGTCCTTCCAATAAGATCGGGTTGAGCAATATATTGTTTAGCCTGGCCCCAACTTAAACGAGTCATAGCATTATGTTGTTTATAAGCAATGCTTTCAGTTCCTATTGTGTGAGCAATACGTAAGTGAAACTCTCCATAAGAAACTCCCCTAACAATTAGTTCAAATTCTGCCTCAGTTTCTTCGACAGTTTCTGTTGTACCTGTTTTCCATCCTAAGTGAGAAAACAGTTCTTCTCGAAAATAATGCCGATGATCGATACCTTCACCTAACAGACCCTTATCAAGACTTATTGATCCTGTTGGATTGGTATTATTTCCACTTGGTATATTAAGATCTCGCTCAGTTAGAGATTTACTTTCCCACATCAACTTTAGTCGGTCTTTGTTTGTGGTGTATGATAGAGATGCAGTTGGAATAGTAACTATAGGTGTTTGGGTTGCTTCTGTCTTTGTACGAGTTCTTTTAATTGTACGATAACGGCGTGGAACGCTTAACTTAATACGAGAAATTATGTCGTTAGAAGGGTTAATTCCTTTTACAGTTGGTCTAGGTGGTAATACCTCTAACTCATCCAAAACTCGTCCATTTTGTCTTAGTAATTCAAGTTGTTCTTCTGATGTTATCAGAGTTACATGTTCAGGGTCACCAGAAGACAGATTTATAAATTCATTTTCAATACTTTCTACCAACTCTTTTTCGGAAGTATCAGTTAGATCAAAATCCATTGCCATACCCGCCTCAATATTATTATTCAAACCTCCAAGTGTTAGGTTGGCACTACCAATCACTAGTCGTGCTTCATTAACTCCTCTAGCTAAATATATTTTTGGATGAAACACAATATTTCTTGCTCCAGTATCTACGGTGTAGATGGTTGCACCCAAATTTAGTAATCGAGCAAGTCCTTGGTATGAGGTAATATCATTACGTATACCTGAAAAAACTTTAGTCTTGTTATTAAACGATCGAATCTCATTTTCTAGAAGAATAACTCCTTCTTCATTTATAAAAGCTACACTAAGGATGATTTGTTGAATTTCAGGAACTTCAAAAATACGCTTAATCGCGTCGACGTGAGTATTTGAAGTTAATCCTTGAAGAATGAATTTCCTTTTAATCATAATCTTTATTTTAGCCCAAGAACCCTTATTTTGCTTGGGTTCAAACTTGGACATCTGGCGGAGGAGGTGGGATTCGAACCCACGATGCCTTGCGGCATACCGGTTTTCGAAACCGGCGCACTAGACCAACTATGCGACTCCTCCCTAATCCGCCTACGGTGGACGGGCGAGCATCCGCTTTGCGGATGCTCTAGCCAAAGAACCACGAAACCATAACATTTTTTTGCCTTTTCGGCAAAAATCGGCTACTATGCACTTGCTTTTGCTTTTTCTCCTGAAAGCTGAAAGCCGATAGCTATAAGCTATCTTGCCGGCCCTATCGTCTAATGGTTAGGACGAGAGCTTTTCAAGCTCTAAATCCGGGTCCGATTCCCGGTGGGGTCATCGCGGTTGATAACTCGTATTGTACCCTCTGTCACGGTGGATTTATCGAATGACCCTGAGAAAAGCGGCTATTAACAATCAAAAAACTCATCGACTCACATGAAACACGTCTGCGTCTTCTGTTCCGCGAACGACTTGGAGGATAAATACATTACCCCCGCGCTTCAGTTTGCGAAGCTGCTTCCCGAAAACGGATACGATCTGGTGTGGGGCGGCTCATCCCGCGGGTTGATGAAACTGCTCGCCGATACGGTGAAGCAAAACGGCGGAAAACTTATCGGCATCTCCATGGAACTCATCAAACAGCATGCGTACACAGACGCTGATGAGCTCATTATCGAGAAAGACTTGGGAACGAGAAAGGCGACTATGCTCAAGCGCTGCGACGCGCTCGTGGTGCTCGTGGGCGGCATCGGAACGCTCGATGAGATCACGGAAGTGCTGGAATTAAAAAAACACGGTACGCACAACAAACCGATCGTCATACTGAACACGGAGAACTTTTACGAAGGATTAAAGGTACAGCTTCAAAAAATGAAAGACGACGGATTTATTGAGAAAAATCTTGATGATCTTGTCTATTTCGCCGACACACCGGAAGAGGTGTTTACGCATTTAAACGCTATTCGCGACAACGAATGACCGTTGCTCGACATCTATTCTAGTATTTTGCAAAATACTAGAATAGATGTCGAGGGACCTTTATTGAACATCCGCACACCAACTTTGTACGCAAAGCAAGTGTGCGGGTATACTATATTCATATGCAATCCCACTCGAACGGACGCAAGCCTCATCGTTTTCTGCCACAGGATATCGCGATCATCCTCTTCAGCCTGATCGTCGCGGCGGTGCTCGTGAAAACCGGTGCGCTTGTCGAGATACTTACCGCAACGAGCGAATCGCGTTTTTGGGGAAGCTTTATCGCCGGCGCATTCTTCACCTCCATATTCACCACCGCCCCCGCGATCGTAGCCCTAGGCGAGATCGCGGGGGCAAACAGCATCTTCGAGACCGCGCTTATCGGAGCCGTCGGTGCCGTATTCGGCGACATGCTCATTTTCCGGTTTGTCCGCGACCGCTTTTCCGAACATCTCGTCGAAATCACCCGACATGCAAAGGGTTGGCGACGCTTCCGTGCGCTCTTCCGCACGCGGCTCTTCCGCCGGCTCACCTTCCTCGCCGGCGGGCTCATCATCGCTTCCCCGCTTCCCGACGAACTCGGCATCAGCCTCTTGGGCTTTTCAAAAGTAAAATTCTCCTCGTTTATCCTGCTTTCGTTCGCCTTCAACTTTCTCGGCATCCTCACGATAGGCTTTGTCGCAAAATCTCTCTAAAAGAAAAAGCCGGCGATGTGCGCCGACTAGAGGATTCGTTTGCGGTGACCGAGCAGGTATCCGATAGCGTTCACCGGGTAGTGAAAGACGAGGATGGCGCCCGCGAGCAAAAGCGCGCGAGACCATCCGATCCACACCACCGATGAAACCAGGAGGAGTCCGCCGATAACGTAATCGAGAACATCCCATGGCCACCAGGGCTCGCCTCGCGGAATACCGCGCATGCGCTTACAGAACGACTCGACGTGATCACCGAGGATCGCGCCAGTACCCATGAGCAAGCCGACAAGCCACAAATCGCCCCGGCGATAGTCAATCACGCCGGGAAACTCGAACATGCGCTGAAGATAGATGGTGAGGATCGCGAAACCGATTCCCATCGGGTACGCAAGCCACGTTTTCCCCGTCCCCAGCCATTGTCTGCTGATGGGCCGGTTCAAACCCGGAAATAATGCTCCGCCCCACCCCGGCGCCATGTTGGCGACGATCGCCGGCACGAAGAACCAGAGCATCTCGCCGAGGAAAGTTGCGTACTCCCTCAAGGCTATGGTCCCCAAGAGTGGAGTTCTGTATCGACGCTATCGAGGTAACAGGCGAACCAGCACAGGCCCCACGTAACAGCAAGCCCCAAAGCGACGCCTCCGAGTGCTGCCCATGAAAATCTCCAAAAGTACAGGGAGACTGCAAAAGCCGCAAGTAAAACAAAGCTTGCACCGAGGGCACGAATCGTGTAACTGATCATGATGTAATCTCCCAAAGAACGGTTGCGTTAAAATGAGTAAAACAATAAATTAGAAAAATGTCAACACGACGCAGGACGCGATTTCGTCACGTCTAATACCCCGAGAATTCTTCGGTGCGGATATCGTCGTTGCTCACCTCCATGTCGTTTACGATCTTCCGCATCGCGGCGACCATCGCCGCGGGGCCGGCAAGGTAGTACAGCGCCGCCTCATCGGGGGTGAAATGCTTGCCGATCATCGCCGCATCGATGTACCCGCACTCTCCGTCCCAGTCTTGTGAAGATTGTTCCATCGCGGTCATGGTAGGCACGAAGGTGAAATTCGGATTTGTTTGTGCGAATGTGTGGAATTCTGCGAGAAATGCCGCGTCCTCCGGTCGGCGGTTCGAATACAAAAGCGTGATGCGGTGCGGAAGGGATTGAAATGTCGCCTGCGCGACGATCGAGCGAAAGGGCGTAATACCGATGCCGCCGGCAAGGATTACCGCTTTGCGCTTCGCGTTCTCGTGGAGCGTGAGGTCACCGAACGGTCCTTCGAACGCGAGCTCTTCGCCGCCCCGCATATCTTTCAGCACGCGCTTAAACGCCGAATCGCGCATCCGTGTGGCAATCGCCAATTCTTTCTCGAACGGCGCGCTGACAAGAGAAAACGGTCGGGTGTTTCCTTTCTCATCGGTTTCGGGAGGATTGACGAGCGTGAGGTCGATGCTCTGTCCCGCCTTATACTCGAATCCTTCCGGCTTTTCGAAACGGAAAAGCATCGTCCCCTCGGCAACCGTCTCTTTGGATATCAGTTTCGTGTTCATGCAGAATTATATATACCTCGCAAGTTTTATTTTTTGAATAGCGCCTTCCCGCACCACCGCCGCCTGCCCGCTCTCCACGGTAACGACGGTCGAGGGAAGACTTTCTGGCAGCTCTCCGGCATCGATGATGAGATCGATGAGATCTGCACGGTCGCCTAGTTGCTGCAAAATCGCCTCAATATTCCGTTCTGGTTTCATGCCGCTTGTGTTCGCGCTCGTCGCCGTATACGGCTTGCCGAACGCCCGTGCGAGCTCGATGCAAAAAATGTTGTTCGGGATACGGATACCGAAGGTGCTGCGCCCGGAGACCGCCCACTCCGGTACTGACTCTTTTTTCTGGAGGAGCAGCGTGAGCGGTCCCGGAAAAAAGGTGTCTCCAAGCGTTCGGGCGGCGTCGTTCACCTCCCCGTACGCGGACGCCGCATCGAGACTGGCGACGATGCTGTGGATCGGTTTCCCCTCATCGCGGCCCTTGATAGCGTAAATCTTCTCAAGCGCTTCCTTGTTGAGGGAATCGGCGCCGAGCCCGTAGAGGGTATCAGTCGGATAGAGAATGACCCCGCCGCGCTCAAGAACCACGGCGGCTTTCTCGACACATTCCTTAAGACTCTTTTCGAGGGGTATGTTTTCCACACTCATATGCTATCACAACCGAACCTTTGATATTATACTTTATACATGAAGTCAAAGTGGTTCGATTTAAAAGAGGAAGCTATCAAACTTCGCAGAAGAGGAACCTCCATAAAAAAGATAGAGGCTCGACTTGGTATTCCCCGTTCTACCCTTAGCGGCTGGCTAAAGAACGTATATCTTTCCAGTAAGCACAAAAGAAAACTTTTGAACGATTGGAAAAATGGGCTCATACAAGCAAGAAAAGCCGCTGTGCGGTGGCACAACGGCCAGAAAGAGATCCGACTACAAAACGCTGAAACTGCGGCTCAAGAAACACTCTCCGCTTTAGATGTTAAGAAAAAGGAGATTTTAGATCTTGCCTTCGCGATGCTTTATTTAGGTGAAGGAATGAAGGGCTCGGCGACGTCCATGGGAAATTCCGATCCATTGATTTTAAAATTTTTTATTGCTGCTCTTTTGCAGAATTATAATATTGATAAGTCGAAAATAAAATGTGACTTACACTTGAGAGCCGATCAGGACCCTAAAAAACTGAAACGGTACTGGAGTAAAGAACTCGGGCTTCCTTTAGGTAATTTTCTTAGCATTAGTATTGATAAAAGAACAGTTGGATCGAAAACATACCCGTACTACAAAGGAGTTTGCGTTTTGCGTTGCGGCTCTGTTGCGATTCAGCGAAAATTGCTGTATCTTAGCCGCAAGTTCTGCCAGGAAGTGGTAACCATGGGCGGTTAGCTCAGTTGGTAGAGCGTCCGCTTGACGTGCGGAAGGTTCACAGGTTCGACCCCTGTACCGCCCACAATGAAAATACTAGCCATTGAAACTTCCTGCGACGAAACAGCAGTGAGCATCCTTGATGCTCATGGGGATTTTCAGGGCGCACAGTTCCGCATTCTTGGCAACGCCCTGCTCTCCCAGATAGACACCCATAAGGAATACGGGGGTGTGTTTCCCATGCTTGCGAAGCGCGAACATTCGCGCAATCTCATTCCTCTTCTTGAAAAAGCACTCCGCGAAGCAGACATGCTGCGGGAACGAGAGGCGGAAGCACTGCCGCATGATATCGATACGATGCTCGAACGTGAACCGGAGCTCCTCGCGCAGTTCACAGCGTTTATTCCCGCTATTGCCGCGCCAGATATCGACGTAATAGCGGTAACATACGGTCCTGGACTCGAGCCGGCGCTCTGGGTCGGCATCAATTTCGCCAAGGCGCTTTCCCTCGTCTGGAACAAACCGATCATCCCCGTCAACCACATGGAAGGTCACATCCTCGCCGGTCTTTTGTCTGTCTCCGTTCCAACTTCTTCTGACGAGAAAAACTATTCTCAAATTCTCAAGAATTTGAGAATAGAAAACGTGGCCTTGCCTGTGCTGACATTGTTAATCTCTGGCGGACACACCGACTTGGTGCTCATGAAAGAGCTGTTCCACTATGAGTATCTCGGCAGAACACGCGACGACGCCGTGGGTGAAGCGTTCGACAAGGTCGCGCGCCTGCTCTCGCTCCCTTATCCGGGTGGACCGGAGATCGAGCGCCTCGCCCTGAAAGCTAGAAGCTCAAAGCTAAAAGCTCCCTTTAAGCTGCCTCGCCCGATGCTCCACTCCGACGATTATGATTTTTCTTTTTCCGGTCTCAAAACCGCCGTGCTCTACCTGCTGAAAGACATCGGGGAGCCGACGCAAGAACAAAAAGAGCAGATCGCGCGGGAATTCGAGGATGCGGTAACGGAAGCGCTCATCACAAAAGTGAAACATGCGCTCGAACACACCGGCGCTAAGACGCTTGTGATCGGCGGCGGCGTTTCCGCCAACGCGCACCTGCGCGAGCAATTCGAGAAGCTCGCTGAAATATTTCCAGGACTTTCGATCCGCGTTCCACCGCGGGAGCTCACCACCGACAACGCGCTCATGATAGCCGTCGCCGGCTACTTCCGGGCACACGAGAAAAAAGACCCGGAATTAATCCGGGCTGAAGGAAATTTGTCGTTATAAAAAGAAAGACCCTCGTCCGCTCCGCTTGCGCGAAGTTTCAGAGGGTCGTATTCGCGTCATCCGATCAGCGGGAGATTACTTGATTATCTTTGTCCCACCAATTTATAGCGAGCTGCCCGTCGATATGCCAGCCTTCAGACCAATAGACAGATACGGCGTAGTCGCTCGACGAAAAGGAGTTTCTGTCGCTGATATAGAAGATGTTGACACGTCCATCTGTCAGGAGAACTCCGTCTTGTCCCATCCCCTGCTGCTTCAACAGATTCCACACGAGAGCCAAACCGGTTCTGAAGTTGTTCTTCCCAATTTCATTGGCGATTTGACCGTCACGCGAAAATTTACTGAGACGATAAATACGGAGAGTGACTACGGGATTATGCTCATCGACAAGCTCGAGGAACCTCTTCTTGAAGTTGCTGCTAAGTGAGATTCGTACACCCGCCTCACCTTTTGGATCGTCTTTGAAGTAGTCGGCAATCTTGAAAGACCCGACCGCAGTGGTTTGCACGGTGGCGATAGGCCGCAAGATTGTTTCGGCAGCAACCGCTTGCGTGTGTCCGCTATAGACCATAGCAGCAACGAGAAAAAGAATTCTTACAAGATTCGTCATTTGGCAAATCTCCTTGCCGTTATGGAGCTAAGCTCTGTGAATCCGAAACGTGCTACTTTCTTATATTATCACACAACAAATGCCATTTTGGCAATAACCCTTCCTTAACCTCAAAATCCTTCTAAAAAAGCCTTATTTTAGGTACTATTGTGACTATGCTTCCAGAGAAATTCCTCAAGCCCTACAACCCCGCGGCAACCGAGCCCGAGATCTACAAGAAATGGGAAAAGAGCGGCTACTTTAACCCTGACAACCTACCCGCTTCCGCACAAGGCTCCAGCGCGGCAAAGCCGTATACCATCATCATGCCGCCGCCGAACGTCACTGGCGTGCTTCACATGGGGCACGCGCTCATGCTTACCATCGAGGACATCCTTATCCGCTACAAACGAATGCGCGGATTCAAAACCCTCTGGTTACCTGGTACCGATCATGCCGCTATCGCGACACAATCCAAAGTCGAGAAAGACCTCGCCAAGGAGGGTACGACCCGCTCGAAGCTCGGTCGCGAGGAGTTTTTGAAACGCGTGGAAACCTTCGCCGCGGAGAGTCATGACACCATCGTCACGCAGATCCGCACCATGGGCGCTTCCTGCGACTGGAGCCGGGAAGCTTATACACTCGACGAGAAACGCAACCGGGCAGTCAATACGATGTTTAAGATGATGTACGACGACGGTCTCATCTACCGCGGTAGCCGCATCGTGAACTGGGATCCCAAGGGGCAGACAACTATTTCTGACGACGAAATCGTCTACGTCGAGGAAAAAACAAAATTCCACTACTTTCAGTACGGTCCCTTCGTCATCGGCACGGCGCGTCCCGAGACGAAGTTCGGCGATAAATATGTCGTGATGCACCCGAATGATAAGCGCTATGCGAAATGGAAACACGGCGATACGCTCGAAGTGGAGTGGATCAATGGTCCCATCACCACGACCGTCATCAAAGACGAAGCTATCGACATGGAATTCGGCACTGGCGTGATGACCATCACCCCCTGGCACTCGCAAGCGGACTTCGAGATCGCGGAGCGTCACGGTCTTGATAAGGAACAAATCATCGATGAGATCGGCAAGCTCCTCCCTATCGCCAGAGAGTTCGCCGGCATGAAGATAGCCGAGGCGCGCCCGAAGATCGTCGAAAAACTCAAAGAGAAAGGTCTGCTCGTCAAAGAGGAAGAGTATACGCACAACATCGCGACCGCGGAGCGCACCAGCGGTATCATCGAGCCGCAGATAAAATTGCAGTGGTTCGTGAACGTGAACAAACCTGTCGCTGCGCGCGGCGGGAAGACGCTCAAAGAGCTCATGCGCGAGCCCCTTGCGCATGGTGATATCAAGATACTCCCCGAACATTTCGATAAGACCTATTTTCACTGGATCGATAACCTGCGCGACTGGTGTATCAGCCGCCAAATTTGGTTCGGGCACCGCGTACCGGTGTGGTATCGCGGCACCGATAAAAAAATGGGGTTTGCGGGTGATATCGTGTCGCAAGTGTTTGATGCAAAGACGCTCACCTATCGCTCGCGTGACCACGGGTTCAAGAAAGGAGATATCGTCGCATTCGAAGATAGCACAAAAGGAACGATATTCGGTTATGGCACCATCACCGAAGCAAAGAAAGTGAGGCTGAAAGATGTTGATCTGAAAGATCAGCGCCATTGGAAGACCTATGAAACGCAGGAAGACCTTATGGCGGCACTGAAGCGCCACCACCCGGAAAAAGAATTCGATGATGAGAGTCCGATCTGGCTTTATACCTATGCATTCAGTGCCTCTTCTCCTGTTCAGGAAGAAATTTCGGTCGGTGAAGCTCCCGCGGGCGATGGTTGGCGACAGGACGAAGATACCCTCGATACTTGGTTCTCTTCCGGTCTGTGGACCTTTTCGACCTTAGGCTGGCCGGAGAAGACGCCCGACCTCAAGCTCTATCACCCGACCGATGTACTCGAGACTGGCTACGAGATCCTTTTCTTCTGGGTCGCCCGCATGATCTTGATGAGCCAGTATGCGCTCGGCGAAGTTCCCTTTCATACCGTGTATCTTCACGGAACGGTGCGCGATCAGAAGGGACGCAAGATGAGCAAATCACTGGGCAACGGCATCGACCCGATCGAAGTCGCGAAAGAATTCGGCGCGGACGCGGGGCGCATGGCGCTTATCGTCGGCAACACGCCCGGCATGGATATGAAGATCTGGAACGACAAGATAAAGGCGTACAAGCTTTTCGCGAATAAACTCTGGAACATCGCTCGCTTTGTTTTAGGAGAGATCAACAAAGGCGCGCTCGATCGCAAGGCCCCGCTGACGGAAGGAGATACGGTGCTGCTCGCGGAACTGCGCGACATTGCGGCTGATGTGACTGTTGATATGGAACAGTACCGTTTCTATCTGGCAGCGGAAAAACTCTACCATTATGTCTGGCACCGCTTGGCGGATGTCATTCTGGAAGAAAGCAAACCGCTCCTAAGTGATGGAAGTCCGGCGGAAAAAGCGTCGCGCCTGCGCCTCCTCAATGAACTGCTTTCCACGAGTCTCACGCTGCTCCACCCCTTCATGCCGTTTTTGACTGAAGAAATTTGGAGCGAATTGCCTGGAAATACCGATTTGCTTATGGTCGCGCCCTGGCCCGCACACTAACCTGGCTATCGCTTAC
>Ga0209542_10007822_pt1 | contig 20184 bp, 22 predicted proteins | sample RifCSPhighO2_01_FD_184028 | JGI IMG/M metagenome (GOLD analysis project Ga0209542, IMG submission 184028) | Soil microbial communities from Rifle, Colorado - Rifle CSP2_plank highO2_0.1 (SPAdes) (version 2) | ecosystem: Environmental > Terrestrial > Deep subsurface > Rock core/Sediment ...
GCAAGAACTCAACGCGAAAAGGTCCGACCGAGCGCTCATGCCGGCCGGACCTCCCATTTTTACACGACCGGCTTCAGAGCCCCCATTGGAAAGCCTCCGGCATATAACGGGGCAGGCATTCTTACGATACTGGCTTCAGAGTCATCCGGCGATCTTTTGGCTCAAAAAACGTTATCGTAAAGGGATACACCTTGCCCAGCTCCAATTTCGCGCGGAGTTCTTGCTCGTTGCCAAATTCGGAGATGTGCACGAGGCCGGCGACGCCTTCCTCGATAGAAGCGAGCGCGCCATGTTTGTTGTACTTAATGATGACCGCATCCACTTTTTGGTCTTTGTGGTATTTCGCAGCCGCGGATTTCCACGGATCGTCGACGAGCGCTTTGATCGAGAGCGAGACCTTGTCGTCCTTGATCTCGATGACTTTCACCTTGACCTGTTCGCCCACTTTGTAACGCGATTTCGGATTTTCGACGAGTGCCCAATCCATTTCGGAGATGTGTACGAGGCCCTCCAATCCTTCTTCGAGTTTGACAAAGACGCCGAATTCGGTGGCGCCGGTAACAATACCCTCAAGCGTATCGCCGACATGATATTTTTCAACGAGCGAGGCGCGTTCGGATGTGCCCGCGCCCTTCTCGCTGAAGATGAGTTTTGCTTCCTTGGGGCTCGCGGTGATTATCATCACCTCCATTTTCGTGCCGACGAGCTTCTTGAGCTCGACAAATATTTTTTCTTTGTCACCATCAGGCACGCGCGGGTAGTGCGCGGCCGCAAGCTGCGAAGCGGGAAGGAATCCCTGCAAGCCGTTCCACTGGATGATGAGCCCGCCCTTGTTGGCTTCGGTTACCGGTAGTTCGAATGATGTTTTCTTTTGCAGGGCGGTCTCCGCTTCATTCCAAATGAGCGCTTGCCGCGCTTCGCGGAGCGATAGCTCAATGTAACCTTCCTCGTTGTCGTAGCCGACGACTTTGGCGGCGACGGTGTCGCCGATGTTCACATTTTTCAGCGTCTCGCGCGCCGAGAGATATTCGCGGCCGTAGATGATGCCCGTCCCAAAGGGGTGGAGGTCGACAAAAACCCGCGCGCGGCCGACCGCGACGACGGGGCCCTCGACGACGTCGTCGAGCGCGGGGCGCTTCGGGGCACTATTCAAAAGCTCGGCCATCGGGCCCTCCTTCGCCACGGCATCCTCCTTCGCTAATGTTTCGGAGGATTCGTCGGAGTCGTTCGTCGCACTTACTAGTGTCTCATCATCTGTTGCTATTACGCTCATGTGTTTCTGCGCTCGGACTATCCTGCCTACGCTACAGAAGTCAGTCAGCAGGGAAGTCTTACCGTGCGCTCCTTATAATTAATAATCGCCCGCAGGCGTCCGCACAATATATATAAAGGACCGTGTATATGCAAGGGAAAGATAAACCCCGGTCGCCACGCCGGGGTTCGAGTTGGGACCAGCGCAACGCTGGTCATTTTTTCTTCTTTTTGCCGAGATCTTTAGGTCGCGGTCGGGGGAGAGGCACCGCTTCCCGTGGCATCATTTCAATTTGCTCGAGTACCTCGTTGAGATCGCGAAGCTGGATCTCGATGAACCACGCGGGCAAATAGGTCGGCGGTGCAGGTTTTCCCTGCAACGCAGGGACTTTGGTGATGGTGACTTCGCCGACTGTTGCGAGCTGTAGGCGCGGAAAGTTTCGCTCGCGCGGTGTCCGTTGGAACGGCAGGTCGAGCGTATGCTCGAAGCAGCCGTCGACGGTGTTCCAGGCGCAGCGACTCGCCTCCGGCTCAATGTAGAGCAGAAGCTGTCGTGTCGCGCCGCCCGGATACTGCGCGCGGAAACGCAGATAGTCCGTGTCCCTGAGATGCAATACAGGGTGGGCCGGGCCCATAGTCCACGCTCGCCATTTCCATTGGATGCGGTTGGGAGTGAGTCCTGACGCCAAAAGCATCAGCGCGCTTGCTGCGATGCCGAGCGCAATACCAATCGTAACGGAGTTGAGTTTCATTGTCGCCTCCCGACTTGATGCCGCAGAGTATCCGCGGCTTCTCGAGCTCCCGTCCCCAGGGGTGGAACCCGTATTCAGAGCATGCCCAAAAAAGTGTCAAAGGTCAAAGAAGGATCCTGGGAAGAAAAGCGGATACTGATTTGATATACTGGACTGGACATTATGTATTTCCCTAGAAGCGATCAACTAGAAGCTCTCAGCTACCCCATATGATCTTAACGTTCCATGAAGGAGCCTGCGTGCGCGCAGCAGCGGGGGATACGACGCTCGTCTTTGGACCGGTATCGAAACTATCCAAGAATTTCAAGCCGACGAATTTTGGCGCCGATGTCGCATTTATCTCTCTCGACCATCCCGACATGAATGGCTCTGAAGAAGCAGGGAGAGGTGAGAAACAACCGTTCGTTATTTCTGGACCGGGCGAATATGAATTGCATGAGATGACGGCCTCCGGATTTCCTTCCGGTTCACGCTGGGGCAATCTGCCACGCACCAACACGGTCTATTCCGTCCACTTCGACGGCCTCTCACTTATGTACCTTGGCGCGCTCGGAGACCTCGATCTGCCAAAGGAGATCCTGGAGATGGACTCGCCCGATATTCTCTTTGTGCCGGTTGGCGATAGGGGTGCGCTCGCGCCGGCGGAAGCGCAGAAACTCGCGGTCAAACTCGAAGCGAAGATCGTCATTCCTATTCTCTACGATGATAAGTCGCTCAAGCAATTCCTGAAAGAAGCAGGCGAGGACGTGAAGCCGGCAGAAAAGCTCACCATCAAACCGCGCGACCTTGTGGGAAAGGAGAGTGAAGTAGTAGTGCTTAGCTCGTAGAAAGTAGTGCGTAGAACGTAGTAGAATAGAGGAATGCAAGCGGCTTTTTCTACGAACTACGAACTACGTTCTACGTTCTGTCCCCTATGGTGATACAAAAAGCGGTCGACAATCTGAAAAGCAAGCCCGACGAGGACAAGAAAGTCGTTGCGGGCGGGATCGCCATAATGGTGATGGTCATACTTTTTATCGGGTGGGCGTTCCTTTTTTTGAAAAAGATACAACGTGGCGGTGAGGACCTCCGCATCGGCGGTACCGCGCAGGATGAGTTCAACTTCTCGAATGTGCGGCAGGCGCAGGAGGATATCATGAAAGGGTTTACCAACGAGGACGAGCTCATGGAAGCGCGACAGCAATCAGGTTCACGCTACGAAACTACCGTACAGCAGAATTACGAGAACTGGTCGGGTGACCAATTCGGCGGCTCCGGCACGATTGAATAGGCCCCACACATCAATTTTTCAAAATGTGTTCCCAAGTCTAACCGGTCGGGTAGACTCGCGAACTTCACAATTTGAAGAATTTTCGCAACTCCTTATCGTTTTCTATTGTTTCCGCGATGACATAGCGCACAGGGTTCCCCAGGCCAAGATCAGTCTTCAGGAGCGCCATAACGTCCTCGCAGTCGTACGGGTACACCCAGACGCTGTTCTGTAAGCGATAGAACCCGAATGACTTCATTGTATTTCTTAGGCTCTGTCGGATGCTCGCGATCTTTTCGGGAATGTCAAAGATAATAATGCGCCATCTTTTGTCCCAGCGTCGCTTCTTCGCGCCCAGTTGCCCGAATTTCATTTGTAGTTTCAGAAGCTCATGTCGTCCGCGCTGCGTCAGTTCCGCATGCTTCCTTCCTCTCACTTCCACGAATTTCACAAATCCGCTGCCTGCAAGGCGAGATAAACCACTCTGTGCCTGATTATTGAAACGGTATTTGTTCTTCGGGACGTATTTTAAGAGTTGGAGCGTATTCGGTGCAGCTGCAGCGACGAGGAGGACGCCCGATATGCCGATCGTTGCCAGAAGGGCATAGCGGACCTGACCCCACCGTCTTCTCGTTTGTGCCTCTTTCTCCATCTTCCCCATATTCCCAAGTTTAACCGGTCGGGTGGACTTGGGAATATGAGCTTGTGGACATGTGCGGCGTAAAAAAAAGGGACCGCCACGCCGAGCGATCCTTTTCAGAATTCGTCAGCGGACGGTCACGGCAATCGCGGCGGGCAGGTCTCAATTTTTCCATCCGGTGTGTACTGGACGGAAACGCCAGTGGGGAACTGTATGTAGAAGACGTCATTGATGCAGTGAAAGCTTATATGCGAGCGTTGGTACTCGCCGTAGACGAGCACTACGGTCATGACGATGCCGAGTACCCAAAGTGCGATCCTCTCTGCGCGGCTCACGGTGTCCTCCAAAAGCTGGCCGACCGGTATAAGAGCATAGAAGAAGACTCTGCGCAAACGTGCATTTAGCCTTGTTTTCTGCTATGATTAGCGAAATATGGCACGCGGAAAAGAGCCCGAAAAGACTGCCCCAATTGCTCGGCCCGAAGGGGTCGTTTCGCGTTCTATCACGACGGAAATGCGCGAGTCGTATCTCGATTATGCGATGAGCGTCATCACCGCTCGTGCGCTCCCCGACGTGCGCGACGGCCTGAAGCCGGTCCACCGCCGCATCCTTTTTGCGATGCAGGAGCTCGGACTCACAGCGAGCGCAAAGACGCGCAAATCGGCAACGGTAGTGGGTGAGGTCTTGGGCAAATACCACCCGCACGGCGACGCATCGGTCTACGACGCGATGGTGCGCTTGGCGCAGGATTTCTCGATGCGCTATCCGCTTATCGTCGGACAAGGCAACTTTGGCTCCATCGACGGCGACAACGCCGCCGCGATGCGATACACAGAAGCGAAGATGGCGCGGCTCGCGGGTGAGATGATACGCGATATCGACAAGGAGACCGTTGAATTCCGTCCCAATTACGACAACACCAAACAAGAGCCGAGGGTGTTACCGGCCGCTATTCCGAACCTGCTTTTGAACGGCACGCTCGGGATCGCCGTCGGTATGGCCTCAAACATTCCACCGCACAATCTGCGCGAAGTGTGCTCTGCTGCGATCCATCTCATAGAAAGTCCCGAGGCGACGACGGAAGACCTTCTGCAATTCGTTCAAGGACCCGACTTTCCGACCGGCTGCATCGCGTTCAATCAGACGGACATCAAGCACGCGTATAGCACGGGCCGCGGGGGCGTCGTGGTGCGCGGCGACGCGGAAATAACAGAGAACAAGAAGGGCGACTACCAGATAATCATCACGTCCATTCCATACCGCGTGGTGAAGGCCGATCTCATCACCAAGGTCGCGGACCTCGTACATGAGAAAAAGCTTGAAGGCATTCGCGACATCCGCGACGAAAGCGCCAAAGACATCCGTATCGTCGTCGAATTGAAGAACAATGCCAACGCGCAGACGGTCTTGAACTATCTCTACAAGCATACGCAACTCGAGGAAACATTCCACTACAACGTCGTTGCGCTCGTCGACGGCGTGCCGCAGACGCTCTCGCTTAAAGCACTTCTTGAATATTTCATCGCGCACCGTAAAGACGTCGTTACGAAGCGCACTACATTCGACCTCGCGCGGGCAGAAGAACGCGAACACATCCTCCTGGGACTCAAGAAGGCGCTCGACCACATCGACGAGATAATCGCGCTCATCAAGAAGTCGAAGGATGTGGAAGACGCGCGCGCGAGCTTAATAAGTAAATTTAAGTTCTCCGAGATACAGGCGCAGGCTATTCTCGACATGCGCCTTCAGAAGCTCGCGGGACTCGAGCGCAAGAAGGTTGAGGATGAACTCAAAGAAGTGCAGGCGCTTATTGAGGAGTTGACGGCACTTCTAAAGAGCGAAAAGAAATTGATGGCACTCATCAAGAAGGAGATAGAGGAGGTGGAGGAAAAATTTGGCGACGACAGGCGCACAAAAATTGTGAAGCGCGGTGCGACCATTCTCTCGGCAGAAGACCTCATCGCCGACGAAGATTCAGTGCTCGTCCTCACCGGAGGAGGCTACATCAAGCGCACGAATCCGGGCGAATATAGGAGACAAAAGCGCGGCGGCGTGGGCGTCGTCGACCTCGACACCAAAGACGAGGATTTCGTGACGCAATTTTTGACGGCGAGCACGCACTCCGATCTGCTTTTCTTTTCCGACCGCGGCAAAGTCTACCAGCTCAAAATGTACGACCTTCCCGAAGGCCGTCGCGCGACAAAGGGCAAGTCGATAATGAACTTCCTTACGCTTGAGCAAGGCGAGACCATTACTTCCATCCTATCGATGCCGAAGGAAAAAAAGGTGGTGGAGGGTCTTTCGCTTCTGATGGCAACGAGAGACGGCACGGTGAAGCGCGTCGCAGCTTCGCAATTCCACGAAGTGCGCCGCTCGGGTCTTATTGCAATAAATCTCGACAAGGGAGATTCGCTCATCTCAGCTCAGTTTGTGCATGCGGGTGACGACGCCATCCTTGTTACCGCCAAGGGTCAATCAATTCGCTTTGCCGCAAAGGACGTGCGCGAGATGGGCCGTCAGGCGGCAGGCGTGCGCGGCATGAAATTGGGAAGTGGCGACAAAGTCGTCGGCTCGGGCATCATTCCTAAAGGTGCGAAGGATGCACTTCTTCTCGTGCTTTCTTCGACCGGCTACGGTAAGAAGACCAAACTTTCAGAATACAAAACGCAGGGACGCGGCGGCTCCGGCATCAAGACGATGTCAATCACTGCCAAAACGAAGCAGCTCGTCGGCGGCGCCGTCATCCTCGGAGGCGGGGAACTCGTCGCGATGTCCAAAAAGAGCCAGACCATCCGCACCGGACTCGATGAAATACCTACGCTTTCCCGCGCGACGCAGGGCGTGCGCGTGATGAAGCTTCGCGACGCCGACCAGCTCGCATCGTTCGTCGTTTTTGAAGCAGATGCGACTGAATAGTCGCTGATAGTTTTTTGAATTGACTGCACACCGGCTTCAGCGTATACATTCTGACGGCTGCTCTTGGGAGCAGGACATGAAGGGCCCTGGGGCCCAAGGAGGAAGCGATGAAGTTCAGCTTGGATACATCTGTCGGCGGGTCGCACCAAGAGGCACGGGTCTTGGACACTGATGCGGTCTTTGAGATGTGCAAACTCATTCGGGCCGTCCTGCTCGATCGCGGCTTGGAAAAGTATATCGACCTTGTGCAATGCAGGTTTAATGCACCCGAGGCATCGGGTCCTTTGGAAATCAACTTCCACGTAGTAATGCGTTGTCACGCGATGGCATCCGCATTGAAGTACGAGCTGGATGCTTCGGCACGAGTCGACTGGCAGCGGGGCGGCAGTGAGCGCACTTCCGCCCACGTCGTGCAAAAGATCGAGGATCGCCTGCGCATGATTGCCGAATCATTCACCGAACTCGCACTCCAGCTGAACGGTGTAGCTCGTGGCGGAGTACCGTCCTGAGACGTCCACAGTTCATCAACACGGCGCGACCTTTGGTCGCGCCGATGCTTTATAATTGAAGCGATGCAGCACACTGCACATCGACATTCGCCGACCGACGACGCCGGCCCGTCTCGGCTACAAGCGAGCCGGGTGAACTTCGCACATCCGCGAAGGAATGTTGCGGCGCTCGGATTGCAGACGGGAATGAGCGTTGCGGACTTTGGCGCGGGGAGCGGCGCGTACACGCTCGCCATCGCCGAGCGCTTAGAAGGCACGGGCCGAGTATTTGCCATAGACGTCCAGCGCGATCTTCTACGGCGCATCACGAGCGAGGCCGCGCATCGTGGCTACAAGAACGTGGAGGTCATCTGGGCCGACCTTGAGACGCCGCGCTCTTCAAAGATGGCCGACGGTTCCATTGATCTCGTTCTCATTTCCAACCTGCTGTTCCAGGTGCCCGACAAGGAGCTCGTCCTTTGCGAGGCGCGCCGCATCGTGAAGCCCACGGGAAGTGTTGCGATCATCGATTGGTCCGAAAGTTTTGGCGGAATGGGTCCCATCAAAGAAGATGTCGTCCCGAAAGAGGCAGCCGTCGCGCTTGCCCAGAAGAACGGACTCGCGTTGAATCGCGAATTTTCGGCCGGCGCGCACCACTACGGCCTCGTACTCCGCCCAACCGCCAACGTATGAAAAGCCTCTCAATATTCCAAATGATACTGCTCGCCGTTTTTGGCGCACTCGCCATTTCGGGCGTCTTGATCTTTGCGCTCGTTGTCGGAGGCGGCGGCGGCAATACTGTCGGTCCTATCGTGATATGGGGAACGCTCGATCCCGGGCCCATCACGGTCGCCTTGCGGCAAGCGATGGAAGAAGACAGCAGGCTCTCGCAGGTGAGCTACGTGCAAAGGGATCCCGCACTCTACGCAGACGAGCTTACGAACGCGCTCGCGAGCGGCGCAGGCCCCGATATTTTCCTGCTTCGGCAAGACTACGCGGTGCGCGATGCCGGCAGGGTAACGGTGCTTCCCTATGAATACCTGTCCGAATCAGAATTCAGGAATACGTTCGTCGAAGCTACTTCACCATACCTCGTACCCTCGGGCGTGCTTGCGATACCGCTTCTCGCGGATCCGATGGTGATGTATTGGAACCGCGATCTCCTTTCCTCGGCAGGCTTTGCCGAGCCGCCGAAGTTTTGGGACGAGATATCGGGACTTGCGGAGCGCATTGTAAAAAAGGATGAAGCGGGCAGCATCAAGAAATCCGCGGTCGCCTTCGGCGAGCATCAAAACGTCGAGCATGCCAAAGACATCGTGAGCCTCCTCATTTTGCAGGCGGGCGGATCGATAACGGGGAAAGACGGGAGTGGCCGCTTGGTACCCTCGCTCGCGCAGCGTGTGGCCGGTCCGCAGCAGGCGGCAGAAAGCGCACTCCGCTTCTTCACGGAATTCGCCGATCCCTCGAAGGTGGATTATTCCTGGAACCGCGCGCTGCCAAACTCTCGCGCAGCGTTCGCAGCCGGCGATCTCGCACTCTACTTCGGCTATGCGAGCGAGCTACCCGCGATAAGCCGCGCAAATCCCAACCTCAATTTTGCCGTAGCGCCGGTGCCACAGTTGCGCAAGGATGTGGCGAGCCGCTCGCCCGACATGACATTCGCACGTGTCTATGCGCTTGCGACGACGCGTACCACACAAAATCCGCAGGGCGCCGTCACGGCCGCCTCGATCATCGGAGGGAAGAAAGTCTCGGCGGCGATAGCACTCGCGCTCGGGATCCCTTCGGCGCGTCGCGACGTATTGGCCGAGGAGGCCGAAGACGCGGACGAACTTTTTCGCCGACAAGCGCTTATCGCTCGCACGTGGGTAGACCCGGAGCCCGACCGGACGAACGTCATTTTCCGCGCTATGATCGAGAGTGTGACGACCGGCTCCGCGCGCCTTACAGAAGCGATCTCGCGGGCCAATCAGGAATTGGCGCAAATACTCGGACAATGACTCGACGCATCACACATGTCGTAGCAGCGCACGCACTTGCGGCCGCGGCGTTTTTTGTATCGATGACGCTCGTTGCGGAAGCACAGTGTTCGACGGCGCAAGGACCGCTGCAAAATCCCCTCAACTTCTGCTCTATTCCCGAATTCCTCGCCGGCGCACTGAAGGCGCTCGCGATGATAGCGCTTCCTATCATCACGCTTTTTCTTGTCATCTCGGGCTTTCTTTTCATCACTGCGCAGGGGAATCCCCAACAGCTTGAGAAAGCGAAAAAGAATTTCATGTATGTCATCATCGGCGCGCTCCTCATTCTCGGCGCATGGATCATCGCGACTCTGATCGCCGGGACCGTCAACCAACTGACGGGGAAGTGACCAGTATGAAGTATGACCTATGGAGGATGAGGGGAAGGATCTCGCGGTATTCGGCCGCACATCACCATTCACTATTCACTACTCTCTATTCTCTACTCTTAATTCTCTTTCCTTCCCTCGCGTTGGCGGCGCCGCTCACCTTTCAAGAGCTCGCCTTCGAGCTCGTCAACATACTCGATCTTGCGACCATAACCCTCATCGTGTTCGGGCTCGTCGCGTATTTTTGGGGCCTCTCCACCAATATTCTGCACTTCGGTGAGGATGAAAAGGGGGAGAAAAAGAAAGCGTACTTCTTCTGGGGACTCATCATTCTTTTCGTCATGGTCTCTATCTGGGGCATCATTCAGCTCTTGCAGAACACGCTCTTCGGAAATCAGGCATTCAGCCCATCGACAGGCGCGCAACGCTCGGTTTTCTGCGACGAGTTCGGAAATTGCGGCGGAGCGGAATGACCATGGCACGATTCAACAAACTTCTGGTACTCGGCACGGCGCTCGCTTTTTGCGCGCCGCAGAGCGCCGACGCACTGACCTTCGTACAGGTCTTGAGCCTCCTCCATGTGGCAACGGGCATTCTTCTCACCTTTGTAATCCTCATTTTCTGTACCGGCGTCTTCGTGTACTACGCGCGCCTCGGCACATGGCCTTCGCATCGCGACTACGCCATCAAGATACTTGAGTGGTCGGTCGCACTCTTGAGCGTGCTCATCGTCCTCTTGGCGCTCTTACGAGCGTTCCAAGTGTATACCAAGACCATGCTGGTGATCCTCGCCGTAGTCGTACTCCTTGCGATCGCCATCTTCATCGTGCGGGGAGCGGCTGCGGCAAAAAGTAAGCCACATGCACGGCCCACCCAAGCTAGACCCCCGGGCAAATAGCCCGAACCTGTTATCCACAAGACGGGAGGGGAGGCGGATTGTGCTTTCTCCAGGGCTCGGTAGCATGTAGGTACCTGCCCGCGCGTGCCAAAGTCAGATTTTTTTTGATGAAGGCGCAGGCGGGCTTATTGAGCTAATACAAAAGCCATGTTGACGCGAACACGAAACGTCTTTTCAGCTGTCTCGATAGCAAGCCTCCTCCTGCCGGCGATCGCGAGCGCGGCCACATTGCAGGACACTCTCATTTTCCTCTCAACCTTCTTGAACGGCGTCATAGGCCTTTTCATCACCCTCGCTATCGTTGTCTTCTTCTGGGGTCTCATCAAATACCTGTGGAGCATCGACAACGAGAACGCCCACGAGGGTCTCAAGATCATGTTCTGGGGTCTTATCGCCATCTTCGTCATGGTGTCCATCTGGGGCATCATCCGCCTCCTCCAGAGCACGCTCAAGGTGACCTCGACCGACCCCATCATTCCCAAGGGCATCACCGTCAGTCCCGGAACGACCTACCAGAGCTACTAAGTGGGGCGTGCGTAGCCTATGGCAGGCACAGAACTCCTCGAGCGATTCGTCGTCGTCATCATCAATCCCGCCATCCTCGTGATATTCACGGCGGGTTTTTTTATGTTCGTGTGGGGGCTGGTGCAGTTCATCATGGCCCTCAACAAGGGCGGCGAACAAGAGGAAGGGAAAAAGCACATGCTCTGGGGTATCGTCGGCATGTTCATCATGGCGTCGGTCTACGGCATACTTGCGCTACTCGACAACACCTTCGAGCTTGGCGCCTTTCAAGGGACGCCCGACATGAGCCGCTGGCAAGAGATAAATCTGCGGCAAGACCTCTTTGGCACGCCACGTTAGTTCGCCTCAAGTGAGCGATCGAACGCAGCCATCAATTCGCGTAGGGCAGCGGGCGCTTCTTTGAGTTGCATGTGATCGACAGACCGCACCGGCAGTATCTTCGAGGAGGTGCTCGTGATGAACGCGCCGTCGCAGCCGGCAAGGTTTTCGGGCCGTATCTCGGCATCTTCCACGTCGAATCCTATCGCGAGCGCGACGCCGAGAACCGCGGCTCTCGTGACGCCGAGCAGGATGTCTTTCTCGGATGGGGAATAGAGCGTCCGCCCCTTTATGGTGAAGAAGTTTGTACGCGTACCTTCCGTGATGCAATTCTCCTTGTTTGTTAACAGCGCGTCATATGCCCCGGCCTCCTTGGCTTTTTTGTAGGCGAGATAGCTCTGTAGCATATTGAGGCTTTTCGCATGCGGAAACGGTCGTTCGTACGGATAGGTGATGAGATGCACACCATCGCGATAGAGTTTTTTGTCAACGAAATGGGGATTGAGGGGAATAATGTAGAGAAGTGGTTCTGCACCACCAATAAGTAATATTTTCAGATTATACGTACCACTACCTATCTTTTTGACCAACAGGTCGACGTTCGCCGATACCGTAGCGTCGAAGGGATGCTCCAGACCGAGGATCTTCGCGGAATTCTCGAGTCGCTCGAGATGTTCGCTGAGAAAAAGCGGCACGCTGTTCGCAACCCGTATGTTCTCGTACACGCCGAATCCGTATTGATACTCGATATTCGAAAGGGGAACTACCGCCCGCTCGATAGGAACTATCTCACCGTTCTTTGAAAAGAATTTGAAATCCATGGTGGGCAGGAGAGGACTTGCACCTCCACGCCTTGCGGCACAAGGTCCTAAACCTTGCGTGTCTGCTATTTCACCACCTGCCCGAGAAGGCGAGTATAACTTTAATTTTGTCCCCCCACTAGGAATCGAACCTAGGTCAATTGCTTAAGAGGCAACTGCTTTACCATTAAGCTATGGAGGGTTAGGGAAGATTGTACAGAAATATTAACTTTTGAAAATGCGGGTGGGTCAGGTGGGCATCGAACCCACATCCCTTGCGGGACACGATCTTAAGTCGTGCGCGTATACCAATTCCGCCACTGACCCATACGCTGACATTTCAGCGTGAGGCCACGGCGGGACTCGAACCCGCGCATAAGAGTTTTGCAGACTCCCGTGTTACCCCTTCACCACGTGGCCGCGATTTGAGCTAACGCAAGCAAATATAGCATTACTTCCGGGTTAATTCATCGACGCGTATGCGGTTCTTTTCGCCGATGTCTATCTCAAAATCGATAGTCGGTATCATTTGGAAGGCGCTGTGCTCCTTCACGTATTCGCGAAAGTCGCTACGGCTGCGCTTCGCAAAGGCGAGCGCGTTTTTCTCCATTGCTTCCGGAAGTACGGAAAAGAAAATGGTGATGTTCTTATAATCGGGCGACATATCCGCGCGCGTTATCGTGATCAAGGTCTGCCGGTTGGACTCGCGCGCGAAATATGCTCCCGCGAGGTGCGCGAGCGATTCCGCTACTTGTACATGTCTGCGCTCTACCATGGTTATTTCATCGCGGTCGAAAAGCACTCCACGATATCGCCCGGTGCCATCTCGAAGTTGCTCTCCACTTGTGCGCCGAATTCGCTGCCTTCGGGTACGCGATCCACATCCTGCTTGTTCGACTGCATGTTCTTGATCTTTCCGACACCGATCACGGTGTTGCGACGGCTTACGCGCACCTGCGCGCCACGCACCATGTTGCCCTCCGACACTTTTCCGCCGACGACATGCGAATCCTTCCGACTCGAGAATTGTTTGAGGATTTTTGCGCGTCCTAGCACCTCCTCCACTGCGCGTTTTGGCCGACCTTGGCCGAGGAGTTCCTCGACGCGCTCAGTCAATTTATAGATGATGTCGAACACTTCTATCTTGATGCCGTGCTGCCGTGCGTACTCTTCAGCGATAGGGTCGATCTGCACGTTGAAGCCGATGACGGCGCCGGTCGTAGTCCCTGCGTGCGCGGCTTTCACATCATTTTCCGAGAGTGTGCCGATACCGGATTGGACGATGCGTACCGAAGAATGTTCGTCGCCGATGCGCGTCACCTCGTGCGCTATCGCTTCCAAGGACCCGCTGGTGTCGGCGCGGACAATGAGGGGGAGCGCGAAATGTTCTGATTCCTCGCTCTGTGCTACGTACGACTTTTTCTCCGCGGCTGGTTGCGAGGAGCGCGCACTTTCTGCCTCGCGCTTGCTGCTGAAGCCTCTGAATTCGACGCCAGCTTCAGGAAGTTCGTCGAAGCCGACGAGTTGCACGGGAGTAGAGAACGAGGCGTCTTTGAGGCGTGTGCCCGTGGTCGTTTCAAGTATGCGCACGGGAGAGACCGCGCGCCCCGCGAGGACGGTCATGCCCGATTTCAGCGTTCCTTCGGTAATGACGAGCGTAGCCGCGAGACCTCGTTTCGTATCGCGATGCGCTTCGAGCACATAGCCTTTGGCGGGGAGCGAGCCGTCGGCTGCGAATTCTTTGAGCTCTGCGACGATAAGAATAAGATCCAATAGTTCGTCGACCCCCGTACCCACCTTGGCCGAGATAGCTGTCCACGACACATCGCCACCGAGCTTCTCAAGGAAAACCCCTTTTTCCGCGAGCGAATTCTGTGTGCGCGCTATATCGGCGTTTGGCTTGTCTATCTTATTGATGGCGACGATGAAAGGGATGTTGGCCGTTTTGATGCTCTCGAGCGCTTCAAGCGTCTGCGCTTTCACGCCATCGTCGGCAGCGACGACGAGAATCGCGATGTCAGCGACGTTGGCGCCGCGCGCACGAATGCTTTGGAACGCCGCGTGGCCTGGGGTGTCGATAAACGTTATTTTTTTCTTTTTGCCATCTTTCTCACGCTCAACTTCGTAGGCGGCAACGTGCTGTGTGATACCGCCTGCTTCTTTGGCGACGATGTTGGACTTGCGAATGAAGTCGAGGAGAGTCGATTTACCGTGATCGACGTGACCCATTACGACTACGATAGGCGGACGCTCTGTGGCTTGTGATTTGACTGACATAGTGGTTCAAAGGGGCCATAGAGGCTTGATTGCGAGAGTATACGCCTATCCAATGGAAAAATCAAAAGTCAAAATCTAAAATGACAATGTAAAATCCAAAATCGGGATGCTTTCATTTTTACATTTTGACTTGTCAGTTTGCACTTTGATATTTACATTTTGATATTGCGCCGCTGCCCAATACAATCACAACATGTTCAACTTTCGGCGGCGGCGCATCTACCTCGACTATGCGAGCGCGCCGCCAGTTTTGCCGGAGGCTATTGCCGCGATGCGGAAGGCGGAGCGTTTGGTGGGAAATCCGGGCGCCATACACGCGGAAGCAGTGGCCGCAAAAAAGTCGCTTGAAGATTCGCGCGCGCGTATCGCGTCGGTCATTGGGTGTAAAGCGCGGGAGACACTCTTTACCTCGGGCCTGACTGAAGCCAACAACCTCGCCATCATCGGGTACGCAAAGCATCTGGAGCGCACGAAGCGCACGCTCGCGGGCACGCATTGGCTGGTCTCGTCGATCGAACACGACTCGGTCCTTGCGTCGTTCGCGGAGGTTGAACGGCTTGGGGGAAGTGTCTCGTACGTCGAGCCCAATGAGCGCGGCATCATCACGCCGGAAGCCGTCGCTGCTGCGTTGCGCAAAGAAACGGTATTCGTATCTGTCGGATGGGCGAACAATGAGATAGGCACCGTACAATCGCTCGGCAAAATAGCGCAGACTATTCGAAAGACGCATCAGAATGTTGTATTTCACTCCGACGCAGGCCAAGCGCCGCTGTATCTCGCGACACTCGTGCACTCGCTCGGCGTCGACTTGCTCGCATTAGGGGGCAATAAATTGTATGGCCCGCACGGTGTGGGTGCTTTGTATATCGGCAAGACAGAACTCGCGCCCGTTCTATACGGCGGCAAGCAAGAGCGCGGCATGCGGGCGGGGACGGAGAATGTCGCACTCGCCGCCGGCTTCGCAACAGCATTCGAGATAGTCGCTGGCGAGCGCGATGCGGAAGCGAAACGACTTCGTTCGCTTCGCGACACGCTCGCGCGTGGGTTCGAGAAAATTCCTGGTCTCGTCGTCAATGGAGATCTCGATAATGCGCTCCCACACATGCTGAATATTAGCTTCGAGCTTCGAGCTGCGAGCTTCAAGACTGCCGAATATATCACGCTCGCGCTCGACGCCAAAGGCATCGCCATATCCACGAAAAGCGCCTGTCGCGAGGGTGAGGAAATCCGTTCCCACATCGTTGCTGCACTCGGCGGGCCGGCCTGGCGTGCCGAGAACACCCTCCGTTTCTCCCTCGGCCGCGACACTAGTCGACAGGATATAGAGGCGGTGGTAAAAATCATGGGGTTGACAATAGGGAGATAGCCGATGCGCTCGGAGCAGACGGGACATACACCAGCGTTGGAGAAAGACGGCTACCATGAGGTCTTTCCACTGCAGGGAAACAGCCTCTGCGGCCTTCCCATTTCGACGGCACCAATTCCTGAAGACTACTATCAGTTCGATTTCTGTATGCGTGATGGCGCGCGGAACGAAGACTGGGAATCCATACTGCGCGGCCTTTGGAAAACTGCCCAGTTGAACAATTACGATGCGTTCTTCGAGATTCGTTTCTGGCAGTTCGCGAACGGATTGCGAACCGTCGACGGAGAAGGTTGCCGGAAGAAATAGTCCTGACACCGGCAGCTTCGCTCATATCGCGCAGTTCCAGTCGGTACTGCGCGATACGCTTTGACACCTGTTACTTGATACTTCCCGCATCGTTGCTACGATGCGGGATATGGACATCGAGAAACTGAACAAATCACAGATCGTTCTTCTCACCCTCCTCGTCTCCTTCGTCACCTCTATCGCGACCGGCATTGTCACCGTCTCTCTCATGGACCAAGCGCCGCCGACCATCGCGCAGACGGTCAATCGCGTCATCGAGCACACGGTAGAAAAGTTGGTACCTGCGGGGCAGCCGGCAGCTGCGGCGCAAACGGTCATCACGACCGAGAAGACGGTCGTCGTAAAGGAGTCCGACCTTATCGCGGCGGCTGTCGAGCGAGTGCGGCCTTCGCTCGTCCACCTGTATACGAGCATTTCGGAGAACGCCACATTCCTCGGCATCGGCATCATTCTTGATGAGAGCGGCAGCATCATCGTCGACGCATCTTCCTTGGGCGAAACGACCGACCCCGTGATCGTCCTCCAGAGCGGCTCGCGCGTGCGCTCCTTTATCGCGTGGCGACACAAAGGAGCAGGCACCGCGCTTTTGCGGCCCGCAACGACGACCGTCGATGGCGCGACACTCAAATTCACTCCCGCCACACTTTCCGCCCAGCGGCCGGTGCTCGGGGAAAGCGTTGTCGCGCTTTCGGGGAAGACCATCCCGCGTATAGCCGACGGGCTCGTGACGGCGCTCATTCCTTTGGCCGACGGAAGCGGCCTTATCGTCGACACCAACATTTCCCGCGACCTCATCATGCCCGGGAGCCCGCTCATTAATACCGACGGCTCTGTGGTGGGCGTAAGTACCTCGGTATCACGCGCGTCCTTCCAAGGGGGCTTCATGTCCTCTACCGCTCTTGTAGTTCAAGGTGAAGCCAGCGCGGGAGAGTGACGCGAGAAGGTTTGCACAGGAGAAGGTTTGAATTTGCCGGGCTTTTCCTGTATTCTGTATTCCTAGAAGCTAGCAGCTAATCAGTGTATGACACCATTCAACAACTACACAACAAAAGCGAAGGAAGCCATCCACCGAGCGCACCAACTCGCCGTTGAACGCGGCCACAACCAAGTCTCCACGCTCCATCTCCTCGCCGCGCTTCTCATGCAAGAAGAGAGCATGGTCGTGCCGATGCTCGAGCAGGTCGACATCGATGTCGCGCATCTCTCTGACTCGATCCTAGAATTGATCGAGGGTACCTCCGGCAACACCGCCGTTTCTCCTTCTTTCCAGCTGTATCTGACGCCTGAATTGGTGCGGGTCTTTGAGGCGGCGCCGCGCATCGCAGCGTCCTTCAACGACCAGTTCGTCTCGCCCGAGCACCTGCTTCTGGGGCTCACGGAACACCCGGGCCCCGCCTCCGACGTCATGGCACGATTTCGGATCGATCGGGCCGCGCTCGCGCGTGTCCTCACCGACATCAAAGACGGCAAGATACGCGACGCGGAGGAGCCACGGAAGCCCCGCGCGCTTGCGCGCTTCGCGAGAAGCCTCACCGATCGGGCGCGCGAGAACAAGCTCGACCCGGTGATCGGCCGCGACATGGAGATAACGCGCGTCATCCAGATACTTTCGCGCCGCACGAAGAACAATCCAATACTGATAGGCGAAGCAGGCGTCGGCAAAACGGCCGTCGCCGAAGGGCTTGCGCAGCGAGTCGCTAGTAGCGACGTGCCGGAGAGTTTGCGCGGCAAGGAGCTCGTGCAGCTTGATCTCGGTCTCCTTATCGCAGGCACCAAGTACCGCGGTGAATTCGAGGAGCGTCTCAAGGCCGTGATGAAAGAGGTCGAGCGCTCCGAAGGAAAGATAATCCTTTTTATTGACGAAATGCACACGCTCGTCGGAGCCGGCGCAGCCGAGGGCTCGATGGATGCTTCCAACATGCTAAAGCCGGCGCTCGCACGCGGCGACATTCGCGTCATTGGCGCGACAACGCTCAAGGAATACCAACGACACATCGAGCACGACCCTGCGCTCACGCGCCGTTTCCAGCCAGTCTACGTGAATGAACCTTCAGTAGAAGATGCGATCGCGATATTGCGCGGTCTTAAGGAAAAGTACGAGCTCTACCACGGAGTGCACATCACCGACGACGCCATAGTCTCCGCCGTCCAGCTTTCGACGCGTTACATCACCGAGCGATTTTTGCCCGACAAAGCCATCGACCTTATCGACGAAGCCTCCTCGGCACTTCGTCTTTCCCTTGAGAATAAGCCCCCGGCGCTCGAAGACGCCCATCGCAAGATCACGCGCCTCGAAATAGAGAAGGAGGCTTTGAAAAAGGAGGCAGAGGTGGGCGAAGGCAAGGCGCGTACGCGCGTAAAGTCGATAGAAAAAGAAGTGGCCGATCTGCGCGACTCTACGCGGGAATTGGAGACTAAGTGGAAGAATGAGAAAGAAACACTTGCCGATATCAAACGCGCGAAGGGTGAACTCGAAAAATCACGCGTCGAAGCCGACGCTGCGGAGAATATTTCCGATCTCACGAAGACGGCCGAGATACGCTACGGGCGCATTCCGGCGCTCGAGCGCGAGATAGACGCATCGACGAAGCGCCTCAAGAAATTGCAGGCGACCCGTCGCATTCTCAAAGAAGAGATAACCGGAGAGGATATAGCCGCAGTCGTTTCGCGCTGGACGGGCGTGCCGGTGTCGCGCATGCTTGAGGAAGAAGCGGAAAAACTCTCCCGCATGGAGGAGGAACTCAAGAAACGTATTATCGGGCAAGATGAGGCCGTGCAAAAAGTGGCCGACGCGATCAAGAGAAGCCGTGCGGGCATCGCCGATCCGCAGCGTCCGGTCGGTTCGTTCCTCTTCTTGGGACCGACGGGAGTCGGCAAGACGGAGCTCACGAAAGCTCTCGCGGAATTTATGTTCAACACCGACAAGGCGCTCATTCGCGTCGACATGTCGGAATACATGGAGAAACACTCCGTTTCTAAAATGATCGGCTCGCCGCCCGGCTATGTCGGCTACGACGAAGGTGGCGGCCTCACCGAACTGGTGCGGCACCGGCCCTACTCCGTCATCCTTTTCGACGAAATAGAGAAAGCACATCCGGAAGTCTTTAACATCCTCTTGCAGGTTTTGGACAATGGTCGCCTCACCGACGCGAAGGGCAGAGTGGTCAACTTCAAGAACTGCGTTATCATCTTGACCTCGAACATCGGCTCGGAACACATCGACAAAATGTCCTCGCTCGGGTTCGGCAGCGGTCTTACTTCTACCCACGGTGAGCGCTACGAGCAGGTGAAACAAAAAGTGATGGAGTCGCTCAAGGAATTCTTCAGACCGGAATTTTTGAACCGCCTCGATGAGATGATCATCTTCAACATTCTCACGGCGGATGCCATCCGCACCATCGTCCGCATGCAGGTGGACATCTTCGCGAAGCGTCTGGAGGAAAAGCACATCTCACTCTCGCTCTCCGAAGGCGCGGTCACACACCTCGCAAAAGAGGGCTACAGTCCACAGTATGGCGCCCGCCCCTTAAAGCGCCTTATTCAAACGAAGATCATGACGCCTATCGCGAACCTTATGGTCGCGCGCGGTGTGATGGAAGGCGGCTCGGTATCAGTCGATTTTAAGCCATCACCCGAAGGCAAGACCACTCCCGCGCACCCCGGCTTGCCACCCATCGAAGCTGGTGAATTCACATTCGACGTTCGCAAAGGACCCGAGAGAAATCGCACCGCTCGCGCGCGTGCGACGGTTAGGGCCTAAAATCTTTTTTTTGCGCCGGGTTGGATGCGGTCAAGCGCTCGCTCGTCGCCGTCGCTCCTCACTCCGCTCGACCCTGCTCGTCCGACCCATTCTACTGAATGGGCCCCCGGACTCGCTTTTGAATCCCTCCCGCTAGCTGCAAAATAATAGTCGTCCGATGCTTCTCATCGTGCTCGTTTATTTTGTGTCTCTATTGTACCAAGCTCGCACCTATTTCCAAAATCGCTGACAATGTGGCACGCTCCGCTCGCGTGGTGGCTCTGACCAAAATCGTACGCTCCACGAAAG
>Ga0209542_10007824_pt1 | contig 20176 bp, 29 predicted proteins | sample RifCSPhighO2_01_FD_184028 | JGI IMG/M metagenome (GOLD analysis project Ga0209542, IMG submission 184028) | Soil microbial communities from Rifle, Colorado - Rifle CSP2_plank highO2_0.1 (SPAdes) (version 2) | ecosystem: Environmental > Terrestrial > Deep subsurface > Rock core/Sediment ...
CTTTTGAGTATCCGCGTATTCCAACTACAAATAACGGAGGAGTAACTATAACTGTTCCAAGACTAACAAGTTGTTTTCCAGCGTTTGGGGTTTTATCTCGATCATCAATTGTGACAAGTTGAACACAGCCAGCCTTGAAACCTGCATGTGCTAATAGTTTTGGCTCATCAGAATTTATTGTAGGCCAAGAACGTATTCTGGCCTCAAAACTTTTAGCTCGGCCTCTGGGGAGATATGCAAGACTACCTCTGCGTGGCTGACTACGTTTTCGATGACCCATGGATAAACGGAAAAAGTCGTTAACCCCATTATATACCTACTAAAAATTTCAAAGTTTGCCTCGAAATTGTATAAAAATAATCTTTTATTGGTTTAACAAATTTTCTAATAAAGATAAAATTGTAATAGAACCAATAACAACACCTACTAACCCTATAATTATTGCAAAAAGAAGAATTTTTTTTTGTTTAATCATATCTAATACCTGTTTTTTTATATTAAATTTGACGCGTCTGAAATATGTTAAGAATTGAAAGTACACCAATCAGTGCTTCTTCAAGGCGAACTGTTTCTGTAGCTTGGTTTGGAAAGAAGTTCAAAATTTTTGAATTTTGAATCTGATGAATTTTGCCTCCTAAAATTTCATGAAGACCTCTCTCGGGGGAACCAAAAACAACGAGAGTTGGTTTTTTACTTTCTAAGAACCATTTTGAAAATTCTTGTGATATTATTTTGCCTTTTCTTGATGTGAGAATAATTTGACCATCCCAAGAAGAAAGTGTTGAAAAAAGATTTCCTCTTTCTTTTACTTTGTACCCCCAATAATCTTTGAGGTTATCTTTTAAAATTTCTTTGACTAAGAAATTTGGATATTCGGATTTGAATTGTACTGTAATACGTTGGCCAATATCCGCTTTTCCAAAATATGGTATTAGATTTTTTATTCCTACATCAACAAATTTTTTCCCTTTTACTGAAACAACAATTCCTTCTCTAACATCATCGATTTTAATTTTTCGAGGGTCTACGATATTACTGTGACTTGGAATTTTTAATGGGTATAAAATTCCTGAATATTTTAGTAAATCCATTTTTGGGTATAGATATCTTCTAAAATATTGGGGAGTCTCTAAGTACTTTAAAATTGTCGACATAAGTATTGCATCACTTTTTTCACCCAAAGTTTCATGGTAAATGAAGATCTCGTCTACTTGAAAAATTGCGCATGCTCTAGCTATTCTTGAAATTTTACTGGATTTTTCTTTCTGTGTTATTTCATCTGATAAAGACGAGTCGGGGATTGCGATTGAGATGTTCATGTAATTACTAAATCTTAATTATAATAATACCGTTGCTAACTTTTTTCAGAAGGATATTTTTCTATTGCAGTTTTTGCAAATTTTGCAATCTGTTCGTCAGGAATTATCTCAAAGGATTTTGTGGCTGCTTTGATTTGGGACATTTTGATGTGTTGAGAACCTTCTTTTTCTTCACTAGCAATGTAAATTGATGCAGTTGCCAAAATAGCAGCGTCTTCAAGAGAAATATCTGCTTTATAATTTTTTTCAAGAAAATCTGTAACTTGATCAGAACCTGAACCAATTGCAACTGCATCATAAGAAATGTAAGTTCCACTTGGATCAGTCAAGTATAGTTGACTTCCTCCAGAATCAACACCCCCAAGAATTAAAGCAACGCCAAAAGGACGTACTCCGGCATATTGAGTAAATTGTTGACACTGATCTGCCAGGTGTTTTGCGATTGTTTCAACATCAACTGATTCATCATAAATCAATTTGTTACTTTGAGAGAAAAATCTTGCATTATCAACCTGACTTCTTGCATCTGGAATATAGCCCGCTGCTGCAACTCCCACGTGATCATCGATTTGAAATATTTTTTGAGCCGTATCTGAGATCTGTAGCTTACGTGGTTTCTCTTCTACGGCTATAATTATTCCATCTTTACTTTTGATACCAACAGCAATTGTCCCACGTCGTACAGTTTCAATAGCATATTCAACTTGATACAATCTTCCGTCAGGGGAAAAAACAGTAATAGCCCTATCATATCCTTGTTGTGCAGGTAGCAAGTCAATCTTCAATGTTTTGAAAGTTTAATTTAAGTCTAGTCATGTTCAATTTGTGCATTTTGAAATTCCTTTTACTGGTCATGAAAATATTAGAGCCATTCATAAAAATACAATTGAAATTACAAAGGAGACTAACCTTACACCTAGTGGAGATTGTATTATTGGAGTAGGCGCAAAATGTGGATGTAGTGAGATTCCAAATAAATTTAAAAAAAAATTAAAAGATCCAAATTCGATTGTAATTTTTTCAATTAACGTAAATGGGTATACCTTTAAAATTAATGGAAAAGGGCATCAAGATCTAATTTGCTCAGATCCAAATGATATTGTTTTACGAAAAAGCAATTACGTGTGCCCTAGAACTTTAGCAGTAAATTGTGACAAGGCTAGCGATTCTATTCCAAGAAAATTAGTTCAGATTTTACAAAACCCAAAAACAAGGGGGGTTTTTTCTATTGAAATTATTTAGTTTTTGAATTTTAAGAGCTAGATTTTTCTAAAACATTAGTAAGTGCACGGTTTACAATTTCCATTAAAAGATATTGATTATAATTTTCGCTTTCCTCAACTTTATGATTTTTTGTTTTTAAACTAGTTTTTTGAGAGATATTTTTCACAAGGTTTTCAATTTTACCAGATGTTGTTTTGATTAAGGTAGCATATTTTGATTCAAAATCTTCAGGAGTTTCATACTCTAAAAGCTTAGTTGAGGTTCCATAAAATTTTGTTATGGCTCCTCTAGATTCTTGAATTTTAACTAGTTCAATTAGACCTGAAATTTTTAAAATATCTAGATGGTGACGGATTGTAGTTAGTGCTTTAGTGTATCCAGTTTTTTTCAATTCTTCTAAAATTTGGTCGGCAGTAAATTGTTTTTTATATAAAATTTTTAGAATTTTTGACCGAGTCAGATCCTCAATTGCTTTGGCTTGCTGACTATTCGAAGTGACAATTCTATTAATCTTAATTGATTTTTCCAATAATGTAGACATGTAGTTTTGAATTAAAATGTAAGCTAAAAGTTCGTTATATCATATTTTTTTGTCTATTCGCATTAATTTTTTTTTATTATTATTTCTGCTCTACTGGTTGAACCTTAATTAGATATACTACTATGGAGATTGTACTAAAATTATTTATATAATTATATATTCATCAAATTAGGAGCAATACGAAATTATTTTATAATTCTGTTGGCAGGGAGCCAACTAGCCAATATGGCTAACCCCATGCATTTTCAGGCCCAAAAACATAAAATTGGATATTTGATTAAAATGAAAAATCGAGTTATATGGGTTTTTTAGTAAAACGTTCATAGGCAATGACATACCTCTCTGTCATTTTTTTTATTAAATTATCAGGTAATGTAGGGGCTATTGGCTCTTTTCCTTTTGCACGTGCCTCATCGAATTCTTTTTGATAACCATTATTTGTTAACCAATCACGCAATAATTGCTTATCGTATGACTCCTGAATTTTTCCAATAGAATAGGAGTCTTTTGGCCACAAACGATACTCGTCGGGACCAATGGAGTCTCCAAGAATAATCTTACCATTGAGTTTACCAAATTCTAATTTCACGTCTGCCAGTATAAAGCCTGCAGAATCAGCAATTGGTACCATTTTTTTGTAGATTTGAATTGATGTTTTAGATAGCCAGTCAAACTCTTCATTTGTAACAAGATTCAATTCTACTGCACGGTTTTTGCCTACGGCAACATCGTGAGTTGATTTTGTCGTAGGATCAAAAATAGGTTCAGGTAGTTTTGCTGCAAGTTCAGTATTAGAATTTTCAGGTAGATTTACCTCACCGTTTTTCCATCTATCTACAAGGCTTCCATAAAAATAACCTCGTACGACACATTCAATTGGAAGCATACTCATTTTTTTTACTATAATTCCTGTTTTTGATTCTGTCCTAACAAAATGGTTTGGTATATCTAATTCATTAAACCAAAATTCTGCGAATTTACATAAGATTTCACCTTTTTTGGGGATTTCCTCTTTGAATTTTACATCATAAGCTGATACTCTGTCGCTAAACAGAAAAAGAAGATTACCATCTTCTAAATCATAAATATCCTTTACTTTTCCAGATGCAAGAAATTTCATCTATAAAATCTAATTCTTTATATCATTTTAGTGCATTGTTTTTGACTATGAATAAGGGATCTTTTTCTTAAGAATGATCATCCTAGGAATTATGAATTTTTAAACCTGATTTTTAATGCAAAAAGAATTTTGAATCTAATCTTTTGATTCTTCTCTTGATTCTCTTTCTTGTTTTCTTATGATGGATTTCTTTAATTCTTCATAAGATTCTTGATATTCCTTTTTCATTTGATTTTCAGGCTTGGTGGGGTTATTTTTGTTCTTTTGCCGCATAGTTTTCTTCATATATGAAATACCTTACGTTAAACTAGGAATTAATAGTTTGCAGATTTAGTTCATTATTAATTTTCTTTCTATTCTTGCATTCGCTTTCCTTCGGCAATTACACAATCATGGCATAGTCTTGGTTTTGAGGTTGCTAACTCTTTTTTCTTCTTACAGCGTTTGCATATTTCTTTCATTTCTTTGATAACCTAAACCTTGTAGATATGATTGCCTGTTTTTCACATTTCACCATAATATTCATAGGCGTACACTCATGCTATCATTGAATTCATGAGATTATTTTAAGAACCCATCATTCCAGGCATTTTGACAGGAGTTCTGTAGGCCTTGCTGACAAAAATTCCCTCATCGGAAGTCACCATCACAAATTCCATATCATTTTCATGGGGTGGAGATATAATGATTTTTTGACCTGGTTTTAATGTTCCAAGTTCTTGAATATCACCACCACCAAAATTTGCTCTGACATTGGTTAATGGACTATTTCCTATGTTTTGAATTGTTACTCTAGCCATGACAAAGAGGTCTTGCTCATCCTTAAATGGGTCGACAAAAATTTCGTATTCTTGAGAGGCAATAGAGCCCTTCGATAAAGATAGACCTACAACTAGACCTAAAACAGCTATTACGCCTACTCCTAATCCTATAAGCATCTTATATGCTGTCACTAATACTAAGAGTAGTGTATGACTTTTAAAATTACTTGTAATAATGACTAGTGTATTAAAACTTAGATTACTTAGTCCACATATTATATTTACTTCATAATTTCTTAATTAGGTAATGAAAACAAGAACAATCTTTACCTTAATTACTATCAAAAATAGTAAAAATTTAGTGTTTTGATTAGGTTAATGAGGATTAGAAGTAATTGAAAGCAGGGATGTTAGAATCAAAAATGGATGGTCATCGGATTACCATAATACTAGATGATGATATTGTAAAAAAACTTCGAAAGCGACAGGCAAAATTGTTGATGGGAACAACCAGTTCTGTTACTCTTACTAGTGTAATTAAAGAAGCTCTTAATGAATATCTAAAAAAAGAAAAGGATTAGTTACCTAACTCAGAAATTATTAAATTTGCGTGTTTAATTGGTTTTGAGTGAGTCCAAGAATAATCGAAAAGAAGACAAATCGAATCAATTAGGGATTTGGAATTAGTCCAAAAAGCAAAAATGTTTCTAGTCGGAAAGTTGGCATTTCTCAAGAAAATTAATAATTCATCATCATCTTTTAAAAGAAAACATTGATTTTTTGCCATATTTTTTGGCCAAGATCTTATACTTGATTTATTCATGTTTTGGATTAAATGAGGAACAAGGGCATCTGATGAAATTAATAATTTCATATTCGAGGAGGAGGCCTCAAATATTTCAATTAAATTTGAATAATAAAATCTTGAAAGATCCTTTGCACCACATAATAATTTACAACCAATTTTAGAATTTGAAATCATATTCTGCATTTTACTATGAATTCTTGATGAACCTTGAAGCATTTGGAATTTTTCGTACTCTGGTTCATTAGATTTAGTAAAAAAGCATGGAATCTGATGCCATAACTGCGTAATCTCTTTTTCTTTTTCTGCTAACATTCCAATCTTTGTTTGTTCAGTTTTTACCATAGTAGAGATTGCTTTCTCCATAGGTATGGCTGAAAATTTAGTTGGATACGAAAATTCGCTAACTACAATCCCGCGATTGGTCAACTCATTAAGTACATGATATGTTTCAGTTCGTGGTAATTTGAGATCTTTACATACTTCAGGGGAGGATTTTGATCCGTATTTTCCCAAATATATGAAAACCTTTGCTTGTGTTTTTGTTAAACCAAATTTTACTAATTCCGTAGTAATTCTTTCAATTCCTAATTTGTATTCATATAATTTAGAATCAGGACTAGAATTGAGAATATTGATTGATTTTTCGGCTTCATTCATAGATCTTTATAGATCGGTGATTCTTATATCGAATCTGGATCAAATTGTAAAATTTTAGTTCCAAAGTGGTAATTTACTAAAATATTTAAAAAAATGATAAAGATATTATAAAAATATTATATGTTAATATGAGTTATATCAAATAGATTTTTATGGAAAAGTGGTAAACAAAAAGATTCGAGTTAGGTGCCACCCTGTTCTGGGATTACTGAAAGAGTAGTAGTAGAAATTACGTGTTTGAGATGTCGAATTTTTTTGGTGATTATATTTTGAATTTCAATGCTTGAAGATGCTTCAATTTTTACGAAAATGTCATAGAGTCCAAATGTGCCTTTTACCTCTTTTACCCCTTCAATTTTTAGAATTTCATTTAATACCTCCATTTCATGTGCGATCTCACTTTTGACTAAAACATAAGCAATTTCCATTTTATTCACCCTTCATCTCAATTCTTGTTTTAAATGAAGGCTTTATTCCTAATGAATCATAATTTCCAGTAGAACATGTAAAACACATTGAGTCACGAGGAATACCTATTGCATTTGCAAGATTTTCAGAATCATTGTATCCAAGGAAATCGGCACCGATGTCGGAGCGTACCTTTTCAGTGATCTGCTCCAGAGTAACATCCTTGCCGTCTACATAAGTTGCTAATTCTTCTTGAGATGGAAAATCAATTCCTGCATAACAGGGAAATCTAATTGGAGGATATGTAATTACCATGCTAATTTTTTTAGCTCCAGCTCTTCTTAACGCTTTGATAATTGCTTTGGAGCTCGTACCCCGCACTAGGCTGTCGTCTATGACGACAACATGTTTCCCATCAATAATCTCAGTTATAGGAAAAATCCAGCGATTAATTTCAATTCTATCGCTTTGGTGTGGTTCGATAAAACTTCTAAGAGGTCCTTTCTTACTATAACGATCTTTTAAGAGACCCTCATCAAATGGAATACCTAGTTCTTGAGCATAACCCAATGCTGCAGGTCTAGCAGAATCTGGAACTGGGATAACCATGTCTGCATCTTTGATTGGAAATTTTCGTGCCAAATATTGGCCTATTCTCTTTCTTGCTATGTACACATTTGTTCCTTCCATTTTACTTGTCGGATGAGCAAAATAAGTAAATTCAAAGGAACAATGACACCTAGTATTAGCATCGGAAAACATTTCTGTCTCCATTCCATTTTTACTGAATTTGATTAGTTCGCCTGGTTTTACATCCCTAATCAATTTTGCACCAACAGCTGACAAAGCTGAGGATTCAGATGCTACGATGTAAGAGTTATTTTCTTCTTTTTGTCCCAAAACCATAGGTCTGAAACCTTGCGGGTCTCGTGCAGCATAAACAGAATTATCATCAGATAAGAAAGTAAAGCAATATGATCCAATCATTTCATTTTTGAGGATTGAAAGAGCACTTGAAAGTTTTCCTTTTTCTGAAATCAAAGATACAAGACGCTGAGCTGCCACAAGAGTATCACTTGCATTTTGTGGAGTAAAAGTACAACCCCCTACAAGATTTGAGAGTTCTTCTACATTTGAGATTGTTCCATTATGTGCCACACAAAGATCTTTGACTTTAAGTGGTTGCGCGTTCTCTAAATTGCTTTTTCCAATTGTAGAATATCTTACATGACCTATTGCTGCTGGGGATGCATATTCTTCTGAGATTTTTTTAAATTCTGAAGCAGATGCGGACACAAGGCCAATTTTTTTCATGGGATCTTTTTTTGGAATTGCTAGACCCCAGGCTTCTTGACCCCTATGTTGTAAAGCACGAAGTGAATCAATTACCATAGGTATTACATTTGAACCATCTAAGCTGAATACCCCTACGACTCCACAATTTTCCTTAACCATGTAACACCAATTCCTCTAATGAGTTCATCCACTTTAATCTAGCCTTATCAACTCTTAGATTTGCAATCTTTTTTGAATTTCTTTCAATTATGATTTTTGAGCCTCCAAAATTTCCTATCACGTTATACTCTACATTTTTTTTAGATAAAATGTTACGAATTTTCTTTAGGTTTTTTTTCTCTACAACAATAAGATATCTAGAGTGGCTTTCAGAGAATAGTAATCGATCAGTCTGTAGTTTTTCAGAGGGGATTTTTTCTAAAGAAATCTTGCATCCAATATTATTAATCATGCATAGTTCCGAAACTGCAATTGCCAAACCCCCTTTTGAGCAATCGTGAACGCATTTTGCAATATCTTTTCTAATTACCTCTAAGATTGTCTCCATATTTTGCTTTGAGGCCTTAAAATCAACCTCTGGGCATTTGCCTCCGATTAATCCATGAATGTATTCAATGTATTCAGAGCCTCCCAACTCATTTTTTGTTTGTCCGACAATTACAAGAACATCATCATTTGATATTGCACGTGGGCGAAGGGGCTGTTTTTCGATAATGCCTAATATCCCAATTAACGGAGTTGGTTTGATAGGACCTTTAGGAGTTTCATTGTAAAAACTAACCTTTCCACCAACACATGGGATTTTGAAACTTTTTGCAAAATCAGTTATGCCTTTCAGGGATTCCAAAAAAGTCCAAAAAATTTCAGGATCTTCAGGATTCCCAAATTGTAGATGATCAACCATGCCAATTGGGGTAGCACCTGTACATACCACATTTCTGCATGCTTCCTCAAAGCATCCTATTGCGCCTTGTCTTGGGTCGATATAGCAGTGTTTGGGATTTCCATCAATTTTTGCTGCGAGGAATTTCCCATTATCAAGTCTTAAGACAGAAGCATCGTTACCTGGTTTGATTACTGTCCGAATTCCAACTTCGTGATCATACTGACTATAGACCCATCTTTTATTTGCAATGTTTGGGCTAGAAATCATTTTTAGTAAAATGTTGGAAAAATTTGTTGGTGTTTTTAGAAATGGCTCTTTTTGTAATTTATTAAGATATTTAGGAATAGCTGATGGCCTATCAAGTAGTGGAGCGTTTGCAACAATCGTGGTAGGTAAGGTAGCCAAAATTTTTGCCCCTTTTTTCACTTGCATTAAACTGTCGGGTTTTACTTTGCCTATTACAGAACATTGAATGCGAAATTTTTTGCAAATGGTTTTGAGTGTATTTAGTTTTTTCTTATCCGTAATTATCAGCATTCTTTCTTGAGATTCAGAAACCATAATTTCATCTGGTTTCATATTAGACTCTCTTGTATGAATTTGATTGACATCTAATTCTATTCCTACACCAAGGGAATCTGCAGTCTCAGAAACAGCGCAAGACAAACCACCTCCGCCAAGGTCCTTCATTGCTTTGATACATTTTTGATCTCTTGCTTCCAAAATTGCTTCAATAATTAATTTTTCAATGAAAGGATCAGGTATTTGGACTGCAGATCTATTTTCTGATTCTAATGAATCTGAAGCAAATTGAGAACCACCTATTCCATCTCTTCCAGTAGGACCGCCAATTAAGACAACTAGATCTCCTTTGATTGCTCTATTTTTTATCAGTTTATCCTTTTTACCAAATCCTATAGCAGCAACATCAACTAATGCATAGTTAGCATAACAGTTATCAAATTCTACTTCCCCTCCAATTGTTGGAATGCCTAAACAATTCCCATAATCGGCAATACCTGATACTGCATTTTTGAAAAGCCATCTAGCATGAGGGTCTTTTTCGATATCCCCAAAACGCAAACCATCAAGTATTGCAATTGGTCTAGTCCCAGATGATAGAATATCTCTTATTACACCACCAACACCAGTTGCTGCCCCTCCAAATGGTTCAACAGCTGATGGATGGTTGTGACTTTCAATATGCACTGTTACAACGTAATTTTCACCAACATCTAGGACTCCAGAGTCATAGCCTTTTTCAGAAATAACATTAGAGCCACTCATTGGTAGCATCTTGAGGTGTTTTTTTGATGATTTGTAAGAACAGTGCTCAGACCATTCGGCTGCTACTATTTGAAATTCAGTTGAAGTGGGTTTACGACCAATTTTTTTTTCAAGATAAATAGATTCTTGTTTTGCTAGGCTCATTGGGTCACACCAATGGCATTTAGAAGAGATTCAAAAATTAATGATGCGGGTTTAGAGTCTATTGGGTTAATTTCAGGTTCTGTTGCACGCTCTGGATGAGGCATCATTCCAACTACATTTCCTTCTTTGTTACATATTCCTGCTATCCTTAATGTAGAACCATTTACAACTTCAGCGTATCTAAAAACAATTTGGTGATTTTTTTTCAGTAGATTTATGGTTTTCTCATCTGCGTAATATCTTCCTTCACCGTTTGCAATAGGTATTGGGATTTTTTGGTGCATTTTTAATTTGTTAGTAAATGGGGTTTTATTATTTTCAACTATAAGATTTGTCCATTTACACATAAAATTCAGCGAATTGTTTTTTAATAAAACACCTGGCAATAACTCGGCTTCTACTAAAATTTGGAATCCATTGCAGACACCCAATATTGGCATGCCATGAGAAGCAAATTTTTTGATATCAGATATTACAGGACTGTGAGCAGCAATAGCTCCTGCTCGAAGTCGGTCTCCATATGAAAATCCTCCAGGAAGTATAAGTGCATCCAGGTTTTTGGGGAGTTTTTTTTCATGCCAAAAAAATTGTGTGTCGATTTTAAAAACATCACTAAGAACGTGATACATATCGCGATCACAATTACTGCCAGGAAAAACAACGACCCCGACTTTCACAGTTTTCTTAAGTGATATGCGTAATTAAAATCAAAGCACGTAAAACCATTTTTATTTGAATAAATAACATCAATTGACATGGTACAAGTACGAGATATCATGCAAAAAAATGTAATTACTATAGAGCATAATAAAACGGCTCTTGAAGCAGCACAGCTAATTTCTAAAAAGGGTATTAGTTTCTTAGTAATCGTAAAAGATGGAAAGCCGATCGGTGTGGTAACAGAAAAGGATTTTCTTCTAAAGATAACATCAGAGGATAAACAAGCCTCAAAAATTCCTCTCAAGGATATTATGTCTTATAAATTCAGATGGGTTGAGCCATCAACTGATATTGAGGATGCTGTACAAAAAATGCTAAATAACAATATACGTCGACTTTTAGTTCTAGAAAATGAGAATCTTGTAGGAGTAATCACTCAGACGGATTTGGCAGGATTTCTACGAAGTAGGTTGTTAATTGAAGGCACAGTAGAAAATATTCTATCAGATGAATCCTAATCCTCAAAAACCTCTATCGTAATTTTGCTTACCATTGGATTATAAATTCGAAGATCATCACATAGTTTTTGAATTTTTTTTTCTGCAAGTGCCTTATTTTTTTCATTTATCTTAAATTTTAACATCTTTGCAGAGCGTATTTTTTTTACCGAAGAATAACTACCTTTTAGAACAAGATCCTTCAATATAGTTTCACCTTCTGGATCACTAATGCCTGGTTTATTTTCAATTATAACATGAATCGTATATAATGACATGATTTTGCTTTTAAGTTAAAGCATATTATATCTATTGGAAATTTTCATTTAGATTTAACTAGAAAATTAAAGTAATAAAGAATCTAAATTATTATGGTTTAAATTTTCGTAGTCCTTCTTCTACAACTTGATTTAGTACATTTGAAAAGCTAACAGATTTGGTGGAGTTTTTGATTAGTTTGGCTTGAATTCCACGTAGCTTTTCCACATTACTTTGGTCAAGTACAACTGTTACTCTTATTCCCATCTTAAAATATGTACATCATACTGAGTTATAAGATGATCTTAAATTTCATTTATAGATTAGATTTTGTGAGAGATTTGTAAATGATTTTTTCAAATAGGTTAACGATGTAGAATTAAATTTATAACAGAAAATTAATCGACTTTGTTTAATTTACAAACATTCCAACTTGCTTTAAATGTCCACAAAAATTAAGCTAGAAATGATCCAAGTCACTCATCGATAATAAGATCCATAGTAGGTCAAATGTTTTCGATGAGTATAAATTAGCGGATCCAACAACGCCGATTTGGGGATAGGAATGCAAAAATTAAGAATCAACATAATGGCATTATCGGCAGTTTTTATTTTAATGATCTCTGGCATAGGCTTTGCATATGCCCAGGAAAGTACAAGCATAAACCAATTTTACACGCCTGCTACTGAGGGGTTGACTACATTTGCTAATAATGTGGCAGAATCTATTCCAAAAATAGTTGCAGCTGTTATCTTATTGATAATCGGGTTAGTAGCAGGAAAGATTGTTGGAAGGGTGGTAGAAAAAGCAGCAACAAGAATATTACAAAAAGTTGACTTTCAAAAAAATGCCGACTCTCAAATAATTGATCTTTCCACCAATAAATTAAACTCTGCTAAGCTTATTGCTGCTACGGTCAAATGGTTTGTTTACATATTCTTTATTGTTGCAGCCATAAACGCACTTCAATTTGTAGAACTAAGTTCAGCTTTGACTGATTTGTGGTTATGGGTTCCAAATTTGTTGGCATTTGTTCTAATTCTAATAATTGGCTCGATTATTGTTAAATATGTCATTAAATGGGTGGACCAAGAGATCGTAAGACATGGTTTTGGAAATTCAAAGTATGTCATTACAGGCATCAAAGTTGTAATGTATGGAATAATATTTTCAGTTGCTATTACTCAACTAGGTATTGGAGAATCAATAATACCAATACTAGTATCTGCATTTGCCTGGAGCATTGCTATTGCTATTGGCGCAGCAATTGCAGTGGGCTTGGGATTTACTCTAAAAGACGTGCTCCCAGCAGCAATAGCAGGGGCAGCTAGTCATCGTTCCATCTTCAAGGTGGGTCAGAAAATAAAAATTGGTGAGGTTACAGGCACAATAACTTCGGTTGGCACATTACACATCATAATTACAAACGAGAAAAACGAAGGTATCGTAATTCCAACTAAAGAATTTATTGGAAAAACTTTCACTATTCTTTCCTCGAATTAAATAAAAAGTGGCCAAATAATACTAACAGATACCTTATGGGGTATGTTACGTTTGTTAGGTAGGAAAAATAAATTAAATTTTTTAAGCAATTTATAACAGTAAAATTGTTGGATTTGTATGACTAGATGCAGATACTGGAAATTAACAATTGATGAAGTAGAAAAGCTAACTTATGATACAAATAAAGTTCTACTTTGGGAGATAAAATGTACCAGAGAACCAGAAGAAGATGCTATTTTTATTGGTGTATTTCTTTATAGAAATGGAACGCCTTTTGATTACACCCCAATTAAAGGAATTACATTTTACTATAACAATATAGAACGAAAAGAGGTGCCAGAAATCACAAAATTTCTTAAAAAGAAATTTGGTGGAAAAGACATGGAAAAAGGAGAACGTGTTTTTCTTCAAGATTCAAAAGAGATCTATTCTGGAAAAGAAATTGCAGAGATAGCAAAGGAATTAGAATCCAAATTCAATACAAAGGCAGTAATTACAATTGAATTCTTAGACATCTCAGAAAAAGAGCAAAAAGACGCAGGATTGCCAGAAGAGAAACTCTTGCCGATTCCGACCAAGTAGATAAATAGAGTTTACTCTAATCTATAATCTCAGATGTCTGAAATTCAAGAAATCAGTAAACATCTGGATGAGATAAGAGCTCGCATTTTAAGAATTGCAATTGTGGTTGGAATTATCACTGTTTTTATTCTGACTTTTCATTTAACACCAATTGAAATTAATGGGATCGCCCTTTATTACCCGACACCAGAGCCACTCGATAACATTGCTGCACAAATTACCAATTATATGAAACAGCAACTGGTGCCTGATCAAGTTCAATTAATCCAAACAGCTCCTGGCCAAGCATTCTTTGCACAAATTTACATTGCAGCACTAGTTGGAATTGTGTTGGGAATGCCTGTAATTATTAGAGAGATAACTGGATTCATTAGGCCTGCGCTAAAAGAAAAAGAAATTAATGTTAGTCGTTCAATTGTAATTCCAGCGCTTGGACTTTTCATAACAGGCTGCCTTTTCTCATACTTTTTAGTAGTACCATACATTCTTGATTTTCTTTACAAATATGGAGAGTCTGCAGGACTAGTGACATTTTTGAACATTATGGACTTTGTTTCATTTGTTTTACAATTTCTCTTGGCCTTTGGAATATCATTTCAATTGCCTTTGGTAATGTATGCAGCTACTGCCTCAGGTGTTATTGGTGCATCATTTTGGAGAAAAAATATTCGATATGCCATAGTAATTATTGTGATTTTTGGTGCAGTAATTACCCCTGATGGCAGTGGCGTTACAATGTGGTTTATTGGAGGTCCTATGATTGCATTATATATTGTAGGAATGTTTTTTATCGAACGAAAAGAACGCAGAATTAAAAAAATGAAAAGCTAAATTTGAGATTTGTTTTTCTAACCTTTATCGTCTGAACCAACGCCATCAGAAACTTTGATCTTTATCTTTTTGACTTGAGAAGAATAATCATCAATGTTGACAGATGGGTTTTCATCAGAAGCAAAATCCTGTATTGCAGCTAAGCCTATGGCTGAGGATAATACTATGAAAATCATCAGGAAGATTTTTCCCGATTTCATCAATGTGTTATAGATTCAGACGACTAATAGACAGATGTCTGTTTGAATAGAGCAGTCTGGATATATTCCTACGGTAAATTGTTTTAGCTATTTAACAGGTTAATTGAATATTAACCACAAATGTGCCTTATGAACACTTAAATCTAAAATAAGATCATTAAGACATAAGCAATGTTTGAATCAATAAACCTACAACTACCAATGGGAGCAGAATGGATTTGGATAGTTATTATTATCGGAGTACTGATTTTCGGTGCCAAAAAAATTCCTGAACTTGCAAAAACACTTGGAAGGGCCAAAGGCGATTTTGAGAAAGGAAAGATAGAGGCAGAAAAGGACCTCAAAGAATTTAAAGAAAAACAAGATTCCAAATAACAAAATTACTGTTCTGCAATCTTTGCAAATTCATCCATAATCTTTGTAAATCCTTTTTTGATCTTAGCTTTGCCAAAAAATGCTACTAGCTTTAATGGCCCACTTAGATTAAGATCAACTTCAACTGTAATCTTTGTACCATCTTTAATGGATTCATATCTTTCAATGATATGACTGCCTTTAGCATCGCCACCTATAACAAAAACTTCATGGAGTTCTGGGTATTTGGTTACATGTTTTGTCATCATAACCAATTCACGGCCTGCGACTCTTACATGTTCTTCAACTACTGCAGTGTTGCCTCGAACAGAACGTACTCTGATTGAAGGAAAGTACTGCGGTAATGTTTTTTGAAATTGTTCATAGTTTGCTGCAATATCAAAGACTTTATTTCGTTCTGCTTTGACTATTTTTTCAAAATTAATTTTAGGCAACGACATTCGATTTGCCTGATTTTTGATATAAAAGGATAGTCACCTACTAGTCAAATAATTCAATGGTAATCTTAATTTCGATGTAGAAAAACTGGTGTATGTGAAAAGTCTGTTAAACAGGAAAATATCATTAATTGTAATCTTAATATCAATTTCTATTGGTTCTTTAATTTTTTTCACACAGATGTATTCTCAATACGCTTTTGGGTTTGAAGAAAATATTGTAGTTTTTCAAACAGGTATAATTTCAACTGGCACTCAAGATTATGCAATTTCCAAAGATTTTGAAACTAGGATTATTCAGGATGGAAAAATAATGAGATTGAGTGGAATTACTACTACTGGTGAGGTTTACTATCTCTATCAAAAAATGGTAGGTGATGAAATTATTGTTAAAGGAAAAATCTTAGTGAATGGAGTTTTTATTCCAATCAAATATAGAGAGAAAATCTTTGAATCAGAAATTCTGATCAAGCCTGAAACCGATTTAATTATGGCTACTAAACTTCCGCAGTATACCTATGCGAGATATCCTTTTGCAATTTCAGTAAAGGTTTTTGATGCTGAAAAAAATCCACAAGCAAAGTTTGAACAACGAGAAGGGGTGCTTAAAAATGTGTTTGTAAATGTGACGATTACCAATCAGTTTGACAAGTTTGTTACTTCATTTAGTGGTATAACAGAGTCAACTGGCTTATTTCGCGGAAGCTATGTGGTACGTGAAAATATCGATATTCCGGGAAAATATAATATTAATGTGACAGTTGATGACGGAACTAGTACCACTAGTCAATCTTTTACAACATTTTTCAGAGGGGATATAAGAGATTACTTTGATAAGACTCCATAGAACTATTCTCCCCATCTTTTATACAAATTGTGTTCAATATCAAACTGATCTAAACATTTTCCAACTGTATGATCAACTATCTCATCAATGGTTTTTGGTTTTGTGTAAAAACCTGGAACAGGAGGAAGAATAACTACTCCAAGTCTTGCAAGCTTTAACATGTTTTCTAGATTAATTGCAGTCAATGGTGTTTCTCTTGGTACGAGAATCAATTTACGAGATTCTTTTAGAGTGACTCCTGCTGCACGTGCAATTAGAGTTTCATCATATCCTACTGCTATACTTGAGAGGGTTTTCATTGTACATGGAATTACAATCATCCCATCAATTTTGTGAGTGCCACTAGAGATACTTGCTGCCATGTTTGCCTCATCAGATATGGTTGTTGCAAGTGATTTTACCTCATCAGGAGTAAAATCAGTCTCCATTGCAAGGCATTTTTTTGCCCATTCAGTCATTATTAGATGAGTTTGGATTTTTTTCTCTTTTAATACCTGAAGTAATCTTACTCCATAGATCACACCAGTGCTTCCTGTTATACCAACAACCAGTTTCAAAATTATTTCCTGCTGTAAACAGACATTTACACTATTTTAGTTAAGAGCTAGCATATGGAGTAAGTATAGGCACTAGAAAAAAGTTGATAAGTAATTACGAACCGTTTATCCAAAGAGACTTTAAAATATCACACTAGACTAAAACAGGTTGAAAACTTTTTCAAATAAAAAAATCTTATTTATAATAATAATTTCAGTGCTGGTAATACTATCAGGTTTTTTTATAACTTATCATTCTTTAAATGATCAATTAAAAATTGATAAAACAGAAGAGGAAAATTATTTAGAGGAACCAAAAAATATTCCGCCTGGGATTTTTTCTGCTGAACAAATTTTTGATAGTTGCGAATATGATATGCACTGTGTTGTAAAACTTTTGAGTGATGCTTCAAGAGAAGAGGAAAAACCCACAGTTATGGTCACCTTCGTTGACCTTCTTTCCCTTTATCATAAAAAACAGGTAAATTTCCGTTGTCATAGTATAGCACACCATATGGGAATGTGGGTATATGGATATACCAAAAATTTGGAGGAATCTTTTCAATATGCCGATCCCTTGTCGTGTGGGGCAGGCATATATCATGGTATTTTTGAAAATTATTTTTCTGTTTTAAACTTTGAAGGTGCTGTACCAGATCAAGTGGAAATAAAGCATCTTTGTAGTGAAGTAGATAGTGACTTCTATTCATTAGACATGGCACATTGTTACCATGGGATTGGACATGGATTATTACTTCTATATGATTACGATGTTTTTAATGCTGTTAAACGTTGTGAAGATTTTAACTTAAATCTTGAACAAAACTCTTGCGCTAATGGTGTTTTTATGCAAAATGTTCTAAAATATTTTGAAACAGAAGAAGGAGATTTTGATCAAAACGATATACTATATCCATGTAATGAAATGATATCACAATTTGTACCAACGTGTTACATATGGCAAGGAGCATACATTCTAAAACAACGTGACTTTGAAGTCTATTCAAGCTTTAGAGAATGTGATAAGATAAATCAAGAATTCATAAAATATTGTTATTATGGAATTGGAGCCGAGTTAGAAAGCGATGCGGGAGGAAAGATGGAGCTTGCTCTGCAATATTGTCAAGCAGGAAATTCCAGTTACCACAAATCCTGTTTTAGAGGAATGCTGATGAAAACTTCTATGGTATATCTTGATAGTGGGTTTGGATTCTGTGCTCTAGTACCTGATGAGTTTAAGGAAGAGTGCTATGATGGTTTGGGATATTGGATAAAGCTGAGACATGGTAATGTAGAAGAAAGGAAAAAAGAATGTTCGAATGCAGAAAATACACAGTATTATGAGGTTTGTATGAATCCAAAGATTGATGGTATCGCATATCTTTAGTAATTCTTTTTGTTTTCTTAAATAATCAAGTGTTTTGTTGGGTTTTGGACTCATCTTTGAGATCCAACTGTTCAAAGGCATCTTGTTTTCTCATTAGCCAAATTTTAATTCCTCCAGCTATCATTGCACTTAATAAAATAATTCCAACAAAAATCATCTCAAAGGAATAAAATGGCACAAGAAACATTGGAATAATTATATATTAAAACTTCTCAATGTGAGTTTTTTATAAAAAGATAAAAATGTGGTTTGGGGCTCCCCCCATTTTTGAATTTACGTCTAAGAGTCGGTAAACGTGAATTCCCAGTCTAGTTGGAGTGTGTCAAGCATGTTCAAAGTAACACTACCAAATGTATTTCTTGCAAACATCAATCCTGCGGCTGGATCGTTAAAGATTCCTGCCTCATCAATTGATGCAATTGCACACTGTGCGCCAGAGAAACTGGCTGTAGCAGTGACGTTCATTTGTGCTGAACAAGCAGTTGCAGGTGCACATGTTGATGGGGATTTGTGTGAAGCGCCTTGGGTTACATTATCGATAGCAGCTACTTGTCTTACACAAGCACCACCTACTGGGGTATTAATATCAGTGTCATTCCATCTTAATGCACTTAAATATACATTTTCACCAGCGGTTCCGATTTCCATATGACTTACAGGTCTGACAGTAGTATCAGGATAAGATTGGTTTATTTGATTGAAAACTTGACCCATGATAATTTCCATACCATGTCTTACGATATGGTTGTCAGTTTGTCTATATGCAATGATGTTTCCTGCTTCGTCAAATTGAGTAACTTTAACATTTCCAGTTAACAGCATTCCTGTTCCAGGAGAGTTATTTGTCTGGTCAAATGTAAGGTCTAAACCTTCTACAATAGCAAAAGTTCCACCGACAGAAGCGATGATTAGTGTCACCATCAAGACTCGAGTGTTCGTCATTGTGATTTTCATTACTATAGGGATTATTGTTGGGGGTTTTTAGTCATCGTTTGTCCAATTTATACAAACTAGGTAAAACCCTTAGACTAGAGCAAATCTGAAAAAATGACCATTTTTTTGAATTATCAAATTTAATGAAATTTTTTATCTATCTTTCGATCCTACACCATCTCTTATCTTCACTTCTATTACATTCCCTTGAGATTCTTCTGGCTCGGTCTGCTCAATTGGTTCTACTGGAAGTTCTTCTGGCTCGGTCTGCTCCGTTGAGATTATTGATTCTGATGGCACCACCACTTTTTTCTCTTCTGAAGTTTGTCCTTCGGATGTATCAATTGATGGGGAGTCTATCAAAATTTTGTCAGGTAAAGATGTAATACCCAGAATAATCACTACTACAGCTACTGCTATTCCTATACCAATTCCAGTTCCTTTTTTCATGGGCCAACCAGATTTCCCATGTTTATGAAATAAACAGAACGGAACTATATCAGTTGATGAAAGTATTAATTTATCCAATCTAGCTTCCGACCTCACTTGCAACAGTAACTACCGGACTGCGCTCTGCCCTATACTGTATCTTTACTGGCACATCTCCCGCTGCCGCTGCTGTAAACATACTATTGTCTTCTATAGTTACATCCCATTGTCCCAATACAGAATCTAGTG
>Ga0209542_10007825_pt1 | contig 20175 bp, 21 predicted proteins | sample RifCSPhighO2_01_FD_184028 | JGI IMG/M metagenome (GOLD analysis project Ga0209542, IMG submission 184028) | Soil microbial communities from Rifle, Colorado - Rifle CSP2_plank highO2_0.1 (SPAdes) (version 2) | ecosystem: Environmental > Terrestrial > Deep subsurface > Rock core/Sediment ...
CTATCTGCTCCTTTGAGAGTGTGGGAAGTTGTTTCTTAACCAGAGGAAGGAGACGCGGAGAAACTTGAACCAATATCCGTTCTTTTCTGACCGATTGAGCAAGGAGAGCATACATCGATTGTAGGAGGGATAATTCGCCGAGAAACGAGTGGAATTGTTTCGGCTTTTCGCCGCTACTCATGGGCCATAGTCGCGTTCCTTCCCCTCCCGCCATAATGACGACCCATCGGTTTTGTGATTTTGATTTCATACTCTCTGTGCTCTCATCATGCAAGAATTCTGCGAGAGTGCAACTAAAAATCCTGTTTGACCTTACTATAATTTAGGCCTGTACAATGCGCCGAATTGCACAAAAGAAAGTCCGCAAGAAAGCCCTTATAACAGGCATCGCTGGTCAAGACTGCACCTACCTGGCAAAACTTCTTCTTGAAAAAGGCTATGAGGTCCATGACATTATTCGCCGTTCCTCAAACATCCGAACATGGCCCACATGAATGGGGTCAAAACCACCAGAGACAGCGACCCACCGTGTTGCACGCTTTTTCATCATGCCTACCATAGCACAAATAAAATCAGGCCGATATCGTTGGGACCTTCTGCGCGACGGCGCTGTTGATAGCCACAAGATCCGGCCGATTTTTCAAAAACACAATCACATCTTCTGAAGAGAAATCGGGGTTCTCAGGATACAACGCATCATACACTGCACCAATAAGTGCATAGTCCTCGGCGGTGTCCAGTGTGAGTCGGAGTTCTGGCCAACGCATCGCTCCCTCCGCCTCCCAATTGGAAAGCTTGAATTTTCCTGCCTGGGAACGGATAGAATAGCCAGCGTGCTCGCGGTACGCCGGATTAGTATCGTGCATCTGCGCCCGGCGAAGTGTCTCAAATTTGTATGCTCGAACATCGAAACCCACGGGAAACGTTTCGGTGAATTCATTACTCGCGCAATCTGCTCCTTCTTTTTCAAAGAGTTCAACACATCGATCAACAAGCCGCCAATCCACGAGTGGGCTGTCGGCCATACCTTGCACAAGAATATCGGCGCCATGCTCGTCCCCCGCTCCAACGATACGTCCGAGCACGTCGTCTTCACTCCCACGAAAATACGCGCATTTCATTTCCTCGCAAAGTGCAACGACAGGGTCATCGGCCGTGTTTGTTGTCGTCGCGACCACTACCTCGTCTGTATATTTGCTCCTGCGTAGTCGCTCTATCATATGTGCCATGACTGGTTTGCCAGCAAGCGGCATTAATATCTTACCGGGCAGGCGCGTCGAGGTCATACGACCTTCTATCGTCGCAACAACTTTTTTGCCATTAATTGCCATAGAAAGCAATTGTCTTCCTCAAAACCTCCGCTTGCTGTTTCGCGCGTTCCCAATCCCAATAATTCGTTTTGAACGCAAGTATCTGAGGCTGAATCCTTTCCGCGACCGGGCACAGTCCTGTCTTCCATTTCTGCATCTCTCCCTTATACGTCGCCTCTATGACGCGCTCCTTGCCAGAGAAATTGCGTGATTGTCCGCCGGAGGCGGATCCACCTTTGGTGGAGAACATCGGTTCCATATATGAAAGCATCCATGCGGCGTAGATACCGTCTCCACCAAGTTCAATATATTTTTTCCGAAACGCTGTCCATTCTATATCGGCGTTTACCAGACGCACGGCAAGAGACCAGTATGAATTCACTGAATGCGATGGGGTGACTTGCGGTTTTAACCATGAACATCCAGCCATAGAGTCGAGGAAAAGATTCGCGACGTCAACACGGCGCTGTACGAGTTCGTCGAGATGCTCAAGCTGTCCGAGAGCGACCGCGGCGCACAGTTCGGGCATACGGTAGTTGTAGCCCATTTGAACATGCCGCTCGTAGTTTGGATTCTGAATGTCATCCTTTGTAATAATCCCTTTTGCGCGTGACACACTACCGTAACCGAGAACCGAAAACCGCCGTATTAAGTCAGCCGCGCTTGCATTGTTGGTACACACAAGCCCTCCTTCACCAGGTGTCATATGTTTAGTTGACTGCAAGCTGAAACTCGAGAAGTCTGCAATCGAACCGACTATGCGTCCTTTGTAAAACCCTAGAAAGCACTGCGCATCATCTTCTATAACTACAAGATTGTGCCTCTTAGCGATATCCATAATTTCGTCCATCTCTGGCGAAAGCCCGTAGAGTGCGACGGTCATTATGGCTTTGGTGCGCGGGGTTATCAATTTTTCAATAGATTTCGGATCAATCTGAAATGTATCTTCAACAACATCCGCAAAAACAGGCACCGCATCGGCATGCAGAATCGCCATGCATGTCGCCGACATCGTGAGTGGAGTCGTTATGACTTCGTCGCCCGCACGCACACCCGCGGCATAAAGGGCAGAGTGTAGAGTCGCCGTTCCGTTCGTATGAGCTATCGCATATTTCATGCCGAACTTTTCCGCAAACGCTTTCTCGAACCGCCCGAGCATGCCACTCGGCGTCGAATTCGCAAAATTGCTTGCGAGTACTTCTTCCACATACTTTCTCTCTGCATCCCCGATACGCTTAATGAATGCCCTCTTCATATGCGCCATGCTACCATACGAGGCATCGGATGACATGCGCAACGTACTCCTTATATCAAGCGGATTTTTTGTCCTTTTCTTCGGATTCACCAGCGCGCAACAATATCTTCTCGTCGTCTTCGAAGCGGCGGGGCGGGGATCGCTCGCCCTCGTTGCCCTCCTCCTTCTCTACGGCATGTTCGCCGTGAGCGGACTCGGCGCACCGAAACTTATTTCCGCGCTGGGGGGACTGAAGCACTCCCTCATACTGGGAGCGTGCGCATACATCCTTTTTGTTGCGAGCATTGCTCTCGAAAATATCCCTTTTATTCTCGCGTGCGCGGCGCTCATGGGAGTCGGGGCAACGCTAGTATGGGTATCATCGGGGCAGATCATCGTCGACAGCTCGTCCCCACAAACGCGCGGACGGAACCTCGGCCTTCAAACAATGAGCCTCTATGTCGGGACGGCGCTCGGTATATGGGTAGGCGGCCTTCTCTACGAAACCACATCGGTGCCCTTGATGTATTTCATACTCGCCTTCATCGCGCTTTTCTCCGTTCCGTTTTTCCTGGCTTTGAAGCCGGTGAAAGAGGGAGTCTCGCTGCGCTTATTCCGTCCGCAATTCCTCTTCGATCATCGGATGCTCCTCATGGCGCCCGTCCTCGTGGGGATCTATTTTTTACAGGGACAGGTATTCACGGCAATGACCCTTGTCGTGATAGGTACCGTCGGCGCGGGCATGATCCCGCTCGTCATCAGTGCGGTGAGGCTGTGTAATATGCTTGGCAGTTTCGGAGGGGGAACGCTCTCTGACCATATCGGCAAAGGAATCGTTCTCGGGGGCTTCGTGTTGATGGCGCTCGTCGGAACATATGTCTTTGCGCGCGCAGAAAACATATCAGCCCTGCTAATAGGCTCCGTATTTCTCGGGCTCTCGATGGCGTCCATCTACCCCATATGCATCTCCTGGCTGAGGGAGAAAATGTCGGAGAACGAATACCTCGACGCACTCGGCATATTCCACGTGTACACGAACATCGGAACGATTTTCGCCATTATTGCGAATCTGTGGCTTCCCGCTTCCGTGAGCTTTATTCCGGCCGTTATCGCTCTTCTTATCGGACTTCCCTGCATCGCACTGTTCCATCGTTTGAAAGGTCAATTGGTATAATGGGCGGTATGAACGACGATCTTAATGAGGACGAGGAGAGGGCGCTCGTCGGACTCTTATATAACCACGTGTCATTCGGCACGACACTGCAGGTTTTCAATGAAACGACTCCAGACAATGCTCGCATTGAAACAATGCGCGGCGCGCTTGAAAAACTGTTAACGAAGTATGATCTTATAGATAAACTCTCCCCCGAAAACCTTCTCATGCTCGGCATCGTAAGCAGGATCCCAAAAGGGACACTTGAGGAATTCGCCGCAAACGAAAGCAACAGGCACCTCCAATTGCGTGCCCGGTACTTCCTGAAACAAGTCAACTCCTGACTTCCGGCGCGGCGCTATAAGCGCTCTTGAGCGCAAGGTGGCGGTGGATATTGAAACCGTTCTTATTGACGCCCGCGGGGTCCTCGTAGCGGCCGACATAGATGCGGTCCCCACTATGGTCGCGGTCGGAGCACCACACAAAATCATGTTTCCAGAGAGTCTCACCTCTCAAGAGGTACCATGCGAAAAACGTAAAGGCGCACGTTATCGCGCTAGGGAACGGTTGATCCGTGAGCGCGGTCTCTATTTCTTCCGGCGGTTTAGCGCGCATGTCTTCGAGGACGTCTTTCCGAATTAAGTGCCACTTTCCATCGAGCGGAAGATTCGCAAATGTTTCTTTCACGTACCAATCTTGGTTGTACATACACGGCTCTGATACGGCGGGATCCATTCCGAATTTTTCACGCAGACCGTTGAGTGTGATGTCCTCTATCGGTGGGGTGAGAATCAATATATGTGTTTTTGCTCGTTCACGAAGTACATCGGCGGTAAATGAGATGTCCGGAGCATTCACGTTTTTACATTGAAACAAGATGGGGAGACTTTTTAGTTCTTCCGAGCCAACAAAGTGTTTTCCCAATATTTGTCGTGCTGTTTCTTCATTCATAGTCTCTCTTTAAGATATTCTAACCCCTCTTCATATGTTGCAACATCTCCCCGCAAACCATAGTCTCTTATCTTCTGAAGTTCTACTTCTAGATGATCTTTGCGCTGGCCCCACGGCGTGTCTTCTTCCCACGAGAGCGGCGCGCATACATTGACGAGCGTGAGAGAAAGACCGGCATCTTTCATGGACTGAAGAAACGTGAGAAATGCGCGGTATTGGTGGTGAGGCGACGTGACGATAAGAATTGTGCGCCACTTTCTCTCTTTCGCAAGCTCCATTGCTCGCACGGCCTCCGCTTTGGTATGTGGCGCTATTTCCTCAAGGTGTATGGAAGAGGATGGGACACCGCATTCCAAAAGTGCTTCCCTAATTTCCGTGCCAGGGAAACTTCCGTAATCACGACGCGTATCACTGCCAACTATCGCTACAATCGGCGCATAACCTTTCGCGAATAGATCAGCGGCAAAGGGCACACGGTTGAGCCCGTCTCCCTGCAAGAGAAAAATGACGTCTGCTGTGCGCGGTACATCCTTCTCAATGAGCGTCACGAATTCCTCTCGAGACATAGAGCGTTACGCGATATCCTCCCAGCGAATCGGCTCGCCAGCTTTTAGTGCCTTTTTCACCTTCTTGCCGACGACAGCATCTTTAAATTTGGGGTAGATGCCGAGTGCGGGGCGTAATTCGATAATGTCACTTTTCTTTAACGTCGCGCCCTTCGCAACATCTTTTGCCACGGTCAGTCCGCGACGCTGAACGATAACGGTCTCCGATTCTTCTACAACAACATCTTTTCTCGAAGAGCCCATCGCGCTTTCCAGATCGCGCGTACGGCGGATCATATCGGCGAATTCTTGCGGCTCCATTGAATGCGGATGATCTGGCCCTTTGTCTTTCTTACTCAGTGTAAAATGTTTTTCGATAACTTTGGCTCCCAATGCAACTGAGCCCAAGACAACTGTATCCCCCGGCGAGTGGTCAGAGTAACCGACTATCGCGCCGAATGCCTCTTGGTAGGTTTTGAGCACGTTGATATTCGCACTCTCTATCTTTGAAGGATAGTTTGTTATGCACTGGAGTATTGCTAGATCTCTATTCCCAGTTTTTTCTATTACTCGCACCGCCTCGTCTACCTCAGAGAGAGTAGAAGCGCCTGTGGCAAGAATCACGGGTTTTCCCTTGCGCGCGATATATTCCACCATCTCAAGCCACGTGATATCGCCCGAACCTATTTTGTAAAAATCAGTGCCTATTTCTTCCATCAAATCTACTGCTTCGTAATCATATGGGGAAGATGAGGGCGTGATGCCAATGGAGCGACAATATTCAAAAAAATCTTTATGCCACTTGCGTGGGAATTCGACTTCGGCAAATACCTCATTAACCGGCCGTTTCCAGCTTCCGTGAACACCTTTCAGTTTCATTGAGGCGAATCCTTTGCTCGACACGATCTTTTTTGCTTTGAAGCTTTGAATTTTCGCAACGTCGCCACCAGCCTGCTTCACTTCAAGGGCTAGCTTTTTTGCTTTTTTCAGGTCTCCATCGAAATTAGCGCCAATATCGGCAATGAAATATGTAGGTTGTTCTTCCCCAATTCGGCGCCCGTCAATGGTGATTGTCCGCGAGAACTGGAACGACTTCTTCATATCAGTGGTCCATCTTGGACAAAAGATTTTTCATGTCTAAAACCGATAGGTAGTGATGGTTCGTGTCGCTGTGATATTCAAAACCATTTTTCATGCGCTTCGCGCCTTTGTATTTCTTTATATCGGGCATATCGGAGAGCGACGGCGATATAATTATGTAGCGATCTTTCAACTCGTACACGTGGCGCCCCTCTTCTTTGGTAACGAGGCACTCGTGCACCTTTTCGCCAGGACGGATTCCAATGATCCGACACGTTGCTTCCGGAGCAATTGTCTTTGCGAGATCCACGATTTTCATCGTCGGAATCTTCGGCACAAAAAGTTCTCCCCCTTGCATTACTTGGAGTGATGAGAGCACTAGATCCACCGCTTCAGGTAGTGAAATCCAAAAGCGCGTCATGTCCTCATGGGTAATCGTCAACTCCCCTTTCTCCTTCTGTGCGCGAAAAAGCGGAATGACAGAGCCGCGGCTTCCCATCACGTTGCCGTAGCGAACAACACTAAACATCGTGGTGCGCTTCGAACCTCGGTATTCATTCGATTGTATGAAAAGTCTGTCAGAGCAAAGTTTAGTCGCGCCGTAGAGGTTCACGGGGCTCACTGCTTTGTCGGTCGAGAGCGCAACTACGCGCGGCACATTATTGTCGAGTGCCGCGTTTATGACGTTGACGGCGCCGTCCACATTGGTCCGAATGGCCTCAATCGGATTGTACTCGCACGCAGGCACCTGCTTCATGGCCGCCGCATGTATTAAAATATCAACACCCTCCGTTGCCCGCTTGACTCGTGTTGCGTCGCGCACATCTCCAATGAGAAACCTGAGTGTTGGGTCATCATGAAGCTCTCTCTGCATTTCCCACTGCTTGAGTTCATCGCGACTGAAAACGCGAATCGCCTTCGGCTTGTGCTCGGCGAGAAGTTTCTTGACGCACGCTCTGCCAAAAGAGCCCGTACCTCCTGTAATAAGTACAGTTTTCCCAGTGATTATATCGGCCGACATGCGGACCATAGTAGCCTCTTCACGGCCTAAATCAAGCATCCCCCTATACCTGCTGAATAATGCGCGGATCTGGAAACAAGTCTTTATGTTGTAAATATTCCGCAAACAATCCATTTTTCATCAAATAATCAGTAACACGCAAGTGATATGGTTTGAAGTCTGCCTCGTAAAATACCCTGCCCGCCGAGTGTGGCTCATGGAATTCGATATCGTTCCTTTTGATCTTGTCCAGGAGTTTCAATGTGTCCGCGGCCGCAACAACAATCGTTCTGCATCCAAGATCATGGATGGTATCCCCAGCTTTAATCTCCGGCCTATTCTGATGGAGAATTGCCCCATGATCAATCTGCGTATCTATGATGTGCAAGGTATAACCAACGTATTGGGGCTGCATGAAATAGACCGGCCAATACAAGGTCGCCCCACCGCGATAGTAGGGGGAAAGCCCCGCGTGAAGATTAATGACCCACTTCGGCATAGCCGAAAGAAGAGCAGATTTAATCAGTCCGGTGCCATACACAAGCACGACATCAGGAGCACTTTTACGGACAGCATCGATTACCTGTTCTGTGTTTAATTCGTTCATTGGAACCTCGAGTGACATTGGGATGCCGGATTGCTCTTCAGCGCGCGACAGGAAATACTCACGTTCTTTGGCGAGCCGCAGATCGCTATGTTCTTGCAAGAGCCGAGTATCTTCCGCGCTGTATGAGGCACCCTTCACTTCATCGGTCAAATTATTGCTCCGGGTTGTTTTGACGTGTAGTACAACATTACCGCACGCCGCGATTGTATTCGCATAATAGAGATGGCGATATGCCGTGCCGGTAAAAAGCGCGATTTTCATACAACAATGGAAAGCGACACCAAGTCTTTTTCCTCCAACTTCTTTACAAAAGAATTTACTTCTTCAAACGGTACCCCGGTCAGTTCCGCAACGTCAAAGATAGTGACCCCATCATCGAGACTAAACAGTATTGAATCAATGGCCTGAGATGCTTTAGGATACAGTCGCCAATCAATCCAGAGACCATGTCGTGAAAGATTTGGAATGCCTTGATATTTTTTTGTGATGCGACGATCTGCATTGGCAATTTCCAAGATTTCTTTCAAGTATTTCAAATATCTCTGTGCGGCGTCTATATCAAAGTTCTCAATGGAATCCCCGCTCGTGTGATAGTACGGGAAATGGTACCAATTCTCCGGGGAAAGTTTCTTTGAACGTGAGAGCGAGATGCATGGCACATCAATACCCGGGCTGTTGTAGAAGCCATCGTCATTGACAACGTGCTTGAAACACTCAGCGTATTCGACTTTTTCACCCGAATCGCGCAACACTGCTGCGGCAATGAGATCAAGTCGCGAGTTCTTTTGTTTTGAGTGCTGCAGAACCATCGGGTATGCCGGTGTGCCCGGCATCTCCAGGAATATCGCTCCAAGAATTTGCGGGATGATCTTCTGATGATTGTGAAGGTGAGCGATTGATCCAATCGTCTCCGAGAGAAACTGCATACGAATCGTATATGTAGGCTTATACCCTTTGAGCTCCTCAGCTAACGCAAGCAGTACCGCCGCACCGGCGAGACCGTCGTTGACCTGCCCGGGATGATCAATATGCGAAAGCAGTACAATACTTTTCTCACTCTCCCCCTCAATGACATGTTCGCCGACAAGCAAGTTCCCTTCGGTATATTCCGAATCAATTTCGATCCAGTACTCTTCTTCAGGCAATTTCGCTGCATCGTCCTTTGACATACAGAATCCCCAGTCAAGTTCGTAGTATTTAAACTGATATGGTATGTGCGATGGATATTCGTTGCTTACATAGATCTTCTTTAGGAGATCTGCTCTTGCGATTTTCTTGCGTTTAACAGGCAATGATCCAATTACAATGTGCAGTGGATTGTTTTTCCAGTCGAGTATGCGTTTGCCCGACAGTGTTTCAATATACGCGCCGCGCACTGACCATTTTTTTGGGATAATCCAATCAAAGCATTGTGTTCCCGTACCATATTTGTGAATCGTGAGCGATATTCGCTTTCCGATTATATTGAGTGTCTTTAGAAAATCGTCCGAGACAATCGCACGGTTTAGATTGGCTGTTTGAGATAGAAATTCTTTCATAGTACTGTCTGGAGTGCGCGTCGCAACTGGGATATTCTGCGAATAGTGATTATTTCTTTGAACGGAATCATTATACGCTCCCCGGGCTCAAGAATACAAAGCGTCCGTATGCCACAGAGAACTGCTACCGCGAGCGCCACCGTATCAACGCCTATTACCATGCGGGCACCCGCAAGATCTAACGCGAGATCCCTTTCAGTAGAAAACTCCATCGCAGGATACTTCTTTTGTAGCACATCGTACCGCTTCCGATTATCGGCAGGATGAAATCGTACTCGTACGACTGGCGGCGGGCTCTGGTGCGCAAGAATTGCAAGCGTCTCGGCGAGGGCGCGTTTCGCCGCATCAGAAACATCACTCAAAAAGAGTATGTGGTCGCTTTTCGTGCCATGCTTCCGGGCGGCTCGATAGCGCTTGATTGCTGCAAAAAAATATTGGTTTTTTACAAGTTTTATCCGCAGCGTACGTGGGAACAGTTTGCGCGCGAGCGCTTGCGCATATTCATCTCCTACCCACAGTTCATCCGGTAAGTTCTTCTTCCAGTCCGTTTGGGGATAGAAAAACCGCTCGCGAAAGTTCACCCAGGAGTCTAGGTATACAACGGAGTGAATGCCGAGTCTTTTTGCCTCATCAAGTGCCATGCTCTCAATATGCGTATACCATCGTGCCCCTACCAGCAGGAACGCGACGTCTCTGTGGCGAGCAATTATCGTTCTAATCCGACTCCGAGATTCAACAATCAAGCGACTAGGAATTCGCTCACGCTTGAATATTTCCCACGCAGGCCCCGCTGCGTACACGATATAATCGCTCTTCGGGTTGGCACGAATGTATGCTGCGAGTATCTCGCCCCCACCCGCGTCGTGTGCCGCCACAAGCACTTTAGGCCTTCTTACCAGTTTCGAATTCATCGCGAATCAAACTATAGTAAATGACATTCTTGAAGGACCCTCCTTTAAATATTCCATCGCGTGCACGCCCTTCTTCGGTAAAACCAAGCGATAACGCAAGCTTCTGCATTCCTTTGTTGTCCTCGGAAGTACCGCAATATATTCTATGCAGATTTAATTCTTTGAATCCGTGATTGATGAGAAGTCGTACCGCATCAGTGCCAAACCCTTTTCCCCACGCCGATTTATCCCCGATCAAAATGGCCAGTTCTGCGGATTTGTTGAGTGTATCGATATTCTCAAGAGCGATATTGCCGATGTGTGCGTCTGTCTTCTTGTCACAAATCGCGAGCACCAAATTCTCACGCGACTTTATCACGCGTTCGTAGTAATCGCGCATGTTCTCATCGTAGTTTGGAAAACGATGGTGCGAATTATAGCGACACACTTCTTCATCGTTGAGCCACTCGCGATAGTTTGCATTAAGGTCTTCCTCACCAATAGTGCGCAAGTAGACAGTCTCTCCGATTAAAAAGGGATTCTTCATACGTATTATTTCAGCTCGTTGCGATTATTGTACACTTTGTGAAATGCCTCTATGACATCGTCGAGATCTTTTGACGTCATACCAGGGCGCATAAGATCGTGTGAGATGACTTCTTTCTCATACAATTTCTCCACGACAGGGCAAATTCCTTTTGAATAGTTTGGCGTTCCTTTGTAATAAGGAGAATTAAATGGATATCCCTTGGAGCCGATTGCGATTTGTTTTTGAAACAGTGCGATTAGATAAATGGGCTTAGCGTAGCCGTCCCAAATGAGCGTGCCTTCTTCCTCCTGCAGCTCCGTCGGCGGAAGTTCCTTCTGAAGTGCGACGATGAATTTCTCACGCGGGATTCCAACGACATTCTCATCATAGAGAAAACAGTGCTGGTAATAGACGGAGGTACACTCCTTGCGCACCGAGACTGGATGAATGCCAGGCATATCTCGACAACCCTCCGCGATGTATTCACAGTTTTTCTGGCGCTCGGCGATAAGCGCATCGAGTTTCTTGAGCTGCTCACGACCTATCGCAGCCTGTAATTCGAGCATTCGGAAGTTGTATCCAACCATGTTAGTGAGGTCACTCACCCCCTTGTCTTCTACTACAACCTCGGCATGATTGCGAATAAGCTGTAAACGTTCGGCGAGCGAATCGTCGTCCGTCACAACGACTGTTCCCTCGCCAGTGTGTATATGCTTGTGGAAGTTGAGCGAGTAGACGCCGATGTCGGAGAGAGTTCCCGCGTGCTTGCCTTTATAGAGAGCACCGGGCGCTTGCGCCGCGTCTACAATCACTTTAAGTCCGTGCTTCTGTGCAATCGCGTTAATAGCGTCCACGTCATGCGACTGACCCAAAATATCTACTGGAATTATGGCCTTCGTGCGTGGTGTTATAAGTTTTTCGACTGAAACAGGATCGATGCAGAAATAGTCCGGCTCTATATCGGCAAAGACGGGCACTGCGCCGTAAAAAAGCGGAGCTGTCGCCGAAATACACATCGAGTACGGAGAAACGATTACTTCATCGCCCGGTTCTATGCCGATCGCGCCAAGCGCCGCAATGAGGCCCGATGAGGCCGAATTCATGGCAACCGCGTGTTTAACACCAAATTTCGTAGCCCACTCTTTTTCGAAGGCCTGGATTTCGGGGCCTCCGAAAAATTGCGGGCACCATCCGCCTATATATTTCGATAGTGCGCCCGTCTTCATGACGCGCAGAACTGCCTCAGTCTCTTCTTCCTCAATCGTGTTGTATGCTGGAAATACGTCTGATTGCTCCCGCACCGGCTTTCCACCCTTTATCGCAAGCTTTGCCATAGCTGTATGCTACTCCAATAACCGAAAACACGCATCCTGTGTTTTAAGTGCATCCTCCAAAGTTGCACGCGACTCTTCGCTCCCATCAAGAACGCGTACAGCATGCTCCGCAATATTTTCCATCGCATGAATGAGATTCGTCTTTTGTACCGTGCTTTCTCCCAATATGCGAAATCCTTTATAGAGCGGGTCGTCTATGACTTCTTGTGTCGAGAGCGTCATGCCTTCGTCAGAGAAGTGAAATCTTTTTTTCTCCGTGAGAATATCAAGTTCGAACACCGAGTACGCACGCTCGTCGCCTGTCGTTAAGTAAAATCGCGGACAACGTTCGAAACTGATGAACGCGCTTACCGTGGATTCGCCATCCCAATCCTGTATGCGGGAAAGTGGCACGCCTGTTTTCAACTCGCCAAAAAGAAACCGCGCGAGATCAATTATATGCGAACCGTTGTGCAACGTACCCTTCGAGTAGATCGCTGTCGCAGAGATAACAGCGCCGTATGTCCCACTCTTAATGTCTTCTGCGAGGGACTGCACATCATCATCAAAACGTCTGCGAAAATTTACAATAACGGGCACTCCATGAAAGCCGCGCAACTGCTCGGATTGATCTCTACTTGCTGATACAGGCTTCTCACAAATAATGAGACGTGCTCCTTTATCTGCCACAGTCAGCAGCAATTCAGCATGCGTGTCGTCCGGTGTCGCGATGACGACGATGTCGGGCTTCGTTGATGAGAACAGCGACTCAATGTCAGGAAAAAATTCAGTTTCCCATTTCTTTGCTTCTTTTTTCCCATGTTCAAAATCAACATCCATGATTCCTGCGAGCTCGCATTTTGGATTGCGAGAAAAAGCATGCGCATGTGTGAGCACGTGTTCGGAATCTGGTGCATCAAATGAAGAGCCGATTCGTCCAGCTCCGATTATACCGACACGATATTTTTCCGTCATACAATATGTACACCCGTTTTAGGAATGAGATCTCTTGCGGCAAGATTATCAAGAAAATCAAACAGTAGATAGTCATTGTATTTTCTGGCGACGACCTGCATGCCAAACGGTAATCCGCTCGGAGATTTGAATTGCGGCACCGCGACAACAGGAAGGTGCGCGAGTGTCCACATAAGAGCGGGATCAGGTAATTCAGCAATATCACGCGGAGGCGCTTCGCCCGCGGTACTCAAAGAAATGAGAATATCGTAACCAGAAAAGAAGTCGTCCATGTCGTGGATAAGCTCCATCTGATCATCAATCGCTTTTGCATATACATCGAGTTCAATCGAGCTCCCTTTTGCGATAAGCTCGTTCATAATCGGCGAGACGAAATCTGATTGTTTGTGCTCGCCTTTAAAGTAGTACGACAGCGCTTTGTTGTAGATCGTCTCATGAATAGTATGTGCACGTTGTAATTGTGTGGGTAGTTCCGCTTCTGTAATGTCAATATCTTTCTCGACCGCTAGTTTCTTGACGTATCTTTCTATCGCGTCCTTTGCATATTTGGGAGCGTCCTTCCACGTATGTGTTTTTGCAAATCCCACGCGCCACGGCCTACCGGAAGGTCTCTTTTGCCGCGACTCGTCGCAAAGCACCGAATTACTAATCGGATAATCCAATCCCGAAACACGCATCGAATCGAACCCGCGTCGTAAATCTTCTTGATGAATAACCAGGAATCCGAGAGTATCCAAACTGTCAGTAGTCTTCAAAGTCCCAGTGCGTGGGATAGTGCCGAACGATGGTTTGCATCCGTACACACCGCAAAAACTGGCTGGGCGTACGATTGAGCCGGCAGTTTGTGACCCAACAGCTATCGGCACCATGCCGAGCGCGAGCGCGACCGCCGAGCCGCTTGAAGACGTGCCCGGCGTTTTGCTCACGTCGTGGGGATTGAGTGTCTTATTGAGTGCGTGAACAGCAAATTCTGCCGTTACCGTTTTGCCGACTACAATGGCGCCTTGCCGCTTAAGATTGAAAACCGCACGTGCGTCATTCCCTGGGGTGAACCCTTTCCACAGGGGACTTCCCATCTCAGTTGGAAAATCATACGTGTTGTATATATCCTTGATGCCAACCGGGATTCCATCAAGAAACCGTGATGCTAAAACGGGGCCGTCCATAGGCGCGCGCGATTCTGGGGCTTTCCACTTCGAATCTCGATATGTGACCCACGCAAAATATTTCGGGTCAAACTCTTTTATGTTCTCTATCGATGCGTTTAATACATCTGACGTGGATATTTCCTTAACGCGTATTTTTTCGATGATACGACCAATCGAATTATCAAAAAATAACTTGTTCACCCCGTTAGAGACATGTCGCGGTCGTGTATTGTTATTGTTACTCATATAATTTGTGAAATAGAAAAGTGAATGTACCACTGTAGCGTGTATTGTGTGTGACCGCGGTCTCTAACGAGGTTCATATTTCATCGAGATACTTGCGTTTGGAATCAGTCTTGTTGAATTTCTGAATGAGCTGTTCGGGAAACGGAACAAGTCTCTCTTCGTTCTTGTGATTTTTCTGCTTTACCGGAATGTCGACATCCTTCATCTGTGGCAAACGCAATTTCTTCATGGCCTCATAGAATTCTTCTTCTGTCGAATCAGTAATTTTCAGATAGTAATCAAGCGCTTCAGGCCGCTCGGACTCATGCTCTCTGATGAGCGCAAAAGCTTCGTCGCGCGTCAAGAGGCCGTTCCTCACATCAATCGATGCTTGCTCGGTCGTACGGCTAAAACCGCGCTTGAGGTAGCAGGTGAAATCGTGCATACCCGACATAATGTCTTCGACGCTCTTGTATCTCTTGTAGGTGTTTTCCATTTCCGTTTCTTTCCACCCGTACGTATCACGCAAAAATTCCGTCTGGCGCTCATCATCCCAAAAAATATAATCGCCCAAGTGTATTCCCCACACTCCTACCGATTTCATCTCCTCTTCTGAAGGAACGATGTACGGATAGAGGTCGCGCGAAGAAAGCGTCTCGCCCACCATCTGATCAGCATCCTTTTTCGCCGATTGTTTAAGGTGATATTCCCTGTCCCACTTGTGCACGGGATCTTCATAGGTCGCTCTTCCAGAATTCTCCGCGAGCGATTCCCCCCAGACGAGAAGAGGAATCTTGAAGCGCACCGCAATTCCGATTGGGACGGAGCCGATTCCCGAATGATCGTGCCAGCTCACGTCGCCGATCATTTTGACGGATTTCTTTGCCAATCGATTTATGAGCCCCCTATTCGGAGTGAATACGATATGGTCTACGTTAAAAGTCTCCAGAGTATTCTGGAGGTTGTACCACCCGCTCTCGCTCCACCAATTATGACTATGAGTAACCGCAAGTGGCTTCATGCCATATATTTTTGTTAGAACGTGCAATTGATATGCACTGTCTTTCCCGCCCGATATCGGAATAATGCAATCGTAGTTATCGCCCGCCTTCGCTTTAGCATCATCACATATCTTTCGAAGCTGACCTTCCCTCTCCACCCAATTGATATGAATCTTTTGTTCCGAGGATTGGCATGCCTGGCAGATACCCATTTCGTCAAACCTGATACCCTCCTGTGTCTCCGGAACACAGCAGCGCGTGCAATATTGCAAATGAGGGAAAAGGGGTTGCGCTCTCGTGTGACCCATCTGGACAGTATATAGAACGCGGAAGCGGAGCGGAAGCGGAGTGGCGCGAAAGTCCTAAAGTAGTGTTGGATCTTAGCGGAAAGGGTCGTCTCCGACGACTTATTGCGTCGGTGAAGTGGAGGTCGCGACAGGGACAGGGAGCGTAATCGCATACGTGCGAGCCGAGGCCTCGGGGCCATTGCCCACGGAACGCACGACGCCGTTTTCTTCGTAGGAAATCTGATATCCGAAACCGCCCGGAGCCTCATAGATATCCACCCGCACATTGTCCGGAATATTTTTGCCGAGTTTCTCCGTTACGGAACCCGTCTCGTATGTTGGGAGTCGATTGCCTGGCATTATCTGTAAATACCGTCCTGTTTGCCGACGATACGTTTCTTCAAGATTTGCTATCTCGTCCGCAACCACACTAACGGCAGAAACGGCTTCGCTCGCGGATACTGTATCCTGCGCAGCCGGCGGGGTTTGCGGCTCCTCGGGCGCGGTCATCTCGGATGAGGGGACGACAACGGCTGCTGCGGTGTCAGAGGTCTGATTCGAGACGTCCGGAGTTGAGGTGCTTGCGATGACTTCCGAGGTCGTCGAAGCGACCGCTTCGTCGGTCGTTGTAGCGGCTTGAGCCGCAACGTAGCGAATACCGAGAATGCCGAAGAGTAACATAGCAAGGAGGACGCTTATCGGCTTGATGGCGCGGTATACCAGATTGCTGATGTCGACGCGTGGTGCGCGAATCATATGTCGCATTGTACCATGTCCACGCCCCGACGTCGCCGGACACCAGTTCTAATTCTAAGTGCAACGATGTAGGGTTCGTTGCATATGAAGGAATACAGCCATTTAACAGGAAACGGGGAGGAAACGGGGACAAGGAAACGGGGACAGGCACAATTTTGTTGCGTAGACAAGGAAACGGGGACAGAAGGAAACGGGGACAGGCACAATTTTGTTGCGTAAATCATGTTCTAATCTGATTGCGCTGGTCTCCCCACCGGACGAATAGTTGCATGTAATTTGTGAACGTCGACCATCTGTTCCACCCACTTCATTGTACCAAAGGGAGAGCCTCGTCGGGCAGATCCGCGAATATTCTCCAAATCAGATTCCTTGTCCTGGTCACGAATCCACGCTCGATAGTTGCGCGGCAAAGGTACTGGTGACTCTGACAGCAGAGCTTTCATCTTTGGTAATCCGGATTGTCGCAGGTGCGCGCTTCCCCACCGCCAAGCCTCCGGAGCTTGCGAGAGTTTGGCACGTACCGGATTGCGTTCGATGTATTTTAGAACAGCGAGCATATGCTCGTCTTTCTGTATAAGAAATGATTTGTATCGTCCTTGGTAGAGCGGGCCCGTTCCGATCGTTTCCGTGAGCGCATGGACACGTCGCGTATGCGCGTTTGTGAGCCAGTGCATGAATGTTCCCATGTCACCATTCTTTTCAGGGTATAGCTGTAAATGCCAGTGGTTAGGCATGAGGACATAGGAGAGGATACGCATGTCTGTCATTTCTTTCGCTTCCACGAGAAGGTCTTCGAAGCAGCGATAGTCCTCCTTGGAATCGAAAATCTTTAGTCTGCCAACTGCACGATTGATGACATGATACACATGATCACCCACATCAGTGCGAGCTACTCGTCCCATAGTTCACATTATACAACGTCGAGAACGAAATAACTGTGCCTGTCCCCGTTATTGTCGAGAACGAAATAACTGTGCCTGTCCCCGTTATTGTCGAAATAACTGTGCCTGTCCCCGTTATTTCCCCGTTATTTCTGTCCCCGTTATTTCTGTCCCCGTTATTTATTCGCATGATGACCAGCGCAAATGCAAAAAACAAAACGGCAATTTTTATTTGAAATTATCGACTCCTCAAAACATCCTCATCCACTTTTATATTTGGATTCGCGGAGCGGGTCATCTCGACGAGTTTTTTCATATCTCCGTCCTTCAGTCCGGGTTTGTTGATGAGCCCTTGTTCACGGAATGTGCCGTCGGGCTTGCGTACTTTTAGATATATCTCGCCGATAAAACCAGCATAGATTGGACGCACATGTATCGAAACGGCATCAGAAAGCGAAATGTATCTACCTCGGAAAAACATACGCGAAACTCGCAGATTTTTACCGGAAATCTCAACGTACGTACCGCGAGACAACCCTAACCAAACTATAAGTAGTAGCACTCCACTTACTACTAAAAATACAATTTGCCGGATTGATGGGCCTGTGACAAGTAGTCCTCCGCCCACCATCAAGAGCAGACCAATCCCCAAAATTATAGGAATACCTTTTATTAAAGTTTGGTCGGGATAAAAACGAGTTTGTATATTTTGGGAATTATTCATAACTTATTTATCGAGTAAATCTTGATCTATTTTTATATTGGGATTGATCGAGCGTATCACCACAAGCAATTTCTTAAAATCACTTTCTGTAAGACCAGGTTTATTTATAAGGCCACGTTCAGTGATGGTTCCATCTTTCTTACGAACCCCCATAACCACTTCCGACATCAACCCAGCAAAGGTTGGATTTCTGCGAATAGATATAATGTCGGGTATCTGCGTTGTCTTCCCCCGAATAAGGAAAACCTTCCCATATACATTTTGCCCATCAATTGTTATGTATGAACCGCGAGTAAAGCCGAGCCAAAACAACAAGATTAGGCCTCCAACAATCAAGAACAGATTGATATTTTCTAAAAATCTGCCATTGAGAAGAGAAATTGCAATCATTACAACAAGATACGCCACAAAAATTGTTAGAAGACCCTTTGCCAATAAGCGATCCAAGTAAAAACGTGTTTTCATAAATCTAGGTTTGTGAAATTGATAATTATTTTTTACTACTTAAACTCGACACCAGTCCTTTCAGCGCGGATACAAGCGACTGAAGTTGTGATACTAATCCTGATGATCCGCCGCCAGAACCACCGGAGGAATAATTTTGTGATGAGAAGCGGTTTACGGTTTGCGCAAACGTGTTCACACTGCTAGAAAACAATTCTTCAGCCGCTTGCCGTTGAGTATGCATGCCGGTATAGAAGGCTTGCGTGTTGAAATTTGGATTTCTGCCTACCACCTGAGGTAACGTCCTTAATGTGCCAGCCGTTAGAGCAGATAGACCGCTACCAATCACTAGGCTTCTTGTGTCTGTTGGTTGTCCAAGAATACGATTCCCTACATACGTTGTTCCCGCCGCTAATGTACCCGCGGTACCGCCAACTGCTATGGCTGTTGCACCAGCTCCTAAACCAGCGATTGGTGCTAATATCGCGGCACCAGCCACACCGGCACCGACAGTCGCACCGCTTACTGCAGCGACACTATAAGCCTCTAAATTTTCTTTCCATGTCCGCTCGCCAAATTCTCCAGTGAGATAGTCGTTGAATCCCTGGAACGCAACCCCGCCAATTGCACCTACACCACCAGCGATGCACACGGCGACGAGTGGCCCGACGCACTTTCCGTCCGGATCGCTGTACCGCAGAGGGTTCCCGCGAGCGTACGCATAAGAATTCAAGAGTTGGGGGTCTTGCAGGAAATAATTTTGTGAGAGGCCGGAAATTGCGCGGAGTTGTGCAGGATTGCCAATCGCAAGATGTATCGGGTCTTGCGATATAAATTGTCCGCGATCGCCGGAATAATATCTTGCCGTGAGGTAGGACAAATCAAGTTCGTTATCGGCGTAGCGAGAAAGGAATGTGCGATCTAGTGCGTCGCCTGTGCTAATACGCTCTGCGCCATAGGGATAAAAATCTTTTACAGATTTTACATTTCCATTTTCGTCTGTCGTGACGCTAACCGAGTTCAAGTGATCCGTATGTGCATACGTCGTTGAAGTTGCTTGCCCGTTTCCTTCGATTGTTGCCACTAGCGTATCTCCCGCCCAAATGTACGCTGTCGTAGTTGCACCGAAAACTTCATAGAATTTGTTGACATAAATCGTATCCACGCCCCCTGACGTCTTTTTAATGCGCTGGTCATCATGCGAATACGAAAAGGTGGTGGTCGCAGAGCCATTTCCTGCACTCGTGAGCCGGTTTCTATAATCCCATCCATACGTCCAGATTCCGCCCGTTTCCATATTTCCGTTTGAGTCGTACGTGAATGTTGTAGTCGCACCTGTTGTCGCGATCTGCGTCGGGGCATCAGGGTTGGCGTATCCGGTGCCTTCGTAGGTGTAGGTGGTGGAGCCGGTTTGGGGGTTGTACAGAGAGAGGACTTCTGTTGCATTGAGTTTGTAATTCTTCCAGAAGCGCATCTCGTCGAGGGAGCCGTCCAGATGTTTGATGGTTCCAATTCGTCCGACGTCAAAGCGTACAGCACTTTGGGATATCGAGGAAGCGTTACTACTCCCTCGTTTCGTGAGCG
>Ga0209542_10007826_pt1 | contig 20173 bp, 21 predicted proteins | sample RifCSPhighO2_01_FD_184028 | JGI IMG/M metagenome (GOLD analysis project Ga0209542, IMG submission 184028) | Soil microbial communities from Rifle, Colorado - Rifle CSP2_plank highO2_0.1 (SPAdes) (version 2) | ecosystem: Environmental > Terrestrial > Deep subsurface > Rock core/Sediment ...
GCTGCAGGATACATTTTACATAAAAACCCCTGCCAAAGGCAGACTGCCGAACAAGGAGATTGTCCAGGCGGTCAAGGAGATGCATGAGGGAGGAGGGGGTATAGGGAGCAGCGGATGGGGTTATAAATGGGATCCTGAGGAGGCCAAGAAGAATGTGTTGAGAACGCATACAACAATATTGAGCGCAAAGACTTTGGCCAAACTAAAAGAAGAAGACCTTCCAGCAAAATTTTTCTCTGTAGCAAAATGCTTCAGAAATGAAGCGCTGGACTGGAAGCATCTTTTTGAGCTTTACCAGGTAGAAGGAATAGTGGTTGACCCAGACGCAAACTTCAGAAATCTTCTGGGGTATCTGAAGGCTTTTTTTAACAAACTGGGTTTTGAAAGAGTAAGGATACAACCAGCATACTTCCCATACACAGAACCGTCAGCAGAGGTTCATGTATTCCATCCTGTGAAGAAGCAGTGGATTGAGCTTGCTGGCTCAGGCATATTCAGGCCAGAGGTTGTTGTGCCGCTCCTTGGGAAGGATGTTCCTGTTCTTGCGTGGGGTATGGGTCTGGAGAGAAGCATATCTGAATTTTTCAGCATATCAGACATCAGGCAGTTATACTCTAATGATCTTAAACAGCTGAGGGAGATAAAAATCTGGAGGTAATTTATGGAGATTACAATTGTGTTGGGTGTCGCTGGCTTTGCGCTTTTGCTTTTGGCTTATGTGATGGCGTTGTTTGGCAGACTAAAGCAGGACTCATGGACATTTGATATATTAAACATTGTAGGTGCCCTGTTGCTGGTGTATTACACTTATAAGGAGAACGCCATAATATTTTCGGTGCTGCTTTTGGCGTGGGCATTTGTTGCGGTCTTGAACATGATAAAACTGGTGATGAAGAAATGAAAAACATGCAATTGACCCTGGCCGACAAAAGCATAGATTCCTTCATTGAAGAGCTTAAGAAACTTAAGCAAGACAACAACAGGATTATAAGGATGGGTGGAGAAAAAGGAGGCTCAGAGCTGATAATAATACACGCCAATTTTAGGGCTCCATCAAAAGAGAAGGCGAAATTAGGAGATAAAGAAGAATAAAATGCCAACAGTAACGTTAAATAAAAGCGTCTTTGAAAGGCTTGTAGGAAAAAAGCTTCCTTTAGAGGTTCTTAAGGATAGGATAAGTTATCTGGGAACAGATCTGGAGAGAATAGAGGGCAATGAGATTCATGTTGAGGTGTTCCCAAACAGGCCGGATATGCTTTCAGAACAGGGGTTTGCAAGGGCATTCTCCACGTTTGTGGGAGCAAGAAAAGGCATAAAAGAGTACAGTGTGAAGAAGTCAGGAGAGAAGGTCATAATAGACAAGTCTCTCAAGGGAGTAAGACCTTTCACTGCCTGCGCAATTGTAAAGAATCTTAAGTTTGATGATGAAAGAATAAGGGAGGTTGTGCAGATCCAGGAGAAGCTGCACGTGACTTATGGAAGAAATAGGAAAAAGGCTGCAATAGGCATATACCCATATGAAAAAATAAAACCTCCAATACGATTTTTGGCAAGAAAGGCAGAAGAAATAAGATTTGCGCCTCTTGAATCGGGCAGGGCTATGACTGGCCGGCAGATACTCTCCCAGAACCCCGCAGGCAGGGAGTATGCGCATCTTTTAGAGGGTCTGGAAAGGTTTCCCATATTCATAGATGCAAACAACAACATACTCTCAATGCCCCCAATAATAAACTCCCATGAGACAGGAAAGATAACCGGCAACACAAAAGAAGTTTTCATTGAGTGCTCTGGATTTAACTTTGATGTTCTGAGCGCCTGCCTTAATATAATAGTTACTGCGCTTGCTGACATGGGCGGGGAGATTTATTCTATGGAGCTTGAATATCCTGATGGAAGCAGAACAACGCCGAACCTTGCTCCTAAAAAGATAAGGGTGGATGTGGATTATATCAATAAACGGCTTGGCCTGGATTTGGATGTTAAAAGGATAAAACAGCTTTTTGAAAGCATGGGTTATGGGTATGATAATGGGTATGCGCTTGTGCCTTCTTACAGGGCAGATATTTTGCACCAGGCTGACCTGGCAGAGGATGTTGCAATAGCTTATGGTTACGAGAATTTCAGGGAAGAGATACCAAAAGTGGCTACAACAGGAGAAGAGAACAGTTTTAATGTGTTCTGCGACAAAGTTGCTGAGATACTTGTGGGGCTGGGTTTTATGGAAACGAACACATACAACCTTATAGACAAGGATACTCAGACAAAGCTATGCAATACAGAGATGCGTGTCATAGAGCTGATAGATCCTGTAAGCAGCGAGTATAACTCATTGAGGGCGTGGATGGCGCCAAGCCTGCTGGAAGTGCTTAAAAAGAACAAGCATAATGAATATCCCCAGAATATCTTTAATATAGGGACGGTATTCAGGGAAGACAATAAAACAGAAAGCGGAGTTATTGAAGCTGTGAGGCTTTGCGTGATTATTTGCAATCAAAACGCAGGATTCACAGAGATAAAACAGGTATTGGATTATCTTTTCAGGATGTTTGATCTGAGATATGGAATGATGGAAGCAGAGCATCCTTCTTTCATCCCGGGCAGGACGGGAAGGGTCACCATGAACAATGAAAAGGTAGCCTATATCGGAGAGTTCGCTCCTGAGGTCATCAAAAATTTTGATCTGGATATGCCTGCTGCTTGTTTTGAGCTTAATCTAACTGATCTTTACAGAAATATAGGAAAGTGATTAGAAGGATTATTTCTTTTTGTCGCCCTTTTTGTCTGCTTTCTTTGGCTCTTTGCCGGCTTCCTTTAATTCTGCCTTCTCTTTCTTTTTTCTAGATTTAACAGGTTTTGCCGCTGTTTTTTTGGGTTTTGTCTCTCTTGCTTCAAGCTTAAGTTTGCTGAACTCTTTGGCAATATCAGAATGAGAGGCGCCTTTCTTGATCTTCAGAACAGCATCAAGAGGCTCAATATGGTTGACATTGCATTTCCTTCTCCTGGTCTGGCCATCAATCAAGACAGTTTTATTGTCGATGACATCCACAATAACGCACTTTTTTCCTGCGTCTCTTCCTGCAATCTTAACACACATTCTTCCTATCTCAATCATATCAAGCACCTGTTCTTGCTATTGCAATGATTTTCTTTCTCATGCACCTGGAACAAAGATTTCCTGCGTATGGCCTTTGTGGCCTTTTCTTTGATTTTGACATGCTTCTCATCTTGTAAGGTCTTTCCCTTGGAACGCCCTTTAATAAAGCGCCACAGCTGCCGCATACGGCATTTCTTGGCTTTCTTTTCCTGTACTGCAGCTTTATCTTGCTGCTTGGGACTCTTCTAAAAACCCTTCTCAGTGTCCTTGATTTGTATCTACCTGACGGCATTTTAACCCCAGTTTTACAGAGATTTGGGTCTATTTATAAATGTTTTTATGATATAATGCCGTGAAAAAACGAAAGGTTTAAAAAGGGAAATCCCCCATAATAGTACATAGAGGGGCCAAGAAATTGCTTAAAACGCTTGATTGTCGGTTTATGGAGAACATAAACATATTTCTAAAATGAAGTTATCAAACAAGGTTCTGGAAGAGGTGATAATTGAAGTCGCCGGAGAGGATGTTTTAGTACTTGTCAAAGCATTAAAAAACAAGAAGAACGTATCTGAATTCAAGCTGGCAGAGAAAATAGGGCAGGAAGTCAACGCAACAAGAAACATGCTCTACAGGCTTTACAAGGCAAACTTGGTTTCTTTTATAAGAAAAAAAGATAAGGTCAAGGGGTGGTATATCTACTATTGGACATTCAAAACAAAGAACATCAAGCATCTCGCTTCTGAGATAAAAAAGAAAAGGGCTGCGCAACTAAAGGAGAGGCTTGACAGGGAAAAGGAAGGGCAGTTTTACATCTGTCCTCAAAAATGTATGAGATTAAACTTTGATCAGGCAGTAGATTTTCAGTTCAAGTGCCCAGAGTGCGGGGGACTGATGGAGCTTGATAATAATGAGGAGAAGATCAGGGAGATAGAGAAGGAGATAAAGGAGATAGAGAAAGAGTTAAAAAACAGATAAAAAGATGGGAAAAAAGAGGGTGGTTGTCGGTTTTGCAGACTCGAGAAATCTAGCCAGAGCAGTCGCAAAAAGGTCAAGAAGCGAATACACAGAAGCCGAGCTAAAAGATTTTCCTGATAAAGAGAGTTACTTAAGATACAAAACAGACCTCAAAGGAAAGAGGGTGTATATTCTAAGATCATTAAATGACCCAAACAGGAAGATAGTGGAACTTCTTCTGGCAGCATACACGGCAAAGGAGCTTGGCGCAAAAAAAGTTATACTTATAGCACCTTATCTCTGTTATATGAGGCAGGATAAACGGTTCAAGCCAGGAGAGGCTATAAGCAGCAAGATAATTGCGCGCCTTTTTAATGCTTGTTTTGATGAACTAATTACCGTAGATCCCCATCTGCATAGATACAAAAGTCTTAATGACATATTTATCATAAAGTCAAAAAAACTCACTGCAGTGCAGCCAATTGCAGATTTCATAAAGAAAAACATCAAAACGCCGTTTATACTCGGGCCTGACATGGAGTCTTATCAATGGGCGAGAAAAGTTGCAAGTTCCCTGAAATGCGGGGTTGACGTGCTCAAAAAACACAGGTATGGCTCTGAAACTGTAAGAATTAAAATAAAGGAAGGGCTTGATTTGAAAGACAAAGGAGTAGTCATAGTGGATGATGTCATAAGCACAGGCCATACTGTCATGGAAGTGGTAAAAGATGTGAAGGCTCTTGGGGCAAAGAAGATTTATTGCGTGTGCACACATGGTGTATTCGCAGAAGATTCTTTAAGGAAGATAAGGCGGCTTGGCGCTTCTGTCTATTCAACAAACACAATAGAGAATGCTGTGAGTGAAATAGATGTCACAGAAATGATAACAAAAGAAATTAAATAACCTATCTTTTCTTTTTGAGCAGTCCTTCTATTTTCTGCTCCTCTCTCTCTATCCTGACTTCTTCTTTCATTATCTTGTTGGCTATTCTTTCGATGTTCACATCTACTCTTGCAATCCTTCTTTCCATTAGAACAAGAATTCTAAGGCTATATACGATTGCAGCTAGTGTTCCGATGATTATCGCCAGAATGACGCCACTAAGGTCTAAAGCCATGTTGAATCACCTTCTTTTTTTTGTTATATATGATAGAAGCCTTTGTATATAAAAATCTTTCTTTTTATTGCGCTCTCGCTTCAATGGGATTCAAAAGCAGGCAAACGATGTTTTTCCTATTCTGCCTTAAGGTTATCCCACTCAGAATCAAAGAATCTTTGTAGTGTTTTCGCAAAAAAGCTTGTGTTAACCCACACGCCCGCATCATATGTTGGATGCACTTTAGAATCATCCAGAAGCATGAAAACAATCTCCTTCTCGTCGATAACACAGAATCTTGAATTCAGGGAGCTGCTGTGTTTGACATCTGCAACGCCCTTAAAGTTCTTAACTGATTTTTCAGACTCTTTTGTTATAGGTGCTATTATCCTTATTGAAACGCCTTTGTCTTTTGCTTTTTTCATGGACTGCCTGAGAGCCTCTGATTTTCTTATAAGGCCCTGTTCGGTTGTCGCAATAATAACAGATTTTTTTGCGTTTTTGATCATGGATTCTAGGTGATTGTAGAGTGAGGATCTCCCTTTAAGGGCACCGCTCAGGTCTGATGGCTCAACAAGATCAACGCCCTGGGTATGGAGAACATTCAGTTCCTTGAGAATATCAGAATCCTTCAGGCCTTCGAGCATTTTTGTTTGTGTGTCTGCGTCCTCCTTGAGGTTCTTCTTAACTCTTTCAAGGACTTCCTCTGGAGGCACTGCTATATATTTTATTGGCTTGCCTATCTTCATGACAATAAACCCTTTCTTCTCAAGGCTCTCAAGAACATCATAAGACCTTGATCTTGGCACATTTGCGATGTCACTCAGTTCCCCTGCTGTAGAGACTCCTCTGCTGAGCAATGCAGTCCAAAGCTTGCTTTCGTAGGTGTTTAGACCAAAATCTCTTAATTTGCTTAAAAATTGTTTTTGCACTAACATGATTATACCTCTTAATCTTAAAACGCCCTATAGAACCTCTTTTGATGGATATGGCCTAAATCAGCCATACTGCTGCTGTTTTTTATGTTGGTAGACAGACATTATATATAAATCTTTCGTTTTTTAGTATTGGGTAGTAATGAAAATGATATTTGGGGGTGATTTGTATATTAGAGGTTATGGAACCAGGCACCCCCTGATTGCGTTTGGAAAATATATTTTGATTTATTATATATTAGTTTTATGGTTTTTTAAATGTTTTTTAATACTGAACTTTAATTTTCAATATTGAAATTAATATATATTATAATTAATAATTTAATTGTTTTTTTTAATATATCGATTTTCCACTGGAAACAAAGGGGGGTCACACCAACTTAACCATATATTTTACAAAATATATATCATATAACAAAAGCCTTTATTAAGGCAATTGCAATACCTTTTTTAACCTTTGTTTCGAGTGGAGCAAAAGAGGGGGCGCGATGATAAAAAAGGGACTTACGGGATATTTTGAAGATTTTCTTAAAAAAGAACCCATTTTTGTCAATAAGTCAGTTCTTCAGTCCAATTACCACCCAATTGAAATACCACACCGAGAGGGCCAAATGAACCAGATTGCTCAAACTCTTGCGCCAGCGCTCAGGAACAACAAACCATCTAATCTTTTTATTTATGGGAAGACAGGCACAGGAAAAACCGTCTCTGTAAACCATACCGCAGATCAGATGCTGGGTGTAGCAGCGCAGAATGGCAACAAGAATCTAAAAGTCATATACATCAACTGTAAGCTAAAAAAAATAGCAGATACTGAATACAGGCTCATAGCGCAGCTTTCTCGGGAGCTAGGCAAGGAAATTCCAATAACAGGGCTCCCTACAGATGAAGTTTATAAAATATTCTTCAGCGCACTAGAAGAAAAAAGGACAACCCTCATACTGGTTCTTGATGAAATAGACCAACTGATGAAAAAGACAGGAGACGAAATACTGTACAACCTCACAAGGATCAATTCTGAGCTCACCAACTCACAGGTCTCAATAATAGGCATCTCTAATGACCTGATCTTCGCAGACAACCTAGACCCAAGAGTTAAGAGTTCCTTGTCAGAGGAGGAGATAATCTTCCCGCCATACAATGCTTTGCAGATACAAGACATTCTCAAACAAAGATCATCAAAGGCGTTCAAAGAGGGGGTTCTTGAACCAGGTGTCATAGAGAAATGTGCTGCATATGCTGCCAGAGAGCATGGTGATGCGCGCAGAGCCCTTGAGCTTCTGAGAGTCTCTGCTGAATTAGCTGAAAGAAACGGCAGAGCCAAAGTGAGCATTCATGACATTGATGATGCAGAAGAGAAGATTGAAAGGGAGAGAGTAGTTGACATTGTGATTGCTCAACCAAAACAGTTTCAGACCACGCTTTATTCTATCCTGCAGGTATCTGCAGGTCAGCGCGGCCTTATATCCACAGGCGAGGTCTATGAAGTTTATAAAAAGGTTTGCTATAAAACAGGCACAAGGCCACTCACCCAAAGAAGAGTGTCTGATATTGTGGCTGAACTTGATATGCTTGGCATCATCAACGCAAAAGTAACCTCCAAAGGGAGGTATGGAAGGACCAGAGAGATTGAACTGGCAATCAACGACAGCATTCTTAACAAAACAAAGAAAATACTGGAAAAGGACTTAGATCTCAACACAGAAGGCTGAAGATGGATTCAAACTTATCAGCTAAAAGAAAAGAAGTAGCTGGCTTTTTCCTAGACAACAATATGCTTTTAAGCAAAGACTTTATAGAAAAGGTAAGCAGCGACTTCGACAAACAAAGATTTTACGAGTGGCTGAATGCCAAAGCAGGCAAGGAAAATCTCCTGCTGCTGAATAATCATGTCATCGACATCCTGAACGAAGGTTGCGCAACCTATGACTGGTCTGTTTTTGAGAGAACAAAGGCCCTCGAGGAAAAGGGCATTGACAGGAAATCTCACAATGACCTTTTGGAATCTATTAAAAACAGAAATGCCAGCACCAACAGAACTGCAGAAGGACACTCTTGCGTGTCTGTTATATCCTCATATGATCAGGAGCCAAAGAAGAAAGAAATAAGCGATTTCATCTACCTTTTCAATAAACGGTATGAAGCCATCAAAAGGATACTCTTGAACAGGCAGGAACTGCAGAGCGCAACATCCATATCAAGATTATCCAACAAAAAGGACAAGAGCGCATGCTCTGTGATAGGGTCTGTCATGGATAAATCAACCACAGCCAATGGCAACATCATGCTAACCCTTGAGGACCAGACAGGCACAATAAAAGTGTTTTTCGGCAAGAACAAGCCAGAACTTTTTGAGCTTGCAAGGGAAATTGTCCTTGATGAGGTGATAGGCGTAACAGGAACCAACGGAGACAACATAATTTTTGCGAATAATATCCTTCTGCCTGATATGCCTGTGCACAAGGAGATAAAGAAATCTCCAGACAAGTGCTACGCTGTTTTCTTGTCAGACCTTCATGTCGGCAGCGACAAATTCCTGCCCGGCGAGTTCAGGAAGTTTCTTTCATGGATCAGGGGGGAAACCGGCACAGAATCCCAAAAATTTATTGCATCAAAGGTCAAATATATATTCATTGTGGGAGACCTTGTTGATGGTGTTGGCATTTATCCTGAACAGGATTCTGAGCTAGAAATAAAAGACATCTATGAACAGTACACAGAATGCGCCATGCTCCTCAAAGAAATACCAAACCATATTCGCATAATAATCTGTCCTGGAAATCATGATGCCCTCAGAATTTCAGAACCGCAACCCCAGTTGAGCAGGGAATATGCCAAATCTCTGTGGGGCCTGAACAATGTGATAATGGTCAGCAATCCTGCCCTTGTGAACATCCACTCTTCAGAAAATTTTCCTGGTTTTGATGTCCTGCTTTATCATGGTTACAGTTTTGATTATTATGTAGCCAATGTCGATCCTATAAGGGAAAAAGGAGGTTACGACCGCGCTGACCTCATAATGAAATTCCTACTGCAAAGAAGACACCTTGCACCCGCATACACTTCAACACTTTATGTTGCTGATCCCCAAAAAGATCACCTTGTATTGGAAAGGCCACCTGATTTTTTTGCCACCGGCCACATACACAAGTCCTATGTGGCAAGCTATAGGAACATCACCACTATCTGCGGAAGCTGCTGGCAGTCGACCACAACATTCCAGGAGAAAGTTGGCCATAATCCAGAGCCCGCCAGAGTCCCGATTGTGGACCTGAACACGCGAAAAGTGAAGATTTTGAGGTTTGACAAATGAAATATCTAGACAAGGTTTATGGGCCACAGGAAGTAAGAGATAAACTTGCTTTGAGCATCATAAAGACCAAGGAGATGCAGAGGTTAAAAGGGGTAAACCAGTATGGCGCTCTAAAATATATAACTCCTTGGATGACTACAACAAGATTTGAGCACTGCCTGGGCGTTTATTCTTTGTTGAAAAGACTTGGCGCGTCAAGAGAAGAGCAGATTGCAGGGCTTATACACGATATAGGCCATACAGCATTTTCTCATGTATATGATTATGTTGTTGGAAGATTAGAGGAACAGGATTCTAATGATGAGGCGCAGGCTGGGGTCGTTATAAACTCAGAAATAAGAACTCTTCTTCTAAAAGAAGGCATTGACACTAATTTTATACTAACCCATAAAAATTTTCTATTGCTTGAAAAAGAACTGCCAGACCTCTGCGCCGACAGAATAGATTATATACTGAGAGACGGTCTCAATTATGGCGCAATACAAAGAGATGATATACCTCCTGTTCTAAATTCTTTGAAAACAGACGGCAAAATGATCTTTCTTGATGACCCTTCCCAAGCAACAAAGTTGTCTTTGCTGTTTATGAAAATGGATGAAGATTATTACAGAAGTGCAGTGCAGAACGCAGCATACTCTCTTCTCGGGGAAGCAATGAGGATAGCACTGGACAAGAACATCATCTCTAATGATGATTTTTTTGACACAGATGATTTTATCATTAATAAGCTTATGAATTCCAGAGAAAAAGAGGTCATAAAACGCATTAGATTGATCAACCCTAATCTGAAGGTCAGGGAGGACAAAACAGATTATGATTTTTTTGTGAAAGCAAGATGCAGATACATAACTCCTCTTGTTTTGGTTGGGGGAGCATTCAAAAAAATATCAGAAATAGACAGGAACCTGAAAAAAAGGATTGACATTTTCAAAAAAGAGCACGCAAGAGGCAGATATATCAAGATAATTTGGAGCTAAAATGCCAGAAGCAAGCCAGGAGATGGAGAACTACTTCAATGTGATTGAAGAAAACATCAAAGTAGCTTATAATCTGGCTGAAAAAGCAAGGAAAAAAGGATTTGACCCTGAGGACAATGTTGACATCCCAATAGCAAGGAACATGGCGGAAAGAGTGGCCGGCCTTATTTCTGCTGTTGCTCCGCAGCTGAAAGGAACCGGGATGATAAAAAGGATCCAGGAACTGGAAAAAGAATTTGGATCATCCTCGTGGGAAGTTGCCCTTTTGATAGGAGAAGAAGTCGCAAAGGAGAAGTTCTGCCGATTTTCAGACAAGAAAGAGGCCATGGAGACAGGCGTGAGGGTGGGGTTTGCTTACCATACCATGGGCATTGTTGCTGCGCCTCTTGAAGGCTTCACAGAACTTAAAATAAAGAAGAGAAATGACGGAAAAGAATATCTTGCTGCTTTTTATTCCGGCCCAATCAGGGGCGCAGGAGGAACCGCAGCAGCTTTTTCAGTCATCCTGGTGGATTATATCAGAAAAAAGATGGGTTATGAAGCCTTTGATCCAACAGAGGACGAAGTCAAGAGGATGATCACAGAGCTCCACGACTATCATGAGAGAGTCTCAAACCTACAGTATATGCCTTCTGATAAAGAGATAGAATTTCTTGCAAAAAGACTTCCTGTAGAGCTCAATGGCGACCCGACAGAGCAGATGGAGGTCTCAAATTATAAGGATATCCCAAGAGCAGAGACCAACAGGATAAGGGGAGGCATGTGCCTTGTCTTTGGAGAAGGGATATCCCAAAAGGCGCCCAAACTATGGAAAAGGCTGGAAAAGTGGGGAAGCAGGTTTGGGATTGACTGGAGTTTTCTCAAGGATTTTCTGGATCTGCAGAAAAGAATAAAGGCGCAGGAGACAGGCAAAAAAAGCGACCAAAGCCAGGAAAAAATAAGACCAAACTATACCTACATAAAAGACCTTGTGGCAGGCAGGCCAGTCTTATGCCATCCAATGAGAACAGGGGGATTCAGATTGAGATATGGGAGATGCAGGACTTCTGGGTTCTCAGCTGCAGCAATGCACCCCGCCACGCAGCAAATTCTCAACAAATATGTGGCCACTGGAACCCAGCTCAAGGTAGAGAGGCCTGGAAAGGCAGCAGCGCTGACAGTATGTGATTCTATTGAAGGGCCGATTGTCAAACTTGAGAATGGTGATGTCATCATGCTTAATACTGTTGCCGAGGCAAAGGAAATAGAGGGCAAAATAAAAGAGATACTGTTTCTTGGAGACATCCTGTTCAATTATGGCGACTTCTCTGAGAATGGCCACATTCTTGTACCGCCAGGGTACTGTGAGGAATGGTATGTGAGAGAGCTTGAAAAGGCAACAGTAGATATCTTTGGCAACCTTGATCTTGAGAAGCTTTCAGAGCTGATAAATATCTCAATAGAGAATATAGACATGTTTCTAAAAGACCCATTTAAATATAAACTCGCTGCTGACGCCGCATTTTCTGTATCAGAGAAGCTGAAGATACCTCTACATCCGCTTTATACCTTCTACTGGAAATCAATAACAAAAGATGAATTTATGGTTCTGCTTGAATGGCTTTCCAAGGCAAGAATAGAGAAAGGAGCAAAAGAAAAAACAGAGAAAATCATTATCCCAATCTCAGACAAACCAAAAAGAACGCTGGAAAAGCTTGGTGTGCCTCACTCTGTCATAGCAAACGAAAATGTTGTTATAGAAAAGAACAATGCAATAGCGCTTCTTAAATCCCTTAACCTTGAAAGCGATTCTGATATAGAAAATATAAGAAAAAAAGTACAGGAGAATTCTGAAAAAGATGTGCTTGAAATAATAAACCTCATCTCTCACGTCAAAATCAGGGACAAAGGGGGAGTGTTCATAGGAGCAAGGATGGGAAGGCCAGAGAAGGCGAAGATGAGAAAGCTGACAGGAAGTCCCCAGGTATTGTTCCCTGTGGGGTCTGAAGGAGGAAGATTAAGGTCTTTCCAGTCTGCTCTTGAAGCAGGAAAAATAAACGGCGATTTCCCAACCCATAAATGCAACAAGTGCGATATAGAAACAATCTATAAGGTATGCCACAAATGCGGGGAAAGGACAAAGAGGATATTCTTATGCAAGGTATGCGGCCCCAAGGAAAAAGAGACATGCCCTGAGCATGGTCCCAATCTAGGTTATAGGAAGAAGAGCATCGAAATAAAAGAGTATTTTGAAAGCGCGCTTAAGGTTCTTGGGCTGAGGGACTGTCCTGACCTGATAAAAGGAGTCAGAGGAACATCCAATAAAGATCACACTCCAGAGCATCTCATCAAAGGGGTGCTTCGGGCAAAAAATAACATCTATGTGAACAAGGACGGGACAACAAGGTATGATATGACAGAGCTTCCAATCACGCATTTCAAACCTAAAGAGATCAGAACCTCTATAGAAAAGCTTAGGGAATTAGGTTATGACAAGGACATACGGGGCAAGGATCTTAAGGACCCAGAGCAGATTCTTGAGATAAAACCCCAGGACATCATCTTGTCAGCTGCAATAGAGGCAATAGACGAATCAGCAAATGATGTGCTGTACCGCGTTGGAAATTTTATCGATGACCTTCTTAAGAACCTTTACAAGGAAAAGCCTTTCTACAAGTTCAAGAAGAAAGAAGATCTCATAGGCCACCTTGTTGTGGGTCTTGCGCCACACATCTCAACAGGGACTATCGGGAGAATAATTGGTTTTTCAAACACGCAGGGGTGTTACGCCCATCCCATGTGGCATGCTGCCCTCAGGAGGGATTGCGATGGTGATGAATGCTGCGTCATGCTTCTTATGGATGCGCTTCTTAACTTCTCAAGGCAGTATCTTCCTGACAAACGAGGCGGAAGAACCATGGACGCTCCGCTTGTCCTCACATCAAAGATAGTTCCGGCAGAGGTAGATGATATGGTTCATGGACTGGATGTCGTGTGGAGTTACCCCCTTGAGTTCTATGAAGCGGCTCTCGCATACAAATATCCCTGGGAGGTAGACATTGAGCAGATCAAAAAAAGGCTCGGTACAGAGAAGCAGTATGAGAAGATGGGATACACACACCCTGTTTCAAGCATCAACATGGGCATTAGCTGCTCAGCCTACAAAACGCTTCCTTCAATGGAGGAAAAGCTGAAAGGCCAGATGGAGCTCGCTGAAAGGATCAGGGCAGTAGACACAAACGATGTTGCCAGGCTCGTCATAGAAAAACACTTTCTTAAAGACACCAAAGGAAACCTAAGGAAGTTCTCTACACAGCAGTTCAGGTGCAGCAAATGCAATGAGAAGTACAGGAGGCCGCCCTTAGTGGGGAAATGCACAAAATGCAGCGGAAACCTCATTTTTACAGTAGCAGAAGGCTCTGTTATCAAATACCTTGAGCCATCTATAAGCCTGGCAAACAAGTATGATCTGCCCCCATACCTCAAACAAAGCCTTGATCTTCTGAAGATGAGGATAGAGAGCGTTTTTGGAAAGGAAAAAGAGAGGCAGGAAGGGCTTGGGAAGTGGTTTGGATGAAGAAAGGAATAGATTATATAGGTGTTGGAACCGGAGCGCTGATATTCAATGATGAAGGAAAGGTTTTTCTTGCAAAAAGAGGGCAGAAGTCAAGGAACGAGAGGGGCAAATGGGATTTTCCAGGAGGCTCTGTGGAATTCGGAGAGACATGCGAGAACACAATTAAAAGAGAGATAAAAGAGGAGTTTGGGATGGAGATTGCTGTTGTTGATTTCCTGATGTATGGGGATGATCTTATGCCGAAAGAAAAGCAGCACTGGCTTTCAATATCATTTATTGCGAGGCATATAGGCGGCAAGCCCAAAATCATGGAGCCTGACAAATGCTCTGAAATAAAATGGGCAGAGTTTGCCACCATAGATCCGGAATCGCTTACTATCCCAAGCAGAAGATGCTTTTACAAATATAGGGAAATCAATCACCCAATACAATGACTGCCTGCGCATGAGGAACTCCTTTGACTTTGATGATATGACCCTTTTCAATGAATCCTTTTTTCTTGCAGAATTCAATTGACTTCTTCCCCACCATGTTAAGTACGCAAGAGCCTTTTCTTATCTCATCAATAAGATCTTTCTCTGCCTTTTCCTCCCCTTTATAGAATGAGGATGTCAGGTCAAGCTGCAGTCTGCCTTCCTCAAATTTCTTTCCTATGATATCATGATCGCAGACAGCTATCACTCGCCTTCCATCAGGGCCTTTATGTATCTTTATTATCATTTTAGCAGGATCATACAAATGACTTTACAGGATGTTTTGCCCCGCAGGCCATGCATTTCAGATAAACGACCTCTTTCTCCTTTATAAGCTGGGTGTCTGGCTTTCCGCATTCAGAGCAGAGAACAAACTCATCAGCATATTTCTGTATCTTCTCATTAACCTTTGAAGCAGATATCTTTCTTTTCAGAATGAGCAGATTCCCCCTGACATCCCCTGGCGTTGCCAGCTCTCTCAGTATAAACTTGAGAAAATGTTCAGGTTTTCTGCCCAAAAGGTCTGCTATCTGGAGGAAATTGCTGATTAGTGTCTTAGTGCCCTCTATATGCCCTTTTGCCTTTGGAATCTCAAACCTCTGCTTTTCCTTTGCTGATTCAGGAAGTTTCTTTATTCCCCTTTCCAATAGCTCTTCGTAATCCATAATAAAAAAGAAAAACCCTCTTTATTTAAATGTATTTATTTGTCCAACCGCCATATAGAAACATTTAAATACACCCAAAAAAACAAAATCAGAATGGTGCTTGAGTCACTGGTAACGCCTTTCAGGGCAGAAAAACACCCTATTGAAATGTTTCTTATCGGCGTTGTCTATTCTTCTGTTGCCATCTTCATAAGCATGCAGATATTTGAGGAGATGGCAGGCATTGTCGCTGTCTTCCTCACAGTGATGGCGTCCATCCCCCTGCTTTACTCAACAATCAAGTATGAAGAGGCCAAAGACCTGCTTGATGTGCCCGAAGGAAAGCTTCTGAGGGAGCACTCCAAAGCCATATCCTTCCTCATGTTTCTTTTCTTTGGGATAACTGTATCTTTTACTCTTTGGTATATCTTCCTTCCAGCTTCAACAGTAGAAAACCTTTTTTCATTGCAGATAAACACCATAAAGAGCATCAACAGCGGAGTGGGAATGGCAGTAACACCCCAATTTTCGCTTTTCTCGAAGATACTGTTCAATAACGTGAGGGTTCTTCTATTCTGCATACTCTTTGCATTCTTTTATGGCGCTGGAGCTATCTTCATCCTTACATGGAACGCATCTGTCATAGCAGTTGCAATAGGAACTTTTGTGAGGAACAATCTTGCCGAGTATGCCAATTTTTTCGGTTTGACATTGGTTGCGAAGTATATGCACATATTCTCTTTAGGGCTTTTTAGGTATATGATCCATGGCGTGCCCGAGATAATCGCTTATTTCATAGGTGGCCTTGCAGGCGGCATCATATCAATTGCAATAATAAAAAGGGATTTCAGGACAAAAAGGTTTAAGAAAATAATTTTTGATGCTGCAGACCTCATATTAATATCCCTGCTTTTCTTGGTTATAGCCGCGCTTATAGAGGTTTTCATTACTCCTGCGCTATTCTGAAAGAATTTACTCTAGAACCTTGAGTTTTCCAGGCCTTAACTCAAAGATATCTCCGTTCTTGATTAAGTTTTTTAATATATCCTCAGCATTTTCTGATTTGGCCATGGCGACAACATCCTGAAAATCGGCCCCCTCCCCATCATCGATATTTTTTATTATCTTCAATAAACTTTCTGCTGATGTTGTATTGACAGGCCCATCGTCCTCCTCAACAACCTCTTCTTCAGATGTCTGGCTGTCTGCTTTTTGGTCAATCTTTTGTTGCGCCCCACCATGGCCATCAGACAACCCAAGCTCAAGCTTCCTGATTTCGACCCATTTCTTGTTTCTTATCTCTTTTATTATTTCAGGCACAATATACACTTCATTGCCATACTCTCTAGGCTTTCCTATGAGAAGAACAACCTCCCCAACAGAAACTCTGTCGAGTATGGGCTCGTTGTCAAATGATCTTACACCTATCCTTCCAGAACCATCATCTATAATAAGCGACGTGTTGTTTGAGAATTCACTCTGGTTCTTTGACACTACAACACCAATAAGATTAACTCTTGATATCTTTTGTCCATTATAAAGAATATAATTGGGCTCCAATCCTCCCTTAAGCACATAGCTTCCGTTAATAAGATTGCTTATCCTTGTTTTTATGGCTGTCTGCCTTATCTGATTATCCATATCCTGCCCTTAGGTTCTTTGTATGAACCCCCTTCTTGGCTCAAAGAGGTCTCCGGATCTCTTGAGCTTTTCAATGGCTTCGTCAACCTTATCAGCCTTTATCCCTTTCTCTTCTGATTCCCTCACTATATCCTCAATAGGGACGGTTTTTCCTATCTTATTCTCAAGTTCCACTATTACTTCCCTTACAATTGTTATTGTGCTCCTCTGGGTAGCCGTGATTCCTGTGGTTATCCTGTCAATATCTATCTTTCCTGTTTCTCTATCAAAACCAACCTGCCTTAAGCAGTAATCCAGAAGCTCTATTGCATTTTTTGCGTCCTTTTTGCTCACCTTATCGCTCAGTCTTAGCTTTGCGTTCGCCTCAGCAAGCCTGACCAGAGCCTCAAGCTGCCTGGCAGTTATGGGGATTGTCTTGATTGGACTATCTTCTGACGAACCCGAGCCCCTCATTGTTATGTAATATTCTCTTATCTCCTCAATAGCGCTATCACTGAGCTGCGGAACAATAGTCTTCCTTGCGTAGGATATATACTTCCTGAGAAGCTTTGTTTCAATCTCTGCCTCTTTTACTGAAACATTCTGGTGCAGATCAAGAATGAATTTCGCCATCTTCTCATCATTTTCCTTGTCAGGAATGTCCTTTATGGGAAATATCAGGTCAAACCTGTTGATAAGTGTTGGCGGAAGATCAATCTGTTTACCCACAACTTCATAAGCATCAAACCTTCCGAATTTTGGGTTTGCGGCCGCAAGCACAGTGGTCTCTGCCCTCAACGTTGCCTGGATGTTCGCTTTTGATATGGTGACTGTCTGCTGCTCAAGAGCCTCATGCATTGCTGACCTATCATCTTTTGACATCTTATCCAGCTCATCTATCATGCAGAAACCTCTGTTTGCAAGAACCAGGGCTCCTGCTTCAAGAGCCCAGCCCTTAAGGAACTCATCCTTCACAACTGCAGCAGTCAATCCTGCTCCAGAAGCCCCCTTTCCGCTGACATACCTCGCTTTCGGCGCAATTATCGATGATCTTTTAAGAAGCTGTGATTTTCCTGCGCCTGGGTCGCCAATAAGAAGGACATGCATGTCTCCCCTAGTTACGCTTCCATCATCCCTTACCTTTCTTACACCGCCAACAAGCTGCAGTATAATCGCTTCCTTTATCTTTTCATAGCCATAGATTGAAGGGGCCAGGGAATTTATTATCTTCTGGTGCATTCTAGGATCTTGGGATATCTCCTTGATCTTTCTTATTTCTTCTTCTGTTATCGATAGCTCTCCATAATCTTCTTCTACTGATTCAACAAAGTTTGCCTCAACGAGAAGGTCAAACCTTATTGACTGACCCCCTGTCCTGAGGATTATTGGGACTTCTTTAACAATTCCATTGATGATGATCTTGGTTCCTGGATTGGTCCTTTTGTCTTCCAGGGGGCTTACAAGATTCTCTTTGAGAAAAACATCTATTCTTTTTGGCTGTCCGCCACTCTCAAGGCTTTCAGGAGACTCTTCAAGGACAATTCTCTGGGCGTCAACCAGCTCCTTGTTCAGCAATCTGAATTTTCCTTTTCTTCCGCAGCCGCATCTTGAAGGCTCTTTGAATTTTGTATCAAGCTGCAACACAGAGATTATGTTGCCGCAGCTAGGGCATTCAAATTTTGCTGATGTGACCTGCGGCCTAACGTCTGATTTCTGCCTGACTACCCCCTCAACAAACAGGAATCTTCCTATGTGCTTGCTTCTTATCTCCCTTATGGGCATTTTTTGTGTTTCAGGAAGATTGCTGAATCTGACTCTGAAGTTCTTTGGTCTTTCTGGAAGATCAAAGCCGTCAATCGCCAGTTCAGCAGCCCTTATCACTTCTTCCGGCTGATCAAGAAGCATGTCAGCAAGCTCGGGATCAAATTTTGAGAGTTCTCCGAAATTAATCACAAGAAATTCATTGCCTTTCCTCACCTTTTCAAGCAGATCAGCATGGTGATTCATCTGGATGAATTCTTCAAATTTCTTTATTTGCTCTACAACTTCCATTTTCCAGAATAAAAATTAAAATAAAGGCAAACCCCCCCGTTTGCTTATTTTACTTTTTTGAGATTCTCTATCAGCTTGTCAAGAGCCTCATGCACTTCCTTCTCGCTTTTTGTCCCTGTGCACACCACCTTTCCGTTGCTGAAAAGGAGGAATGTTGCCTTTGCCTCAGCAAGCTTATACACAAGCCCAGGGAACTGCTCTGGCTCATATTCTGTGTTTTCAAGCTTCATCGCAAGGGTGTTGAGATTCAGGTCCATTCCCACTGTTCCTGATGCGACTATATTCTGTATTTTGACTTCTGGTTTTATCTTGATCTTTATCCCTATCTTTTCAAGGCTCTTGATTATTTTCTGTATTGACTCCTCTACCTTGTCCATTGACCTTGCTCCTGTGCACACTATCTTACCGGAGCTGAAGATCAGAGCAGATGTTTTTGGCTCCTTTATCCTTATGACAAGCCCAGGGAACTGCTCTGGGTTGTACTCTGTGTTGCTTAGTGTGGCAGCCATCTTCTCTAATGGTATATCATGTCCTAGAGAAGAAGAGACCACTATGTTCACTACCTTTATATCCTGTTTTGTCATTTTTATACCCCCATCCACCTTTAAAGAACCTATGGTTTATTTATATATGCTTTATAAATAACCTAACCTTTATAAATACTTTGTTTTTTAAATGGATATTTTCCGGTGTATAAACCCCCATTGTTTCGTCTGGAAGTCAATATAGGGGGCATATGGCCCAAATAAGAGGTTTTTTAGGTTTTATGATAGTCAACATAACGAGAAAAAGGCAGGTCGCAAAAAGCTCTAAAACATGCAAATCTGCGTTTCTAAAGGCATTTGGGCTTATGTTCTCAAGGCCTATAAATGATTTTGGGCTAGTCTTTTCATTCGATAATGAAGCTTTAAGGCCCCTGCATATGATGTTTGTCTTTTATCCTATAGATGCGCTCTTTCTTGATAAAAACCGCAGGATAGTGGAGATAAAGCAGAACCTCAGGCCATTTACACTATTTTTCCCGAAGAAAAGGAGCCAGTTTGTGATAGAGCTGCCTAAAGGGGCCGCAGCAGGATGTAACATTGGCGACACAATAAGATTTAAATAAGCTTAGGATTTCTTTCAAAAAGAAGCAAAAACACAGCGGGGCTGTAGTATAACCTGGCTAGAATAGCTGGCTCCAGTCATGGAGCGATGAGACTTGTTCAACAGGTCGATGATGAGCTTGTTGGTGAGAACCTTCTTCAAGGTTGGGAGTCACCAGCGGATCTGGGTTCAAATCCCAGCAGCCCCATAGGGGGCTCCGGTGCAAAGCACTAGGAGCCGCCTGTGTTTTTCCGAGGTTTTTGTTAAAAAGCTCGTGGGAATCCCAGCAGCCCCCTAAATTATTCGTACCATTGAGCGCAGCGAAATGGTACTTAATGGCGGGATCAAGGAACAAGACCCTGAGCGTGTTAC
>Ga0209542_10007827_pt1 | contig 20171 bp, 19 predicted proteins | sample RifCSPhighO2_01_FD_184028 | JGI IMG/M metagenome (GOLD analysis project Ga0209542, IMG submission 184028) | Soil microbial communities from Rifle, Colorado - Rifle CSP2_plank highO2_0.1 (SPAdes) (version 2) | ecosystem: Environmental > Terrestrial > Deep subsurface > Rock core/Sediment ...
TAATTCCGCAGAGAATATATAGATACCTAAAGATTCTTCTAACTGTTAATCCGAATATTTTTGAGTGGTGGGTTGCGCTTCTTGAAATAGCCACATTTATTTTTGTATCGATAATGTTATTTGTCGCATGGAGAAAAAAAGTCCGTCTTTCCTATATTTTATTTGCTGTTTTATGTTTTCTTATTCCTATTTCAACAGGTACGTTTTCCGGCCTTCCAAGATACGCCTTAGTTCTTTTTCCTATTTTTATCGCTCTTGCGTTAGTTAAAAACAGATTTATCAAAATTGCTTATTCAATAGTAGGCTTTATTCTACTTTTGATTCTCTTAGCGGTCTTCTCAAAAGGCTACTATATTGCTTAAAGTTTACTCAACTTCAACAATTTTGGTTTCATTTACTTTTCCATATCCACATGCACCAGGATCTTGGACCTCAGTTCCATCTAAAGACGTTACGGAATTATTATGAAGTGCATGGTAATGAGAAGCTTCTGTTCTTAGGCTCATACACTCTGGACAGATTCCGATATGGAGATCTTTAAGCGGCAACTTTTTTCCATTGAAAATAATAACTTGGATTTTTGACGCTTTTGTCGGAGTTGTCTTGGCAGGCAGCACTTCGGTTTTGGTTTGTATCGTTGGTGTATTGTTTCCCGCAATAAATAGCGAAACTCCTGCAATAACTATTGCAATCAAAGTAATAATTCCAAATGGGCCTTTGGTAACAGCGGCTATCCTCCCAACGCTTTCTACTTTCTCTATAGATGTTGTTTTATTACTTGCATCGGTATCTTTCATATGTTCAAGCTCAAGACTTATTCTTTTTACCTCGCTTGTAAGATTTCGCCAGGAATTAATCAAAAGGAGCAGTTTCTTTTTTCTATTTTTTTCTTCTTCTGTGTTTTCGGGTAATTGTCCTGCTGTAAGAATTATAATATCTCCTTTTTGTAATTTTTGAATATCTGAAAGTACTTTGGACGTATTATCAAGAAGAGTATCGAGCCTGGGATTCAAACCCTTAATAAGCGTACGAATAGACTCAAACTTCTCTTTCGAAGTAGTCTCGCTTGTGAGTAATTTATAAGCAGTTTCTATTCTTATTTTTGTATCCTTCAAATCCACGCCGCAATTATATCACAGTAGTGAAAAAAGGAGAAAAAGAGATTATAATGCATTAATTTTCTCTCCTGGATATAATCTCCGTATTCTGGAAAAGTTTTTGAGAAATAAACTATAGCATTTATTTTTTTACTTGGTATAATAAATTTATGCCACAACAGCTAATCTCCATAAAAGAAGCTAGCGAATTTGCCAGTAAGTTAGTTAATAGGGAAATAAGCACACTAAACATTTCTTATTTACTTCAATATGGTAAAGTACAGAAATTCAACAATAACGGTTCTACTCTAGTAGACGTTGATGATTTAAAAAAATACTATATTTCACTTAATGGAGCTAGGGAGTTAAATTGGAAAAAAAGACTAGGTAATGATTTAAATTGGTCATTATCTTTTGATCATCTAAGAGAAAAAGATACTACAAAACATGTCCATAGACTTCATCCATATAAAGGCAAATTTATTCCTCAGCTCGTTGAATATTTTATAGATAGACATAAAGATGATTTTAAAACGAGTACATACTTTAACCCAGGAGACATTATCCTGGATCCTTTTTCGGGCTCTGGAACAACGCTTGTTCAGGCTAGCGAAATGGGAATACATTCTATAGGTATAGACATATCTAGCTTTAATTGTATGATTGCACAAGTAAAATTGCAGAATTATGATTTCTTATCTCTTGAAGAAGAAATACAAGAAATAAACAAAAAAATAAATAATTTTGAGACTGATAGTAAAATCAACTCTTTTGAGCTAGAATTGTTAAAAAAATTAGCAGAATTTAACGATACGTATTTTCCAAGCCCAGAATTTAAGTATAAATTCGAAAAAGGAGAAGTTGAGGACAATTATACAAGAGATAAAGAAAAAAAATTTTTTGAGATTTATGACGAACTTATCAAAAAATACAAAATTAAGTTAAGTCAATCTGAAAATAAATCCTTTTTAGGTAAGTGGTTTATCAAAAATATAAGGCAAGAAATTGATTTTGCATTTAGTCTAGTTAAGAATATTAAAGATATAAAAAATAAAAAAGCAATTGCTTTAATTTTAAGTCGTACAATTAGGTCGTGTCGCGCTACAACTCACTCAGATTTAGCTACTCTCAAAGAACCACAACTTACTACATATTATTGTTTTAAACACAAGAAAATATGTAAACCGCTTTTCTCAATAAAATCATGGTTTGATCGTTACGCAATAGATACAATAAACAGGCTTAAGATTTTTTCTGGGTTAACAAAAAATGTTTATTCTTCTTCTGTATCTGCTGATTCAAGAGTAGTTGACGTATTTAAGGAGGTTGGGAGGAGAAATAACAAATTTTACCAACTTTTGCGAAAACAGAAAATACAAGGAATTTTTACTTCGCCCCCCTACGTAGGACAAATTGATTATCATGAACAACATGCCTACGCTTATGATCTTTTTGGCTTTAAAAGAAAAGATGAGCTGGAAATAGGACCATTATATAAAGGGCAAGGCATTGAAGCGAGAATGTCTTATGCGGATGGCATCTCTAAAGTGCTGTTAAATTCAAAGAGATATTTAGCGAAAAATTACGATATTTTCATAGTTGCAAACGATAAGTATAATCTGTATCCTGAGATAGCAAATAAATCTGGAATGAAAATAGTTAATATGTATAAAAGACCAGTTCTAAATAGGACAGAAAGAGATAAGTCACCATATTCAGAAACAATTTTTCATTTGAAAAGTATCTAGATTTATGGCTATAACTTTATCGCAGAGGCAAAAGATTTCTCAGTTGTTAGAAAGGAAAATAGATGCAAAACTAAAAACGTACTTAAGAGAAAGTACTTCTATGCCGTTTTTAAGTCGCTTAATACAAGATAGTGAAAAAGTTGCCGCATACTCATTTATTCATTCACTTGCGACGAGTCTAGGAATGTCGATCTACGAAGACGTTTCTAAGATAATAGCGAGTGAGCATTCTCAAGAATGTTTTACGAAGTACGGTGTAGGTGGAGTGCTGTCAAGAGAACAGAAATCAGTAATTGCAGATATTATTACAGAATTGAGAAATAATCCACAAAGAAAATCAGACATAGAAGACGAAGTAAAAAGAGTATTAAAAGCACCTGCTTTCAATGGAAAATATCAGAAAAGTGGAAATATAGCTGACTTTTATATGAGGAGAAATAATGATGAATATTTTTTTGAAATAAAAACAGTAAAGCCCAATATTGATGTATTCAAAGAGTCAAAGATTAAACTTCTAGAGTGGGTTGCTCGAAAACGAAAAAAAATGAAAGTATTTTTGGCTTTCCCATATAATCCCTATCATCCTCAACCCTATTCTAGATTTACTATGCAAAACATGATGGATCCCCCAAGTGATTTTCTTGTAGGAGAGGAATACTGGGATTTATTAGGCGGCAAAAATACATTCAGTTCGTTATTGGGAGTTTTTGATGCTGTTGGTAAAAATTATAAACAAAAAATATCAAATAAGATTCGTGAAGTCGCCGAGATAAAAATAGAAGCTTACTAATTCTTCAAAACTAGATCCTATTAGAAAATTGCTTAATTTCAGCCTCGGGAGTATAATAAAATCCAGATTGCCTCACGCCGGAAGAAAATGCAATTGTAAGCAGAGAGAAAAAAGACGAACAATAAAATTAGCATACCTTTGCGATTTGCTTTTGCCAAAATTGATGAAAGGAGAAATAAAAGTAAAATAATATGGAGCAAATATTTAACTTTATATTAACAAGAGAAGCGTTTCCAGGTATAGCAACACTTATTGCTGGTTCTGCAGCTCTGATTGTTTACTGGTTACACAAAAGAGATCGAAAAGTTGAAGCTGCAAAGATAATTTTGTCTGAAATCAGAAACGCTGAGCAACAAATAAATAAAATAAAAAAAGACGGTATAATTACCGATTTTTCCTCTATCTTACACTTCAATAATTGGCAGAAATACAACCATCTCTTCGTGAAAGATTTAGATAGGGATGAGCTGGACTTGATAAATAGTTTTTACGCAGCTTGTATCCTCGCTGAAGCAGAGATAGAAAGGCTTAAAGGTTTTTTGCCCTTAGCTATGGTAGAGAAGGCACAAAAAATACAAGCAAAATTGGTAGATCTGGCTGACAAACACAAAAACAATAGTGACCAATATAAAAAAGATAAAGAATCTGTGTTAGCAATAATTGAAAAGGAAGAATACTGGTTTGAACCGCACGCACCAAAAAATAAACTACTACACTATTTAAAAAATATTCTATTTGTAACGACAACCACAGCTGGTGCCGAACTAAAACAAATAGCAAAATTAGGTTAAAATGAAAAATCTTAATGAAGATACATTAGCTGAACAGCCGGTTTTGGATTTAATCGGTTGCGGTATTGGATTTTGCCTTTGATAAACCTATGAAAGGAGAGATGGATAATTAATGTCGAAATATTATAATCCAAACAGGACAAAAAATCTTTACGATAAAAACTCGAAAGAGGTATTTCGGTTAAGCAGATCGAAGATTGATCTTTTTATATCTTGTCCAAGGTGTTTTTATTTGGATAGAAAATTAGGGGTTGCACAGCCTCCCGGATATCCATTCTCGCTTAATTCTGCTGTTGATAAATTATTAAAGAAAGAATTTGATATCCATAGAGTAAAAGGTACAAAACATCCGCTCATGAAGCATTACGGAGTAGACGCTATTCCCTTCTCCCATGAGAAACTAAATGAATGGAGAGATGCGCTGCGTGGAGGAATTACTTTTCCGATAGATAGTACGAATGTTATTATAACCGGAGGAATTGACGATATTTGGAAAAGTCCGAAAGAAGAGCTTCATATTGTTGACTACAAAGCTACGTCAAAAGACGAAGAGGTTACGCTTGATGCCGAGTGGCAGGATGGATATAAAAGACAGATGGAGATATACCAATGGCTGTTCAGGAAAAACGGGTTTAAGGTTTCCAATACCGGCTATTTTGTTTACTGCAACGGTATTACAGATAAAGAAGCGTTTGACGCAAAACTGGAATTTGACATAAAAATAATTTCCTATACGGGAGATGACAACTGGGTAGAGGATACGATTTTTAACGCGATTGAGTGTTTGAAGTTAGATATGCTGCCTGAGTCAGGTGAGGATTGCGATTTTTGTAAATATAGGAAAGCGGTACTAGCCTTTGAAAAATAAACTACTTCTTATCGCAACAAATCACACACAACATCCCCATGCCTAAATTCCCACATGTCACGCTCTACACTCCAAACACCAATTACTACATCCCATACTGTCAAGACACCCTTAAATACTTGAGAATGTTGGTATATCTGTGTTATATTAAATATTGTATGAAGTCTACAAGGCAAATGGAGAGACATCTTAAAGGCATGGCGAATCATTATAGAATCGCTATCTTACTCTTAATTTCCGAAAATAAGAAGATTACGCTTGAGTCGATTGTCGAAAGACTTAAAGCAAACGAAAAAACAATAGGCGAACATACTCGAAGACTGGTTACGGCAGGTCTTATAAACAAAGACTATAGAGGTAAATTTGTTGAGCATACATTATCACCTTACGGAAAAGTATTCGTTGAGTTCCTCAAGAAGTTTCAAAGTATTCAATAAACACCCTTACAAACTTGAGAATTTAAGTATATGGTAAATGCGGGAAGCTAGCCTATAAACGTAGAGCTGCTTAACTTCTATCCCGAATAGCAAAGCAACCCGGATTTAGGAAGATCGTTTTACCCGGTCTTTCCAAGTCTGGGTCCAAGTCTCTAATAATTTTTTAGTAGGTTTAAATTCGGATCTTGATTTTCTTTCATCGAAAACTATGGCATGTGAACATAAGCCATTAACTGCATGCTCAATAGTTCTTGCCCTGTTTCGTTCTTCCGTAGTAAGATAAGACTTTACTACAAACATACGATTAAATTCTTCTAAATAAAATAAATACTGATAATCCATAGCATTTTGATTTATTCTAACTATTTCTTCCTGCCGTGTTCGTGAAAAACCAGCCTCGATTGTTACAAGAGAATTAGGATTTAGAAATTTAGTGTTATCGTAAATCTCCGTTTTAATTAGTCTTGTGACTAAATATGATTCAAAAAGGGAGGCATCTTTCTTGCTGGTAATATTAAGTCTTCCGAGTAGATTATGTTTTCTTATAACATCTTGAGTCTTTTTCTCCCACGGCTGAAGCTCCTTAACAGCTTCAGCATATTTGCCTGCTAAACCTTGCTCCACCATAACTTTTGTACCGCCAAGGGGATTCGAACCCCTGATTCTCTGGCTGAAAACCAGATGTCCTAGGCCACTAGACGATGGCGGCATAAAACGCCTTACCTATTTTAGGCATTATACTCTAAAACACTATGCTTGATCAAGATTACTTGAGTTTTTTCTTAATACCCTCAAGAATGTTAGCAGCCGTGTCTTTACCGCCCAATCCAAATGCCAGTCCTCCTGCAAGAGCAATCATGGCAACAAAGCCTATGAACAGTATTCTTATTAGATCTGTTGCAACTCCCAATTGATTAAGAACTGCCAATGCAACGAATACAATAATTGCCCAGTGCGCTATAGACGCAATAGTGTTTGCAGTATCTTCCGACAAACCCTTTGCTGACGCTTGTATAACATTGTGCGCAATTCGCGCAACAACAAATCCAACCAATGCAATTATTGCCGCAACAAAGACATTTGGTACGTAAAGCAGAAATTGATTTATTAAAATGCTTACTCTTGGTAATCCCCAAATATCTGCTGCCGGAACTAAAAAGGCAACAATTATAAACCATCTTACTGTTTGGGATAATATATTTGTCCATGTAAGATCGTCTTTTGCTTCGGGTACTCCGTATCGTTTAAGAAGCATCTCGACCTTTAGTGTTTTTAAGATTTGCAAAACAACATCTTTAACAATAGAAGCTATGATGATTCCGACTAAAATTATTGTCAAACCGATAACAAATTTGGGAACAAAGCTAACAATAAGTATCAAAGCATTGTTTAAAGAAGTGAGAAGCGTATTTCCAACATCACTACTCATATTAATCTTCACCTCCTCCCTGCCCGCCATTGAAGCGCTCCGTGAGCCGTCTACGAATAGTAGTGAAAAGGCGAACGGTAAGCTTAGGCGAGTACTTTTATATTTTGAACCATACATAGTTTATGTTTTTTTTACTTATCTTGTCAAGCGAATAGATTAGCTGGTATAATAACCTTAGGTTTTGTCCCAGATGGGTCCGGTAGCTCAGCCCCGATTTAATCGGGGTCAGTGGTAGAGCAGGAGAATAAATGTTCTGGTTATATATTTTGAAGAACGAGGATACAAATAGGTATTATATCGGCTCTACGAGCGATTTGAAAAGACGCTTAAAGCAGCATGCTTTAGGGAAAACTAGAACGACTAGAGTTTTGAAAACAAATAAGCTAGTATATACAGAAGAATTTCATAGTTTGTTTGAAGCTAGACAGAGAGAAAGTAAACTTAAATCATATAAAAGTAGAAAATATATTGATTGGTTGGTCAATAATAAGGTCCGGTAGCTCAGTGGTAGAGCAGGAGCCTTTTAAGCTCTTGGTCCAGGGTTCGAATCCCTGCCGGATCACCAAAAAAAATTACGAGTGGATTTATAGCTGCTGAAGGTCTGCGTCTATGTCTTTGAGGTCGTCATCTACGTTTCCTACGTCTATATTATTTAGTTCTTCCTCGTCTGCGTTTTTTACAACCGTAGGAGCTGCAGGGCTAATTGTATTTTCTATCTGTACGGAGGAAGAATCTTGAGGTTTGTTACTGAAAAACGAAAGATAAATATAAACAGAAAGAATTACAATGAGAGAAAATGCTATCAGAATCAAAAGCGTTGTCATTAGATGGCTTTTCTTAGCAGGCGCAGCTTGCTGAGGAGGCATTTGGGGTGAAGGCTGTTGACCAATAGGCGGTACCGGCGTTTGTGTTAGCACCGGCGGGGTTGGAACCTGAGTTTGATCTGCTTGAATTGGCTGATTTGTCGGTAAATTGTTATCCATAGTATTTTATTGAGCGCTCCCTGTTGCGGAAGGCCCACCCTTTCTATCTTTCGCGAGTTCCTTTACAGCATTCATGACAGCTTGTTTTGCGTCCACAATTGCCTTACGAGCGTCACGCAAATCCAATCTTAACTCACTTGCAGATGAGCCTACATTTGTTTTTAAGGCAAACTCGCTTGCGATTTGGATTACATACACCATTGCCGATTGGCTTGCGACTATGGCGGTTGCATTATTGATAGCAAGTTGGGCGGATGCTGTTGCGGCATTAAACGACGGCGTATTGGCCTTACCGATAATTCTATTTAAGATTGCTTGGAGTTTTTCCAAAACGGAAGTGAACCTGGCTACGGCATTTCTATTTACAGTTGCCAGTTTGGTGTCCAATTTTTCAACTATCAGTTTTTTCTTCTGATCGCGAATTGTTTGCAAGCGCAATTTAAATTCGTCCTTTTTTGCCTGAATAGCCTCGCGGGTTTCTTGTTTTCTTTCTCTAATTTGATCTTTTTTTAGCATCATTAAATCAGCTGATTCGGTACCGGTTGTAGCGGTTAGAGCATTTGCCTGAAGAGGAAACACCAGGAAGAAAAGTATAGAACAAAGAAGAAGTTTTAATCTCATATAATCATCATATTAGAAACATTTAACATTTGTCAAGTGGTTCTGCATATTGTAAAATACAATACTATGATTCCAGTAACATCTCTTAGGCCGGGGGTAACATTTGAAGAACACGGAGATATTTTTGAAGTGCTAACGTACAACAATATGCATCTTCGAAAAACAAGCTCTGTGGTTCAGGTAAAAGTCAGAAGTTTGAGAAAAGGCTCAACAACTGAGAAAACTTTTGCCAGCAATGGCGAAGTAAATCCTGTAAGGATCGAGAAAAAGGAGCTTCAATATCTTTACAAAGACAGGGATTCCAGCTTTTTTATGAATCCCCAAACTTTTGATCAAATAATTATTCCTTCCAAGAATCTGAGAGAAAGCAAGTATCTAAAAGAGGGGGAAATCGTAACTATTTGTTTTAATAAAGAAGAAGCGCTAAGCATGATTCTTCCTCCAAAAATAAAATTGAAAGTAGCCGACACAAATCCGGGTGTCAAAGGAAATTCGGCAACCAATGTTTACAAAGACGCAACGCTGGAAAACGGACTAACAACCAAAGTTCCATTGTTTATCAACATCGGAGACGAAATTATCGTTGACACAAGAGATGGCTCCTACTCCAACAGAGCATAAACTTGCGCTTTCTGAAAATAGAATTCGAAACTCGAATATCGAAACTCTTTAACTTGAGAAATTAGTTGTTAGAAATTGGAAAATGGTAATGGAAATTGGAAGATTGAAATTTGCATATGCCATTGTCTAATATCTATTTTCTATAACCATTTTCTATTATCGATTAACTATTTTCGACTGTTTAAATTTCGCGTTTTGGTATTCGGATTTAAATCCTGTATAATAATAGATCGCTTTATGGATTCGATAATAATCAAAGGTGCTAGAGAACATAATTTAAAGAATATTGATCTGGAAATTCCCAAAAATAAGCTTGTTGTTTTTACAGGTTTGTCCGGAAGCGGGAAGTCTTCATTGGCTTTTGACACTATTTACGCTGAAGGGCAAAGACGTTATGTAGAAAGTCTTTCTTCGTATGCCAGGCAATTTTTGGGTGTAATGAAAAAACCGGATGTTGACCTAATAGAGGGACTTTCTCCTGCAATATCGATAGATCAAAAATCAACTTCCCGTAATCCCAGAAGCACGGTGGGAACAGTAACCGAAATTTATGATTATTTAAGGCTTTTGTATGCCCGTATCGGACATCCTCATTGTCCGAATTGTGGCAGGGAAATTTCACATCAGTCTCCGGAGCAAATCACAAATGCTATTTATGATCTTTTAAATAGGGATAAGGCAGGCTCAAGACTTAAAATACTGATATTATCCCCTATTGTCAAAGACAGAAAAGGAGAATATACAGAGTTATTTTCGGATCTGAAAAAAAGGGGTTACAAAAAAGTAAGGATCGACGGTTCGATCTTTTCTTTGAATGAAGAGTTTTCTTTGATTAAAACAAACAAACACACGATAGAACTGGTGGTAGATGAGGTTGTGTTATCCAAAGATACCGATAGGAAAAGGATAGCAAGCGATGTTGAACAGGGACTAAAGTTTGGAAAACAGGAAATAATAGTTTCAACCATAAAAGATCCGGGGTTTTCAATTCCGGAAAAACCAAAAAAGATGCAAGATGAGCTATTTTCGGAAAAATTTGCTTGTCCGTACTGCAATATTTCAATACAGGAAGTAGAGCCACGAATATTTTCTTTTAACACGCCTCATGGAGCATGTTCTGCATGTAACGGCTTGGGAACTATTTTAAATGTAGATAAAGATCTGGTATTTAATAACAATCTTTCAATAAACGAAGGAGGGGTGTTGCCTTTCGGAAACCAATTAGAAAACGATACATGGTTTTCCAGAACTTTTAGAACGTTTTGTCAGGAAAACAATATTCCCCAAACAAAAAGCCTTTCGGATTTAAGTAAAGAAAAGAAAGAATTACTCCTAAAAGGAACGGGGGATAAAGAATACGAAGTTTTAGGACAAAATAGATGGGGGGCTGATACTCAAATTCGCGAGCCTTTCCGCGGAATTCTTTGGGAATTGAGACAAAAATATCAATCTACTGAATCCGTGTTTTTGAAAGCGCGGATAGAGCGATATATGAGATATGAGACGTGCGGAACATGCAATGGGGCTCGATTAAAAAAAGAAGCCACCTCGGTTACTATTAATAAAAGGTCTATTGTTCATGTCTCCGATATGTCGGTTATTGATGCATATGACTTTATTAATAAGCTTCAAGATACTTTGTCTTCAAAAGAGAAAGAAATCTCAAATATTATTATTAAAGAGATCAAACAAAGACTTACTTTTCTAATAGATGTAGGACTTGATTATTTGACACTTTCAAGAGGAGCGGAAACACTAGCCGGCGGGGAAGCGCAACGAATCCGGCTTGCATCCCAAATAGGAAGCGGATTAACAGGAGTGTTATATGTTTTGGATGAGCCGTCAATTGGTCTTCATCAAAAAGATAATAAAAAACTTATTGAAACGCTTAAAAAGCTCAAAGATCTTGGCAATACTGTTTTGGTGGTTGAACACGACAGAGAAACTATGGAAAATTCTGATTATATGTACGATTTTGGCCCCGGGGCAGGACAGCAGGGAGGAAATATTGTAGCAAAAGGAACATATACCGAAATAAAAAAAGATCCCAACTCAGTTACAGGGCCATACTTGTCCGGAAAAAAACAGATAAAAACTGCAAAACCCGAAACACTCCTGTCTGAAGGTTCATATGCAAGAAAAAACCTGCATATCATAGGCGCGAAGGAACATAATTTGAAAAACATTAACGTATCGATCCCTCTTAACAAATTTATAGTAGTAACCGGTGTGTCGGGAAGCGGCAAGTCAACACTGATAAACGATGTTTTGTATCATGCGTTAATGCAAATTAAAAATCCGTTTCATCGGCAAAAACCGGGAGAACACCTGCGGATTGACGGGTATCAGAATATCAGGCATATTTTCATGATAGATCAATCTCCTATTGGCAGAACACCAAGGAGCAATCCGGTTACTTACACAGGAGCATTTACTTACATACGGGACCTTTTTGCCAAAACCCGAGAAGCGCGAATCAGGGGATATGGACCGGGCAGGTTTTCTTTCAATGTTAAAGGCGGACGATGTGAATCCTGCGAAGGAGAAGGACAGATAAAAATAGAAATGCAATTTTTACCGGATGTTTATATAACGTGCGAAGAATGCAATGGTTTGCAATACAACAGAGAGGCTCTTGAAATTCAATTTAACGGTAAAAGCATTGCGGATATTCTTGCTATGAGCGTATCCGAAGCGTTGGAATTTTTTTCATTTGTACCCACGTTGTATCATAAACTTAAAATACTAAACGATGTTGGACTTTCTTATATAAAATTAGGGCAGCCTGCGCCAACGCTTTCGGGTGGAGAAGCGCAAAGAGTTAAATTATCTCATGAGCTTTCAAAAAGGGGACAGGATTCGTTGTATCTTCTGGATGAGCCAACAACCGGTCTTCATTTTGCGGATCTGGAAAAATTACTTTTGGTTTTAAGGCGGCTTGTTGATGTTGGAAATACGGTTATTGTGATAGAGCACAATCTCGATGTTATTAAGAACGCGGATTATATCATAGATCTGGGGCCCGACGGGGGAGAAAAGGGCGGGGAAGTAGTCGCAACCGGAAGTCCTTCCGAAATCGCTGCCAACACCAAATCCTACACAGGCCAATTTTTGAAGAAAGTTTTATAATTAGATTTTAGGCGACTCTTGGAAGACGGGAGATTGTGTCGACTTATTACGGCTATGGCAAGATTAAGTCGATGGTTCTAGGAACGCGTTTGAAAATTTCGCACAATCTGTCATTGCGAACCCCGCTAAGCGGGGTTCGGCAATCTCAAAACAAAGGGATTGCTTCGTCGTTTCGCTCCTCGCAATGACACAAAAACGAACTTTCAAAATGCTCTCTAAAACTTAGGACTTTGTGGTAAGATGATTAGGAGGTGAAGAAGACTATATTTAAAGTTTTTGTAATAGTTTTTTTACTTATTCTCTTAGCTCCTAAAGCTGTTTTCGCCGCGTCTAATGAATCTATTCCCTCCAGTTTTTCCACAGACTACGATGTAACATATACGATTAAAGAGAGTGGGTTAACTCGTGTAAATTTTGACGTTAGCCTTACAAACAAAACAACCGAATATTACGCCTCGTCCTACAGCATAAAGGTGGGTTTTGAAAATATCGAAAATGCAAAAGCCTCGGATCCTGGCGGACAAATAGTACCTTATATTACAAAAAGTGACAACGGACAGGAGATCGAACTTACGTTTAATTCCCGTGTTGTCGGGATAAACAATAGGCTAAACTTTAACTTATCCTTTGATACCAAAGAAGTTGCAAAAAAGGTCGGAAGACTATGGGAAGTAAATATTCCGGGCCTGGCAGAACAAGGTAATTTTCAAACGTTTAATGTCCATGTGAGAGTGCCAGACTCCTTTGGCAAGCCTTCTTATATCAAGCCGGACGTAATACCAACAAGTCGAAATAATTTAGATTTTACAAAAGAAAACTTAGGAAAGTCAGGCATATATATTGGATTCGGAGACTATCAAATTTATAAATTTAATCTAGTTTATCATGTTCAAAACCCCAACCTTTTTAAGGTTAAGACGGAGATCGCTATACCGCCAACTACCAATTATCAGGACATAGAAATAAAGAATATAAAGCCTGCGCCATTAAATGTACGAATCGATAATGATGGCAATTGGCTGGCAGAATATTTGCTTAATGCCTCCCAAAAAATAAATGTGGTTGTCGAGGGTAACGCAAAGTTGTTTCTCAACCCGAAGAAAGAGGTAATTGAAAAAGAAAAACTGAAAGAATATCTGAAAGAACAACCATACTGGGAAACTTCTAATATTGATATTAAAAAATTAGCCCAAGAGCTTAAAACTCCGTACGCGATTTATGAATATTTAGTAAAAAATTTAACGTATGATTTATCGCGCGTTACCGCGCAAAAAGACAGACTGGGAGGAGCGAATGTTTTGAAAAATCCAAAGTCGGCGGTTTGTCTTGAATTTACAGATCTTTTTATTGCGTTATCCCGCGCTGCCGGAATACCTGCAAGAGAAATAGACGGATTTGCGTACACGGAAGATGATGCGGATCGTCCGTTATCTCTGGTAAAAGATATTTTACATGCATGGCCCGAGTATTACGACTACGAAAGGGAAGCATGGATAATGATTGATCCCACATGGGGCAACACAACAAGAGGATTGGACTACTTTCATACGTTTGACTTTGATCATTTTGCTTTTGTCATAAAGGGAGAAAGCAGCGAATATCCGATTGCGGCAGGAGGGTACAAAATAGAAGGGGATGCGATAGAGAAAGATGTTATAGTTGGCTTTAGCAATGCTTTTGGCAACGCTCCCGCAAAATTTAATATTATTGAAGACTTCCCCGGTTCAAATTTCTCAGGATTCCCAATTAAAGGAAGAGTGACTGTAAGGAACACCGGAGGACAAATTTCCGAGCTTCAAACCGCCACAATCTATTCAAAAATTATTAATCCCAATTTCCAAGAGATCTCGATAAATAAAATTCCTCCTTTAGGTTTTCTGACAGTTGATGTTAGTTTTGACAAGACTCCAATTTTGACAAATACGGAAGATACGATTACAATTACCCTCAACGGACAATCTATTTCCAAAAAAATAAAGATTGTTCCAATTTTCTTACATAAATTAAGCATAATTTTAGGAGGTGTTATAGTTGTTATTGTCACGATCATTTTATCGATTATTGCCGTCAAAACCCGGCGTTTACCTTTTTTTAGACAAAAAGAGCAGAATATTGTACGTTGGGAAAGCGAAAAATCTCAAAAATCGGGTTAGTTCTTATTTTCAGAATAGCAAAAATCTTCTCGAAAAAACACGGATTTTGGTTTCTCAAATAGAAAAGATTAAAAGTGTTATAGCAGAATCCGAAATACAAGCATTGCTTTTGGAAGCTAATTACATTAAGCTTTATAAGCCCAAATATAATGCTAAGTTAACCGATGACAAAGCATATCCTCTTATTCGTATTACAGCAAAAGATAAATATCCAAAAGTTTTAATCGCAAGAAGGAGTGAGGACATAAAATCAATATACTTCGGTCCGTTTCCAAACTCTTCGGCTTTGCGTTTGGTGCTAAAAACTATTCGGAGAATTTTTCCGTTTCAGTCTGTTGCTCATCACCCAAACAAAATATGTTTGTACAATCATTTGGGTATTTGTCCATGCCCGGAAGTAACAAATGATAGGTATTATAATAAAAATATTAATCATATAATTACTTTTTTAAAGGGAAACACGAAGAAAGTTTTGAAGAACCTTGAGAAAGAAAGGGATGTTTTAAGTAAACTCGAGGAGTTTGAACAAGCAAGGGATCTGCAGAGAAAAATTGATGCGATAAATTACGTTACAAGTCCTGCGTACGAAAAATTTGATTTTAAAATAAATCCAAACCTTGAGGAAGATTTAAGATATAAAGAACTTCTGGAACTTAAAACATATTTGTTATCACATAATGTTTCGGTTGAAAAACTTGAGAGAATAGAATGTTATGATATTTCGAATATTTCAGGCTATAGTGCAACAGGATCTATGGTAGTTTTTGCAAACGGAGTAAAGGATTCGTCCTGGTATCGGAAGTTCAAAATCAGAACTGTTGACAAAGTGCCAAATGATTTCGCGATGATGCAGGAAGTTCTTGAAAGGCGGCTGAGACACGGTGAATGGCCTTATCCGGATTTAATCGTTGTTGATGGAGGAAAAGGTCAAGTGTCTGCAGCCTTAAATGCACTCAATGCTCACAATTCAACAATGAAACAATTCAACAATGAAACAATAAATATTCCTGTGATTGGGCTTGCGAAAAGGGAGGAAACTATAATTACATCTGATTTTAAAGAAATAAAGCTTCCAGAAGATTCGGAAGCTTTGAAACTTATAATGCGAATCCGCGACGAAGCCCACAGATTTGCAGTTACTTATCATCGCAGACTAAGATCCAAACGCTTTTTAACCGGCATTTGAGCAGTTTCCTCATTTACCAATTACAATCATCCTTCTTATAATAATTTCATCTTTAGATTTTAAGAAATCGTTCGGGAAGTCAAACCAGACTCTCTTAAATGTGTCTAAGTCCATTTTTCTAACACGCACAAACTGAGGATCGGCAAGAGCAATATTTTTCTCGTCAATATCGACAACTACGGAATAATGTCCGTCCTCACAGCAAAACCAATCAACTATTACCGGAATCTTCTTCTCCAAAACATACTCTTTTAGATCTGAGACGTCTGAAAAGTCTTTCATAAAACCCTTTAAGCCTAACTCTTTTACAGCCTTGAGTAATCCTTCCGCGCCGACACCTTTTTCCTTTGTTGCACCTGATAATTTTGCTAATTCATTTTCGCTTTTACCAATTCCGTAAAAAGACAAAACCATCCGCAGAGATGCGGGTCCGCAAAACCCTGTACTTTGTTTGAACGATTTAACTTTAAGCATATATACTTTATACACTATTTTCTCGTTACATTATATTGGTAAGGGAAGAACAGGAAAGAAGCAGGAGGGTCGGATTGGATAAATTTTTGAAAATCCGCGTATATAATTTTGCGTTTTTCTATATCTATTTCTTTTCTGCCGTCTTCCAGTAACTTATCAACTCTTAAATTCGCGTAATGCGTTATATTGCTTGACTGATCCGAATGCCAAAGTGTATATTGGTCCGGATCAACAGGCAAATTAAATTCTCCCAAGAATATTTGGAAACGGGATGGAATTTTGTCGACAATCTTTAATTCAACGTCTATGTCTAATTTTTTCCAAATATCCACAATATCTTCCGCAGCAGCTTTGTATTTGTCCAGATATTCTATTGTTAATGTAATTTTTTCATCCGACTTATTTTCTTCTTTAGATTTGTCAAGAAGTTCTTTTGCGTGAGCAAGATCTTGTTTATGCAATCCCGATATTTGTTGATTTGCAAACGAAAATGGGGTGTAAGGCCCGAAATTTCTTAAGCCAAACTTAAATTCATCCGGAATAGTATATGACAATGCTTCTCTTAGGGTTTTTGAAGAAACTAATTTGTCTTGAGTATTATAAAACAATGTAACAAGCCGCAGGTAATTAACAACTCTTTCTACTTTTGCGTTTTTAAACGTATCAAATGTTGTATTTTTAAATCTTGTATCGGGAAGGTCAACTATTTTAGATACTTCACCCAAAGAATATGCGATTTTCAAAGCTTCAATTGTGGGGTAAAATTGATAAATTGTTTTGTGTCCGTTTTTCGAAACCAAGAATAAAGATTGTACAAAATCACCGTTCAACTTTATATCTTTTAATTTAGTTTCCGATATGCCAATTAATCCTTTTTTGAAGACTGGTTTTGAAACCGTCACTAGGAATGGAGAATATCTGTCTTTTAACATATAAACGATTGTGTATTTGTTCGGCCGAGTAACCGATACGTCAGTAAAGTTATATTGAATATGATCGGAAGTTAGATTGGTGCCATCGGTAAAATATAAATTTTTTTTCAGGTAAAACACATAAGCTTTGCCGTCGTTTCCTACTTTCCACCTTTCCGCAATTCCGGGTTTAATAGTGCCGTCTTTTTCTACTACCGTTAACCCTAAAGACAGCTTGTTTAAGATATCGGGTTGTAGATTTTCCAACTCATAAGCACCTACCATCCCTATTGATTCTTGTTTTTGGACTTGTAAATTTTCTAATGTTGTTCCAAAAAAGAAACGAAGAATAAAAAAAACCGCCAAGCCAATCGCAAAATAAACCAATATATGTTTGCCCCATTTCTTAATGTATGCCTTAATGAGCCACGTTATAAGCCTGTGCCTGAATTTAACCATAAGCTTATTGGGGAATAAGGAGTATAATTGACAAGACTCCAAAGATTATAGAGAAAATTGCTGTTGCTAAAACGAGTAATTTTTCAATGCTTTGACGACTCCGGTAAAACTCCCCCCCGCCTCCGAAAGCCGAAGACAATCCGCTTCCCTGCATTTGAAGCAAGATAAGAATTATAAGAACTAAAGCGATAATAATTGCTAAAATGTTAAGAATCATAATTCTATTACCCCGCCTAAGCTTAGGTTAAATAACGCTTTCCTATTACCCAGCTGAGCTGGGTTAAATCAAGCTTGGCTTGATTATATATTTTCTACTATGATTTTTGCAAGTTTTGACGGGTTATGGTAAAGAGGAAAAGCTTCATCCACAATATCTTCTTTTATGATATCGTATTTGTTTAAACTTGATTGATTAATGTCGATATAATGGTAATTATATTTTTTTGGAATTTTTGGAGCAAAATTATTATTAACTATAACTTTACTAAAAGGAAACGCGCCCAGGTGCTTCTCTACGGCATTGATATAATCAAAAACACTATATCCCTTAGTTTCGAATGGCTTGTTGGCGACGTTAACAATAAATATCTTAAGTGCGGGACTTTTTTTCAGAGCATCATTTATTTTCTCAACTATCAAAACCGGCAATATTGTCGTATACAAATCTCCTGGACCGGCAATTATAACATCCGCTTCTTCTATGCTTTTCAAAACTTCAGGATTTGCATCTGCGCTGGCAGGCTCTAAGTACACCCGTTCCAATACCCGTTTGCCTTTATACTTTCCAAGGTCTATCTTGGTTTCGCCGTATATTTTTTTGCCCTCAATTGTTTTTGCCGAAATATTTACAGTTTGCAAAGTAGCCGGAAGAAAAACTCCCTCAATGCCAAATGTTTTTTGGAAAAGTTTTATAGCTTCATTAAAATTTCCGGTTATATCTTTAAGCGCTATCATTATTAGATTTCCGAGTTTTTGTCCCGAAAGATCAGCGTCTTTTCCGTACCGGTTGCCGCTAAACCTGTATTTTAACATTTTTGAAATCACAGGATTACTGGTCGATGCAATTGCAGCCATACAGGATACAAGATCTCCGGGGGGAGGAACATTGTATAATCGTCTTAGCCTTCCGGAAGAACCGCCGTCATCCGCCATTGAAATAACAACAGCAATATTGTGAAAATAATTTTTTAATCCTGTAATCAGGTTGACTGTACCAATACCACCCCCAAGGCATACAATTTTTTTTCGAAGATAATCCATAATTTTATTTATTCCTTATTAACCATGTTAAGGATGTGAATATAAAAGATAGCAATAACGATGCCAGCACAAATGCAAAAAATGTATTTACATACAACTTGGGGACTATGAAGCCTGCGAATTTTATACCGCTGAATGCAAAAGAGCTGATCGAAATGCTTGGAACAAAAACTGTCAGAAGATATAGAATAATAACATTTATAAAAAAAGAAAACGATCCCAAAGTTATAAGGTTTAAAGGAAGAGTAACGATATTTAAGACGGGTTTTATTATCAAAAACATCAAAGACAAAACAACTCCCCCTATGATATAGGTAGGAATTCCGCCTGAAATTTTTACTCCAGGCAAAATAAGAGTCAATATAAAAAGCGCGAAAGCATAGAGTAAAAAATTTGTGAGTTTATTTTTCACGGTCAATACATTATATCAACCAATCAAAAACAGATCAACACCAAAAAGCTCTTGCGGCAAAATTCGTTTAATAGTATGATTGTATTCTGAATATGAATAAGATTACTTGCCCCAGTTGCAAAAAGGAAATTGAGATTTCGGAAGCTTTTAAACACCAATTTCAGGAATCTATTCTTGCTAAAGCAGAAGTAAAGCACAAAGAAGAGGTCGAAAAACTCAAGCTTGAAATACAACAAAAGGCGGAGAAAAAAGTAAAAGAAGAACTGGAGCTTAAGTTTAAAAATTCGGAAAGCGAGCTTGAGGAAGCGAAAGAACAAAGCAGAGAACTTCGCGAACAGCTTTTGGAAATAACCAAACAACTTCGTTTGCTAAAACAAAAAGACGACGAAAGAGAACTTGAAATGCAAAAAAAATTATCACTCGAGCGCGAAAAAATTCAGGAAGATGTAATAAAGATTGAAAAAGAAAAATCAAATTTAGAAATAGCGGAAATTAAAAAACAGCTTGACGATACAAAAAAAGCATTGGAAGATGCCCAAAGAAAATCTTCACAAAAGTCACAACAGTTACAAGGGGAAGTCTTGGAGCTTGAATTGGAAAAGTTACTCAACGACGCGTTTCCGCATGATGAATTTATAGCTGTTGCCAAAGGAATTTCCGGAGCAGATATTTGTCAAATCGTCAAAAGTCCGAAAGGTATTATCTGCGGAACTATCCTTTGGGAATCTAAAAGAACAAAAGAATGGTCGGATAAATGGTTGACCAAACTAAAAGAAGATTTAAGAGCGCAAAAAGCAAATAT
>Ga0209542_10007829_pt1 | contig 20168 bp, 19 predicted proteins | sample RifCSPhighO2_01_FD_184028 | JGI IMG/M metagenome (GOLD analysis project Ga0209542, IMG submission 184028) | Soil microbial communities from Rifle, Colorado - Rifle CSP2_plank highO2_0.1 (SPAdes) (version 2) | ecosystem: Environmental > Terrestrial > Deep subsurface > Rock core/Sediment ...
CAAAGAATTTCTTTAATTATTATTTTCCGTCGGGAAAATAAACCAATTAGAGATTTTATCGAATGGCTTGGAGAGAGTAAATGGTTTTCATGGCTTGGATTAAAGAAGATTCCTAAGAAAAGCACATTTCATGATTGGTTGAATTTATTTGATATGAGACTAATTAGAGAATTAATTAATCTCTCTGTTGATAAAACAGATTTGAAAGTTATAGCAATTGATGGCTCGGGAGTTGAAACAAATTTCAAATCATCTTATTACAAAAAAAGATTAAATGATTTTGGAGAGAAAATAAAAAGCAGTTACCATAAACTTGACATTATCGTCGATACTTATGGAAAAAAACAAATTATTGATTATTCTTTTTTGTTAAAAAATCGCCACGATAGTTTCGTGGCTAAGAAATTATTAAAAAAAATAAAGTTTAGAAAATGTAAAATTCTTGCAGATAAAGGTTATCCAAATTATGATTTTATTGAGTTTTCTAAGACAAAACAAAATAATTTCATTTCTCCACCAAAGGATTATGGTGGGAAATGCAGGCATGATAATTTTAAAAGGGAAAGAAAAATTAGGAATTTTGAATCTAACAAACCTATTTATCGACGGAGAGTAATTGTTGAATGTGTTTTTTCCTCATTAAAGAGAAAACAACAATTGAAACTTGGGAGTAAATTAAGCTATATGAAAAAAAGAGAGATGGGTTGGCATATTTTGTTTTATAATATTCGAAGAAACATTGTTTTTGATAGAAATGGAGTTAAAGAAAGTCTGGCTTTTTATTTTTTCATATTTGAAATTTTGGTTACTCCGGACAGAGCCATATCTTCCAAAGATTTATAAACGCGACGGTGTTCCAAATATTGTAGACAGGCCGGCGTGTTAGCCCTGCGCCATTTGTAAACGGGCTTAATGACAGGCTGCAAGGAGGTAAGTGATCTTGAATTTATGAGGTCCTTGCTTGGACGTTGATATTTTGTCCTCTTCGATCTTGCTCCTGCAAACCGGGTCAGACCTTGATCGGAGCAGCCCTAAACAGGAATCACGGTGCTTAGAGGGTTGCAAAATTGAGAAAAAGGAAGGGTAGCTTCATGAAAGATTGTGAGCAAACCTCCGGTCTACGTTGATAATTTCTAAATTTTAATCCAATTCGTTAGTTTTATTAACTATACTCTTTTTTATTAAACATGAATAATAAAAGGGGGCAATTTTATCTAATAGCCGCGATAATTATTATTGGAGCATTGATTGGAGTGGTCACAGTTACAAATTTCGCAATAACACGACAATCAGCAGATGAAATAAAAGTGTATCAACTTTCTCAAGAATTAAAATTAGAAAGCGAGCAAGTTATTAATTATGGAATCCTAACCTCAAGCTTAGATACTGCCTTATCTGATTTTACTAAAGAATATAGTTCATATATCGGAAATAAAGATAATGATATATATTTTATTTATGGAGACAAAAAATCAATAACAGTTATAGGTTATGTTTCCACAGATACGGGAAGTGTTGGTCTTGATTTTGGGGGAAATCCTGTTACGATTAATATTCAAGGAAATGTTATAGATACAAAAAATTTTGATTTTAGTAATCCTACTGACTTATATGAACTTTTTGGTTGTAAAACTGATTGTGATAAATATGTAAAGGACAATGAACTCACTCAAACAAATGTTATTGTGGAAGTTGCAGGAACAAAATATCCTCTAAATATTAAAGAAGGTGAGAACTTTTTCTTTGTAATTCAGCAAGTAAACCAAGAAGAAGAGGTAATTCAATGAAAAGCAAAAACGGATTGAGCGAAGTTGTAAGTTATGTTTTGCTCATAGTTGTAGGCATTGGATTAAGCGCAATTGTATTTGGATTTTTACAAGGATTTATACCGGAAAAAGAATTCAGTTGTCCAGATGGACTTGCACTAATTATCAAAGAAGTGGAGTGTATAGATCCAACATCAGTTAATATTACATTCCAAAATAAAGGAAGATTTGAAATCGACGGAGTTTATTCTCGTTATGCAAGCAATTCTGAAAGTGTTGCTGTGAAATATTTAAAACCTAAAGAAAAAGAAGGGACAATAAATTATGGGACAATAAATCAAATAAGTGAAGACCAAGGAGAGAAAGGATTTTTTTATTTTGGGAGAGTTAAATCTGTTCCAAGTCCATTAAGACCAAACAAAGAATATTCTCAAGTTTTTTCTTATGATGGAAATATTGCTAAAGTGGAAATACAACCTTTCTTAAATTTAGAAGATGAAAGAAAATTAGGAATTTGCGAAGATAAAATTATATCTCATGAAATAAGTTGTTTTGATTAAAAATTAATTCTAATAAAATTTTGTTAAAAAAGTATGCAAGCAACAGACATATCTCCCATTTTTTTAGTTGTAAAATTTCTTGCTTCGCAAATCTTTATTGCTACGAGCCAGACTTTGTCAAGACTCTTCGCTGAGAAAAAATTATTGATGGTGTAATTTTTCAGCTTATTTAATTTATCAACGGAGAAATCTGTTGTAAGACGATTTCGAAGTTATATTATTTTCGAACGAAGTGAGAAGTAGCTTTTTCGGTTTTGCATAGGACATATATCACCTGCGTATACATTAAAAAATAGTATAGAAAGATATTTAAATAAAATTGACGATTAGATAAAATGATTAAAAAGATAAGAGGTAAGGCAGGAATTTCTCCTGTTGTTGCGACAGTTCTACTTATTACTATTGCGTTAGTTGTTATTGCGATTATTTGGATTTGGGCGAGTCGTTCTATACAAGACAAAGAAACAAAATTCGGAACTCAATTATCTCAAGCTTGTGCTAAATTAAATATTGATGTTTCAATTAGTGAAGGAAATGTCGAGGTAGTTAATAATGAAAATCAATTTGCTTTAGAAGATTTAATATTAAAAGATACGAGCGGAGATTTACATAGATGTGGTTTAGGACCTGTTTCACCTGGAGATTCTAAATCAGCAACTATTTTAAGTTGTGAAGGAATTTCAGCTGATGATGTTAAAAGTATAATTCCTGTTTTGAAAGGTGACGATGATGTAATTTATAATTGTGATAACGATGAGATTACTAATTTTTAATTCATAAGTTATTTAAACTTGATTTCTTTTTTTTATTAATGAATAAAGAGGTAAGCAAATGAATTTATTTTCTGGGAAAAAAGGAGTAAGTGATGTTATTGCGACGGTTTTGTTAATTCTTTTAACATTGACAGCAATAGGTGTTCTTGCAACGATATTAATTCCATTCACACAAAAAAATTTAGAAGACAGCGGAAATTGCTTAGATGCTCTTGAAAGTATTGAAATTGTTCACGAAGATTCTTGTTATTCTAATAGTAATAGTAATACAAAAGTAGTTATCAAAGCCAAAAATATAGAGATTGAAGGATTATATATTATTGCTGAAGATTCAACTTTAAAATCTTTTGAATTAATTAATGGGAAAGATTATCCTTCGGAAATTGTCGGTTCTTCTGGAACAATAGTTTTACCAGAAAAAGGTGGTGGAGAAAAAACTTATACAATTACTGGAGCGTATAAAAAAATAGTTGCAGGAATTATGAAAAATGGAAAGAGGTGTCCGAATCCTGTTGAAGACGAACTTAAATTATGTGTGAACTAATGGAAAATAAAAAAGGGCAAGTTTGGGTAGAAACAGTTATTTACACACTTATAGGTCTCGTTTTAATCGGAACTGTATTAGCATTTGCCACACCATTTATCAACGAGCAAAAAGATAAAGCAGTTATTGAAAGAACTGCGGAATCGATGAATTCCCTCGACAATACAATCTTAAATATTAAAGGGCAGGGAATTGGAAACAAAAGAGAATTTAGTTTTCTCATCGGAGAGGGAAGTTTAATTGTTGATGGAAAAGAAAATGAAATAAGATTTAGTGTTGATGAAAGTAATTACGCTTTCAGCGAACCAGGAATTAGTATTGATGTTTCCGGAACAAATATGAAAGTGCGAACGACAAAAAGCGGAAAAAAATATGATGTTGTTTTAACATTAGCATATGATGAAAAGGTTGACATTAGTTATAACGAGGAAGATGTTGTAAAAACATTTGACCCTGCGCCGAATCCTTACAGATTAATTGTTGAAAATTTGGGAAAAATTCCTGAAGATAAAACTCTATGTCTTGCTTCAACAGATTGTTCTCTTAGTAGTGGAGAACCCGGAACTTGTAACTCTGCTGAAACTCAATGCGTTCCAAAATTTACAAATATTAACATTTACGATGCGTCTTAATAGAACAATTTAAATAATTAAATCTATATTCTATTAAATAATAAATTTTTATAAAAGATGATGCAACCAATTTCAATTGATACAAATCCTCCTGTTCCTCCAATTCCTATGATGAAGGATAAAACACAGGTTAATGTGAGGTATACTTTGATTTCTCCATTTACTACAGTGCATATTTATTGGAATGAAAAAGAATCTGAATTAAAATACGAAATTGAAGAACCGATATTGGATATGAATGAAAAAGAAATTCTTGCAAAAATCGAAGAGGGAATGAAAGAAATTATTAATGTTAATGTTGTTGTTGAAAAAACTAAGCAGGCAGTTTTGGAATACATTGACAAGACCGCGCGTTTGCTGATTGAAGAGTTTAATATAAAAATTAGTGAAAGTAGTTATCATAAATTATTTTATTATATGTATCGAGATTTTGTTGGATTTAATGACATTGACCCATTGATTAATGATTATTTTATTGAAGATATCGAATGTAACGGAGTTGATACTCCTGTTTATATTGTTCATCGTCTTTTTAGAAATATTAAAACAAATATCGTGTTCAAAGATATAGACGTTCTTGCGAGTTTTGTAGAGAAATTGGCGCAGAGGACGGGACGTTATATTAGTTATGCTCAACCAATTTTGGACGGTTCACTTCCAGATGGTTCGAGAGTTAATGCGACGTATACTAAAGATATTTCTTCTAAAGGACCGACGTTTACAATAAGAAAATTTACGACTTTGCCTTGGACTCCTGTGCAACTTGTATCTTTCAATACTTTAAGTCCTGAGATGCTGGCTTATTTTTGGATTCTTACTCAATACCACGCGAACATTTTAATTGCAGGAGGAACAAGTTCTGGGAAAACAACTTTATTAAATGCAATTTCATTTTTTATTCCTCCAGAGGCAAGAGTTGTTTCAATTGAAGATACTAGAGAATTAAATCTTCCTCGAGAAAACTGGTTACCAAGTGTTGCAAGAGGGTCTATAGGTGAGGGTGGTGTTGGAGAGGTTGATTTATTTAAATTATTGAAAAATTCGTTTAGACAAAATCCGGACTATGTTATTGTTGGAGAAGTCAGAGGAAAAGAGGCATTTGTTTTATTCCAAGGTATGGCTTCAGGACATCCTTCTTTGAGCACAATCCACGCAGATTCTGTTGATACAGTTATTAAAAGATTAGAAACTCCACCAATAGAACTTTCTCCGACGTTAATCAATACTCTTGATTGTGTTGCAATTATGGGGCATGCAATTGTAAACAAAAAACAAACCAGACGTTTAGTAGCGATTGTAGAAGTAATCAATGTTAATCCAGATGGAATTGCTATGACGAATACTCCTTTTGTATGGAATCCTTCTGATGATAGATTTTATTCTAAAAAGGAAAGTAAAGTTTTTGATAAAATAAAAAAAAGATATGGGCTTGGCGACGGAGAATTGGAAATGGAATTTAATGTTCGCACACGATTAATTTATGAAATGTTCAAAAGAGGAATTTTTGATTTTAATGATATTCAAAAAATTGTTAATGGATATTATAAGAATCCTGAAGCAGTTTTAAAACAATTCGGCATATCTAATCAACCGGTTCATAAGGAAGAAACCAAAAACCAAGAAAGAATGCGAACCCCTTCTGAAACGCGTAAAATGCAAAAGAAGTTGGGATATTAAATTTTTATTTTTTATTTCTTTTTTAATTTCTCTTTTAGCTTTTCAATATTTCCTTCAATAACTTATTTAAATCTTGTATTCATTCTATTTACATGAACATAACAGAGATAAGAATTTTAAAACAATATATTGAAGCCTTAGAACAGGCAAATGGCGAACTCGAACGAATGTATATGCAAAAAAATATTTCTGGAATTAATCAGGTTAAAAAATTTATTCTGGAAGTTCAAAATAAAATTTCTCAGGTAGTTAAGAGGTAAGATGTCTTTAGAATTACTTAAAAAAAATATTTTGCAGGAAAAAATGTTAGTTGAACGTCTTTCAAGAATATTGCAAGATTCTTCTGAATTAATAAAAAATAATCGGGACCAAAAAAATTTTGATGATTCAGTTAAATCTACAATTAAACAAATTGAAATTCTCAACGAATCTATTCCTGAAATTCTTAAAAATATTAGTTTAGCAAAACCTTTGCCGACGTCAAAATTGGAAATTCAAAACGGGCCGGTTTTACAAGTAAGTCATATTGATGAAGGAGATGAAAAAGAGGTAGGAATTTTAAAAAATCAAAGAGGAGATTATTTGAATGAACTGCATATTTCTGCGCAATCTTTGAGTGAATTAACTAAAAAAAGAAAAGTGGATAAAACTGATTTAATTAATGAATACAAAAAACCGAGAGGATATATCAAACTTTCAAATAAAATGTTTGGTAACACAGCTTCTAACGCAATTGAAAAAGGCGGATTTAAAAAAATTGGAGAGGATTTGAGAAAAAGTAATTTTACTTTGTTAACTAAGAGTTATGTTGCTGCGATTTATTTTTCTACATTTCTCGCGGGATTTTTAGGAATTGGATTGACGATACTATTTCTTTTTGTTGGAATAACTTTTGAATCTCCTTACATTTATCTTGTTGATTTTTCTGAAGTTAGTTTATTATTAAGATTGTTAAAAGTTATTTGGTTTATTCCTTTTACGCCGGTAGTTGTTTTTTTTATTATGTATTTTTATCCGTCGGCGGAGAAGTCCTCTTTGAAAGGTAGTTTAGATTATGAACTCCCGTTCGCAGCTATTCAAATGTCCGCTATCGCTGGAGCAGATATTGAACCGAGCAATATTTTCCGAATTATCGCATTAAACAAAGAATATCCAACGATAAGAAATGAAGCTAAAAAATTAATGAATCAAATTAATTTGTATGGATATGATTTAACAACTGCTTTAAAAAATGTTGCGAGCGCGAGTCCGAGTAAAAATTGGAGTGAACTTTTGAACGGGATATCTACTTCGTTGAGGTCTGGAGGAAATCTTTCAAAATATTTAGATAAAAAAGCGGAATCGTTATTATTTGAATATCGACTTAAAAAAGAGAAGGCGACAAAATCGGCTGAAACATTTATGGATATTTATATTAGTGTTGTTATTGCTGCGCCGATGCTGATGATGTTGTTACTGATAATGATTAACATAAGTAATATCGGATTTGGTTTGCCGGTTCCAATTTTGTCTATGATTATTATTTTAATTGTCTCGTTAATTAATGTTATATTCCTTGTATTCCTTAACACAAGTCAGAAAAAAATGTGATTGAGGGAATGAATAAGAATAACTCTATGAAACTTTTTAGATAAAGATTAAAAACTTCTTTTTCTTCCGAATATTATGAAAATTGAATGGAAAGAAGTTAAGATTAAAGGTAGAAAGATAAAGGCTCTTTTAACAATAAAAGAAGTTGGAGACAGAGAACTTATAAGAAATTTATATATTGATTGGAAAAAATTAAATGATAGGTTAAAGGCAATTTCTACAAGAGGTATTAATCTTCCTGAAACAATAAGTGAGAATGCCTTTACTTTATTTTTTCCAGATTGTTTTAGAGTTGTAAGCCTTAAAGGAATGAAATGCTCTTTTGATTGTATTAATGTTAAAACAGGAAGCAGAATACAAATCAAGGCTTCTTCTATAATTTCTGATTTAACTTCTTTCGGACCGCGTTCAGAATGGGATGAATTATTTTTTTTAGATTTTTCAAAAGGAGATGGTAGTTTCAAGGTCTATAAAATAGAGCAAGAGTGGATTTACAAACATCAAGTCAATAAACTTCAAACATTTCAACAGCAACAAGAAGAAAACAGGCGTCCAAGATTTTCTATAATTGAAAATATTATTAAGATAAGAAAATTAAAACCTGTAAAAGTATGTAAATTGTAATATTATTTTAGTAAGAATATAGTCTTTTAACTTTTTTTATTTTTAGGTTCTTTATCCCAACGAGAACTTTTACATTTAGGACATATAAGTGGTTTTTCTTTATTAGAACGAGGTTGCCAAACATATTTGCAGTTGTTACATTTATATCCCTTAACTTTAATCTCTACTTCTGGCATGATTAATTTAATAAGTTATATCTTATATACCTTACTATTAATGGTAATACTTTATCACAGAAATATTTATAAAGAAAGTATTACTTTATAAAGTATGATTAATCTAAGTAATAAAAAATAGAAGATAAATGACTAAGATTAATACAGCTTTCAAAAGCAAAATAATTAAAAGATGATAAAACATAAAAAGATAATGGGAAAAGAGGAGTTTAGAACACTTGATTTATTTGCAGGAATAGGGGGGGTTAGATTAGGTTTTGAAAAAGCGGGATTTAAAACAATATTTGCTAATGATTTTAATAAAACTTGCAAAGAGACTTATGATTTAAATTTTGATGAACCCAAACTTACTGTTAAGGATATTTGGAAATTAGATATAAAAGATATTCCTAAATTCGATATATTATTGGGAGGATTTCCTTGTCAGGCTTTTTCTATTGCAGGATATAGAAAAGGATTTAATGAAGCACGAGGAAATTTATTTTTTAGAATTGCCGAGATATTGGAAGAAAGAAAACCGCAGGCTTTTTTATTAGAGAATGTTAAAAATCTTAGAGGACACGACAAAGGAAAAACATTAAAAATTATTGAAAAAACATTAAAAAATTTAGGATATCATACTAAATCAAAAGTTCTTAATAGTATGACACACGGAAACATCCCGCAGAATAGAGAAAGAATATTTATTGTAGGATTTTTAGATAAAAAGAAAGCAGAAAATTTTGATTTTCCTAGCGAAATACCTTTAACAAAATCATTTAAGGAATATGTGTCTAATGAAGCAGAAGACAAATATTACTACAATGAAAAACCACTTTATGAAAAAATAAAGAATGATATTAATTCAGAAGAAACAGTTTATCAATGGCGTAGAAAATATGTAAGGGCAAATAAAAAAGGAGTTGTGCCGACATTAACAGCAAATATGGGATTAGGGGGACATAATGTTCCTATAATAAAAAATCATAAAGGAATAAGAAAATTAACTCCAAAAGAGACATTTATGTTACAAGGATTTCCAAAAAATTTTAAACTTCCTGAAAATCTCGCAGATAGTAAATTATATCATCAAGCAGGGAATAGTGTAACTGTTTCAGTTGTTCAAAGAATAGCAGAAAACATGAAAATAGTTTTAGATGGTGGAAGAATAAATTCACAAAAAAATTTATCCTAAATTTCTTCATTTTTATTTTTCCTTAATAACATATATAAATCTAGCTTTCCTTTCAAAAATATGGTCAATAAAAAGGGGTTGATTATCGGGATTATCGGCGGGATTCTTTCATTTGTAGGGGCGTTTGTTTTATTTTTTTTGGGAGATGATTTAATGAACTTAGTTTATTTTTTAGTTGGTTCTGGAGTTTTAATTATTTTATTTCCTTTTGTTCTTTCTTCAATAATTGAGGGACGGCAAGAAAGAGAAAAAGATGAGAAGTTTTTAGAATTCTCAAGAGCGTTAGTTGAAAGTGTTGAATCTGGAACTCCGATTAGCAGAAGTATCATAAACATGAGTCAGAAAGATTTTGGTTCATTAACCCTCCATGTTCAAAAGCTTGCAAACCAGATTCAATTAGGTATTCCCTTGCAAACAGCATTACAAACTTTCGCTTATGATACAAAAAGCCAGATAATTATTAGGGCAATTACTTTAATACGGGAAGCTGACAAGACAGGTGGAAACATAAATACTATCTTAGACAGCGTCGCGAAGAGCGTTTATGAAATTGAAAAATTAAAGGCTGAAAGGCGCGCAGCGATTTCTTCAATTGTTGTTGAAGGATATATTATATTTTTTGTTTTTATTGTTATAATGGTAGTAATGGAAATTCAAATTATTCCTATGACTGCAGGAATAAGTGTTTCAGGGACGAGTTTCAACGCGGTTTCTTCGGGAACACAAAATTCTGGAAGTGGTTTTGACCCAAGCCAGTTTACTTTCGCATTTTTAGGATTATTAATTACTCAAGGTTTTTTCGCAGGATTAGTCATAGGAAAACTTTCCGAAGGACAAGTTAAATCAGGATTAAAACATTCATTCATTATGGTTGCAATGGCAATTTTAATATCCACGGGATCAAAATTAGTTTTACAATGAAATCAAAAAAAGCAGTAGGTCACGTCGAAGTAATTCTTTCTTTTGTAATTTTCATCGGATTTTTAATGTTTTTATTTTTTATATTCAATCCATTTGATTTAATTTCAAATAATAGTTTAGTAGATAGCGTGTTTCTCAATATGAAAGAAGAATTAGGGACAAAAGTTTCCAGTGTTTCTATTAGTTTAAATGAGGACAGTATTGTAGATCTTGTAGGCAAAGATTGTTTTGGAATAACTGATGCAAATGATTTTTTAAAAGAAACAAACTGCGATGCAAATGAAAAAATTATCGTAAGAGATAAAAAGAATGATTTAAGAGATGTTTATATTAATCCTCCAAATCCTACTAAAGTTGAAATAGAGTTGAAAAATGCAGACGAGAATAAATTTTATACAATTTTATGCTCAGAAGATTTTAATGAAGCAAATACTCCGTTAACAGGGTGTCAAGATATAGGAGAGGAAGGAACAGATTATGATTTAGGAATTATTAATGAGAAAGAAGTTTGGTCGAATAAAAGTTTAACCACCTTCAAAATAGCTTACGAGGAGGATTATACCTCTTTGAAGAAAAAAATTGTGCCGGAAGGAAGTGATTTTGGGTTTAAACTTTGGGATTTAGATAATCCAAATACTCCTTTATTAGAAGCAGGTGTTCCACCATCTGGGACAAGAGTAGACGCAAAAACAATTCCAATAGATGTTTTGGAAGAAGATGGGCTCATTAAGAAAAGAACTATCACAATAATTAGCTGGTAAAAAAATTATTAAAGGGGGTTTACATTTTTATTTGATGAGAGGGAAAAAAGGTTTTCTGAGAATTTTGGAGGCGTTCATTGCTATTGCACTTATCGCAGGAGTGATGAGTTTTCTTTATATAAATCAAATTCAAAAAAATAGCCAAGAGTCGACGATAAATGATTTAATAAGAATTGTATTGGAGAAAATTTCAAGTGAACCTGCGTTAAGAAATGCTGTTCTTAATGCAAATGCAAATCCTGTTGAAAATGCTGTTCTTAATGCAAATCCTGATGAAATAAATAAAATTAACACTGAAATAGAAAAATTCATTCCTCCATCTGGAGAATTACAATTTCATTTTAATATTTGCAATATTCAAGAAATATGTAGTTGTGGTTTAGGTATATCTGGAGGAGATGATTGTCCTGAAGATAAAGACATTTATTCTGATGAAGTTAGTGTTAGTGTAACTTTAGATAGTAATTCTGTTAGTCCAAAAGTTTTAAGATTATTTGTATGGGAAAGATAAAATGAAATACAAATTTTTACAGCAAGAAAATAAATATAAAAATTTATTAAAATGAAATACAAATTTTTACAGCAAGAAAATAAATATAAAAATTTATTAAAATGAAATACAAATTTTTACAGCACACCGCCGACGTAAAATTTAGGGCTTATGGAAAAACTTTGAATGAATGTTTTGAAAATTCTGCCGTTGCGATGTTTAAAGCAATGTATACTAAAAAAGTAAAAGGCAAATTAAAGAAGGAAATTAAAATCAGGGGGAAAAATTTAGAATCTTTAATGTATTCTTTTCTCGAAGAGCTTATCATTTTATTAGATAGTAAAGATTTTTTTCTGTCAGATATTAAAGTTAAAATTGATGAAAAAAATTTAACCTTAAAGGCGATTATTTCTGGAGATTATGCTAAAAATTATGATATTAGTTTACAGGTAAAAGCAGTTACTTACAATGAAATGAGTGTCCAGAAAATTAAAGAAAATTGGGTTTGTCAAGTCGTTTTAGATGTGTAAAAAAGTAAGCATAATTTTATAAATAAGATTTGCAATAGATTCATAAAATGAAGAGGGAAATAGAGTTATTTTTTTTAGCAGTTTTTATTGTATTTATGAGTTTAGGAGTTTTTGCCGGTGTTGGATTTGGAAAAGAGAATCCACAATTAAGTGTTCAAAATTATGATTTCAATAATGATGGAGTTATAAATTCAGAAGATGTGAACATTGCAATAGATTGTCAGCAAGCTCAAATTGCATATGGAGAATTACCTTCGGAATGTAATATTGTAGATTCTGATGGAAATGGAATCATTGAAGATTATGACCTTTTAGCAGTTACGGAAATGTCTGAAGATTTTTCCGGAAGAGATTATAATTGTAATGATAATCAATCAATTTTCAAATTATCTTCGATAAATAACGCACACGCATCTTTATGGAATGCTTCGAACTATGATGTAAAAATTTGCTACGATGAAATTTTTGGAAAAATTTATCCTGTGACTAATGAATTAAACCCTCATTCTTGTTTTCAAAATACAACTTGGAATAATTCAATTGTTTCATTAGATTCAAAAGAAAACTCTCACATTTCTTTGATAAATAAAACTCCTAATTTGAATATCTGTTATGGGGACTTAGATTGTGTTAAAGTTATAGGGAGTAATACCCTTGGGCCAAAATACAAATTAATCGGTTCTTTATCTTCTGGAAACAACTCTCATTTTGCTATAGATGATTCTTATGCAATTAAATTGTATTGCAAATCTGCTTTTGCTGGAACTGCCGGAACATGCAACGCAAATGGTCAGTGTGAAGTTGGAGAGGCGTGTAATTGTATTGATTGTGGGACAAATGAAAATACTTGCACAAATAATTTAGTTTGTAATGTGGAATCAAATACCTGTCAACCTAAAGAAGAATGTGGGATTGGAGAAACATTATGTAGCGACGGAATTTGTAGAACTGATTGTGGTGATTTAGAAGTTGCGTGTAACTTTGATGGAATTTGTGGAGTTGATGACGACGGAAGAACAGAGAGTTGTCAATGTAATGATTGTTATGGTTTAAAAGATTCTTGCGCGGAAAATTTAATTTGTGATTTCAGAACTGAAAGTTGTAGGGCTTGTCCTAATGGAGAAGTTGATTCTGAAACAGGAAATTGTTTAAGTGACCCTAAACCGGATTTAGTAATTTTAAGTCCTGTTAAAAAAGATACCGTCGATGAATTCGAAAAATTCAAAACTAATGTCGCAATTTCATTCAATCAGGAAATTATCAACGCCAATAGTTTATTAAGAGATGTAGGTGTTGGATGGATTTTTGGAAAAGAGGATGTAGTTGAAATTGAAAAATGTTTGACTGAAAATAATTGTGATACAACAAAAACATATGATAAGCACGGTTACAAAATTGTTCAGGCAACTGCAGTTGAAATGGGAGGAGATTTTAGAACAGATAGTGAATTTACTGAATTCCTTGTTTACAAAGAGGGTTTGAATTTATTTGCGATAATTTCTACACCAGAACCATTTACTTCGATTGTTAGTGGAGAACCGGTAGAATTTAATGCAAGCAATAGTTTTGTTTCAGAATGTTTTGCGAGTAGAGCTATTTGTCAAAAAAATGATAATGCGGGAACTAAGTTTGTTTGTTACAGCGTCGGAACTTTATGGTGTTATGATTATCCTAAACCTGACGAAGGAAATGTATATACTAATTTCGGGCAGTATGAATTTATTTTCAACTGGACATTTGATAAAGGAATGCCGAATGAAGAATCTATTGAAGGAGAATGGAAAACAGATTATGATTCAATGGTAGAATTTAGTAAAATATTCACGGGTGAACCTGGAACAAATCACACTGTTCAATTAATAACTAAATATAGATATGATATATAATGAAAAATAAATTAATAATAATCTGTCTGGTTTTCCTAATTAGTATGCCATTTGTCCTCGGAATAGTTTCATCTGATAATTTAATCGAAGGAGAAAATTCGAATGTTGATTTATTCGTTGGAGAAGTTGGAAGCGAATTTATTTGTCGTGACGGACGTTGGACAAAAGACAACGCTATTGTTGAAAATATTAATTGTAATATTAATGGAGTTGTATGTTGTCCTTCAGATAAACCTTTTTGTGTTAATGGAGTTTGTGCTGTTGAAAATCCAAAGCTTCCGGTAAATTGTGGAGAGTTTTTAACAAAAACTTCTTGCGAAGGAAAATTTTCTGATTCTGAGTTTATTTATGATAGCGTAGCTGAACAACTTAACCAAAACAAAATAAGTTTTAGTGCAGATGAACTTGTTGCATCAGATTTTTGTGATGAATCAAAAGATGGTTTTTTTGCTTATCAAAGTGGAGATATATGTAAAGTTTTGAAAGGGCCGTGTAATTGTGAATGGACTCCGAATAATCCTGCAATTCCAACTGGGGCTGGTTCTTGTCAAGGAACTTATCCTGAATTTAAAATAGCATGTTCAGAACTCAATGATAATCCAAACGATAATGATAATATTTCTGATTTTCAGTGTAGGAAAAAAACAAACGAATTAGAAGACAGATGTGCTGAAGAAGGAATTTATATTTTAAGTTGGACTGCTCAAATATATGAAGTCGTCGGAGAAACCGCAATCCCTACTGGAGAAACAAGTCCTTCGTGTGATGCAGGAAGCAAAACGTTTTCCTGTCCAAATAATAATGTGCAACTTCCTTTCTTCACGATGTTTAATTTAATGATTTCTTTAGTTGTTGTATTGGGAATTTATTTTTTAATGAGATTTGAAAAGAGATAAAAAATTGTTTTGTAAGATTATATTTCTTTCATATAAATTAGGTTCGCTCCACTCACAATCCTTGCTCAAACCTATCTTCGATAAGGTTTTCACATTATATTTTTAAATTAAATAAAATTTTTTAAGTAAAATCAAGAATTAATTTTGAGTTATTTTTAATTAACAACATAATTTAGTTAGAAAGTTTGTTGAGGTTATTTGAAAATAAATTAATAATTTAGAGCTTAAAAATACCCATTAATTTATTTTAACCTAAGACAATAATAATTAAAAAGATTAAGTTAACTGAATTCATATGGATACTATTCCTTTTTATAGGGGACATGAAGGTTTTCAAGAAGTTCTTGCAGATAAAAGACTTTCTCGTCCTGGCAGAGCCATAAGAGTATATGATTATGGAGGACCTTCAAGTAATGAAAAATTATATGTAATAGGCACTAAAGGTCAATTATTTGAAGTTGCAACAGGAAAGAAAGTTAAAGCAGAGGATGTTTTTTCAAGAGAAGTTGCGCCTGATGGCTGGAGTGTTGAAGGACTTGAATTAGCCTTACTTCCTGAAAAAGAATTAAATAATATTTTAAGTGATCCCAACTTGTAAATTACATGACAGAAATGAGCAGTAAATTAATAATTTAAGTTTATCAGTTAGCTAAACAGTTTGAAATATTATTATTTTTCAACTAAAGATAATTTTATAAAGAATATTTATTTGTATTGCTTATGAAAAAAAGGGGATTGATTTTTGTCTTTGTTCTATTAAGTTTTGTTAGTTTTAGTGTTTTTTTGTCGAGTGGTGTGATGGGTGCGAGCATTGTGAGTACTGCAGAATATTGTGGTCTTGGAAAAACAATGTGTAATGATGTTAGCTGTCAAACAAATAATTGGCCTGCTGATGTGAATGGAGATAAATATGTAAATGCTTTAGATTTAGAACAAGTTATTAATTGTCTTATGAAACCCGTAAGCGGATTATGTATAAATAGTGACGTTAATTCAGATGGAAGAATTGATGGAACAGATTATCAATTAGAAAATAATTGTGTAGTTGGAGTAACCAATGTGGCCTGTCCAGATCGTTGTTTGCCAAATAATGGAGGAAAAATGGAAGCAACAAATCGAATAATAACTTCATGTCCATTAAAAACGACATCAGGAACTGAAAGATTAAGTGAAGCTAAGACTTATATTCTTTCTAAAGATTTACCTCTTTGTAGTATTACTCTTGAATCAAGTAATATTATATTAGACGGTAAAAATCATAAATTTAATAATTTAAATATAAATAAAGCTTCAAGACATATCAATATTTTAGTAAAAAATATAATTCTTAATAATGATTTAATCGTTTGGAATAAGGAAAATGTTGAAATAAGAGATAGTTCTTTTATAGGTGCTGATCCAACAATTATTGTCCAAGCTGTCGAAGATTTTAGATTTATTAATAATCAAATAATTATGGGAAGTCCTCGAACTTCAGGATATAGTTCCATTAGTATCTTCCAATCAAATTTAATAAAATTAACTGGTAATAAAATAAAAGGGGCTTATGCAACTACAGGAGTAGAAATTGGGATATTTTTGAAAGATGTTACTAATGCTGAAATAAAAAATAATAATGGGTGTGCAAATGATAATCTAGATGGAGGAAATACACCTAGAGGATTAGATTGTCAAAATAGTGGTAGTGGAATAACTGGAAGTGGAAATAAATTTGATGGAGTATATCAATGTTCTGGATGGATTGAAGGAACACAATATGCTCTATGTGATGCAATTGGGGTAACTTGTACTAATGGATTTAGTTGTGATAGTGGTTGTTGTTCTGCTGGGAAATGTGTAGAAAGATCTGTTTGTGAAAGTGTTAGTGAAGTTTGTCATGATGGAGCTGATAATGATTTTGATGGATCTGTTGATTGTGCAGATTCTAATTGTGATTCAGATCCAATTTGTGCAGCGAGTTCTGAAGATTGCGATAATAGATTAGATGATAATGGGAATTCACTTATTGATTATGCTGAACCAGCATATTGTTCTGTTAGTTCCTGTACTAGTCTAGGAAAATCAGTTATAAGTCCTGTTGGAGGAACAGGAGAGGGAAAACCTTGGGGAACTCCAGATCTTTATTCAGCTTTCAAAGGATGTTGTTCTGCTAATAATTGTTATTCTGGGTATCCTGAAGGCAAAGGATGTTATAGTAATAAGGAAATTATAAATTTTGGAGAACAAGGAAATCTTGGAATAATTACTTGTTCTGTTTCAGGAAATAATGCAGTTTGGTGTAAAGCAGGATTTGTAAATATTGGAGGAGGAGTTTGCGTGGCTGATGGAGATGAAGATGGGACTCCCGACGATGACGGAGATGGAGATGATGATCCTTGTACTGGAGGAGAAACCACTAATTGTGATGATAATTGCCCATTAGTTTCTAATCCAACTCAAGCAGATAGTGATAATGATGGAATAGGGGATGCATGTGATGATGATGGAGATAATACTTGTGAAATAGGAGAAGGATGTGGAAGTGGAGATTGTGATGATGAAATAGTTGATGAGTGTACTGGAGAATTAATTTGTAATATTGTTGTAGGAACTTGTATTGAAAATCCTGAATGTCCAAATGGATTAGGTTGTTCTTGTGTGACAAATATTAATACAGGAGATAATTGTAATGAGGGTTTAGTTTGTAATAGTGGTACAAATCTATGTGAAATAATAATTTGTACTCCCTCTGGAAACGAATGTCCTAGCGGTTCATCTTGTAATGCTAATCTTATTTGTGAATCTGATCCTCCAATAACACCTCTTCCACCTGGAGGAGGAGGCACCACAAGTGATAGTTGCGCGCAGTTTAATAACAATCCAACAAGTTGTGAAACTATTAATTTTTACACAGATGCACTTTTTAAAAATATTGAAAATCTTAATCGGGCTTTTGCGAGAGCTAATGATTTGGATTATGATTTTTGCACAAATGCAGATGCAAATGATGCAGATTGCAAGTGTAGATATAACTCTATTGATAGTTCTTGTAATGAAGTTGTGACTTTAAAATCTAATAGCGATACATGTGTAACAACAAATGTTCGATTAGACAATCCTACTGATGTTTGTGAAGTTAATGGAGTGGGAGAATATTACTTGAAATGGGACAGTGTTGATTCTACTACTGGCAATCCAAATTCTGCAATTGGTTGCGTTAATGGAGCTCTGGCATTCCAGTGTCCTTCAAAAGTTAACCTTCCTTTTTTCACAATATTTAATTTAATGATTTCTTTAGTTGTTGTATTGGGAATTTATTTTTTAATGAGAATTGAAAAGAGGTAGAGAGATTATATTTTACAACTAAAGATAATTTTATAAAATTGAAATAACTGTTAGATATATGAAAAAAGATGTGAAGAAAATTAAATCTAAAAATTATTCAAGATTAATAATAGTAATAGGAATATTTATTTTTTTGGCAATTGGATTAATCTTTTTATCTAATCTAACTGGTTTTAATGTTAAAGAGGTTCAATTGGCTCCAGGAGATTATACAGGACTTCCTAATGGATTTACACCAGTTACAGGATATAAAAGTATTTTTGGTTCAGTTGGATTATGGGATTCAAATGGAAAATATTATGAAGCTACGGATGGAATAACTTTTGTAGATAAGACTACTGAAATTCATACTACACCCTATAATCTTCCAACAAATGTTAAACCTATAACTTCATATTCCTATCAATTTGGAGAACAATCAGTTGTAGAGTTGGGATATTATTTTAATTATTATGGATTACATAATCCAACAGGGACTTTTATAGAAGAAACAAATTTTGATTTTGGATTTCTCTCTCCGACGATGGTTTATTGGAATGGATTTGAAAGGAATGTGACTTTTATTACAATAGATCTTGACAGAGGATTAGTAGAGTGGAGAATTTATAGTCCTTTGACAGGAATATGGAATAAACCTGGACCAACAGGATATATGACTCCTCCTGTTCCAACTCTCTTTAATCAATATTATCCCAATGTAAGTTATTATTATGATTTTGACAACGCGCCTTTTTGTGAAGTAACTCTTTTCGGAGATGCAAATGATGATGGAATTGTTAATACTCTTGATACAACATACGTGCAAACTGCAATTACTTCAGGAAATAATGATGATTGTGCAGATATTAATGAGGATGGTGTTGTAAATAATGCAGATAAAACTATTATTTCAGATATTATTGCAGGAACTCCTGTAACTCCTCCAGCTCAAAAACCCTCGGCAATTCATGCATGGGCAGCATTAGGTATTCCCTATACTCATACTTCTCCCCTTATCCAATATGATTTAAGTACTAATGATTTTGTTGAGGCTCCAATGCCTGTAGGCCTTCCAACAGATAGTGTTCCTAGCGTCGGATATTATGATTTTGTAAGAAAGAAAATTGTTTTATGGTATGGAACTAAAGTATATGAAGCGGGAGAGAATTTAGTGTTTTCATTAGTTTATAATGGGCTTCCTCCAGATATAACCTCTAGATTAATTGCCCATTATAACTTAGATGGAGATGCTCAAGATTCCTCTGGAAATGCTCATCATGGAACAGTTAACGGCGCAACTTTAATAACTGATAAAAATGGTAATACAGATTATGCTTATAGTTTCGATGGAACAAATGATTACATAACTTTTGGAGATATAAATGAAATAGAAATTGTAAATGATGTTACTTTTTCAGCGTGGGTAAATCCAACAGCTATGCAAAATAATAATTTCATTGCATCAAAAGGATGTGGAACAGGGTCTGGTTGGACAATTGGATTAAATCAAGAGAATTATTTATCTTTGGATGTTGAAAGTACTACTGGAGATATTTTTGGTCAAAGATTAAATTTAAATGAATGGAAACATGTAGCATTTACATTTTCCACTTCTAATAGTGGAGAAATCAAATTATATATTGATGGAGTTCTTCAAGGAACAGCAACTATTAGTTTTTATTATGCTCCTCCATCATCTCAATCATTTAATTTGGGAGCATGTAACTCTGGAAGTCCTTATGGATTTTTCAATGGAAAAATAGATGAAGTGAAAATTTTTGATAGGACTCTTTCAGCTTCAGAGATTTCAGCTCTTTATTCTAATGGGGTTACACCTCCACCTCCAGAAGAGGAAGAAAATTTGA
>Ga0209542_10007831_pt1 | contig 20161 bp, 15 predicted proteins | sample RifCSPhighO2_01_FD_184028 | JGI IMG/M metagenome (GOLD analysis project Ga0209542, IMG submission 184028) | Soil microbial communities from Rifle, Colorado - Rifle CSP2_plank highO2_0.1 (SPAdes) (version 2) | ecosystem: Environmental > Terrestrial > Deep subsurface > Rock core/Sediment ...
TGAAACCCGCCTCGGAGGAAAGAATGGGCGGGTCCCTGAACCCCGCATTAAAATGCGGGGCTACCATACGCCATAGATCGCCGCCATGTGCAGGCTCAGTGAGCAGTTACCGAATGAGGGGTTCCCAAAAATAGAATTTTATTGTATAATAAAGGTAAGAATACATACCAAAACCCACTATGTCTCCCGCAATACCTCAGGAAAATCCTAAGCTCGAAGCGCAGAATACGCGTGAGGAACTTCAGAAACTGCGCCAGAGCATCGAAGGGAATGTTACTGATCCGAATCGTCTTCAGAATATCAAGGATTCGGCAGCGAGACTTCGAACTTCCTATGAAACATTGCGGCAGAAAATCGAGACATTCAAAACGACGCAACCCACGCATCCGGATCTACCAAAGTATGCAAGTATCCTCACCGCGTTTGATGCGGTGGACATCGATGGCAATCCGTCCATGACGGAGGAGGAATTTTTTGCCGCGGTTACGGATGGTCTCATCGCTCCTGATCTGGCAAATCCTGCGCTGCTTCAGTACGAAAAATTAGCAGTGCAGCATATTACTGATGAGGAGAAAGCACTCGCGGCAGTGATGTCTGTCGGGGCAAAATTCGAGAGCGCCATCACGGGATTCGTAGAGAAAGCTCAAAAGAAATTTGGCGGGGCATTTGGTCAGTTGGAAGCATTTGGTATTTCAATCGGCGCATCGGACATTGCCCGGTATCTCATGAGTTTTGTAGCGGATTACATTGATTCATTCCAAGTCGCAAAGCTCCGGCCGCTGCGGGGTCTCAGTAAGCAGTTGCGGGAGTATCAGGGAATCATGGAGGCGAGAGCGAACGGTATTACCAATCCGACAATCATTCAGGAGGGTATTGCTTCGTGGAATACTGCGTATGACAAATGGATGAGTGACACCGAGCATGATCCAAAATCTACTTTGGAAATGCCAAAATTTTACGATCATGTTCTTCTCGCCCAGAAACGATCGGGTTTTGAAGATCTTCATGTTCATTTTGATTTGGTGGATCCGCCACTCTTTGGTCCCGTGCACACCATCGAACTTGCCTTTGGCGGCGAACCGAAAGCGGTGCGTCCGGCAGCGGGGCCGTGGAATATCAGTTTGCCCGATGCGTGTATCGAGGAAGATGGAACCGGCGGATATAAGCTGAATGCCATCGGGGACAAGTTTAAGCAGCTCTTCGATGTTGTAAAAGCCGATGGAACCATTGCAACCCTCGAGCAAGGATCTCTTCTCCGGAAACATGGCAGTCTGCGCGCAGAACTGAATGCCGGTTTTACGGCGCCAAGACTGGACAATATCCTGAAGATCGTGCCGCAGGGCGCATTCGATTCCGTCGAACTCCTGAAGGATGCGCGATTAAATAATCCTGAACTGATTGCAAGACGCGAAAACAAAGTTCTCTCCGTAAGTTACAAAACTCTCGATGATGTTGCCGCCTCTTCCGCATTGCCTGCAGAGGCTGGCAAGCCCGGAGCAGCGATGATCGAGTGGAAATGGAATGGAGCAAATTGGGTGGTTTAAATCTCTTTTCGCATGTCTGGCAATACACACAACATTATGGGCACGCATGGAGAGAAACATGAACAATCCGAGCAATCGGAACTTCCCGCGCATGTAGAAGGATACAGAGCATTGCTCTTGCGTCACAACGATCTCGCAAGCAAGAGGAAGAGGAGCAGTGAGGAAGAAGACGAGAAGGATGCTCTTGCGCAGCACATTGCCCGCTATGTAGAAACCCTTTCTCCGGAGCAACAGGAAGACATTAAAACATTCGTTCTGCAGATTACGCAGAGCCGTGTGATTGCGGATGAGGCAGGCAAAACCCACGAATTGGTTGTACGTACCATGCACTGGCTGCCGCGTACGATGAAGCTTGCGGCTGATGTTATTCCTGAGCTTTGCCGCGAAACCGTGCGCCTCGCTCTCACAACCGTGGGTCTCACGGCGGTGGGCATCGGTCAGGGGATCCGGGCGACGTGGCGTGCAGCCATGAAGCATCTCTTTAATCAAGCCGCATGATGGATTCTTCTTTCTCACGGGAACGGCGGCTCATATTCCAGAAAGCAGTCGAGGTGCCCTCCTCTCTTTCGGAGCGTATCGCGGATTTCATGCGTCGCGGAGGGGATGATCAGGAATTGGAACAGCTTGTGCAGAATGTGCGTGAAACGCCGGATAGAGAAACGGTACTCGATGGTGCACTCCAAAAACTGCAGACACTGGAGGAAAGGGAGCGTCAGGCGATCACGATGAATCTGGATTCTCTGCAGGGGCGGATAGAAGGAAAATTGCAGATGCATGAACGTTTGCTTGCAAAAGGAGCGGTACGATCGTGGCTGGATCGTGCGCGTGAGGCATTAAATGGCAAAGAACGCGGGAAGCCGATGGCCGGCGCGCCGGAAGATCTCATGGAAAAGATACAGAACCCCGGTCAGATGGCGATGGATTTTGCGGAGGGTGTGACGAATACCGTTCTTCCGACACGCGTCACAGAGAACATGACTCCGGTTCAAAAGCGCGTGTTCGGCGGCGCACTCACGGTGGGAACGGCGCTGCTTGCAGGGTGGGTGGCGTACGGGCTTATCAGGGGAAAGGAAGCCGGACAAAAGCAGGAGGGTGGATTTATGCGCAAAGCATTCTGGGGATTCCTCATCGGCGGTGCCGCCATTATCGGTGGTACGTATGCAGCTGATTACCTCATCAGGCGTTTCGGGAAAAATCTCTCGCCGGATGCAGTGAAGGACGCAGTGAAAAAGGAATTCACAGAGATGAAAGAGAAGGTAGAAAAGCTCGAGTTCGGGAGTAAGCCTTGGGGAGAGTATGGAATTGAGGAGGAGCAGTATACGAAAGCAAAAGATCTCTATTCCCGATATGGAAAAAGCGGTGTGGCGGACATTGAAAAGATTTTTGGCAATGGAAAGCAGGAGGAATGCCAAAAATTTCTCGGGGATATTGAACATGAATTCGATGTGGAAACAGACGAAGATGGAATAAAATTTGTGCGCCCGGCAGTGGCTATGAAAAACTATGAGGAAAATCTGGAGAACGGACTCCGTGGCATGCGTTTGTGGATTGATAACCATAAGACGGAGGTGATTCTCGGGACCGTGGTTGCAACGAGGTTGGGGATACTTTCTGCCGCACTCAATGGTTCTCTTGCAGTCGGGAAAGCATCGCTTCAGATGGCGAATCTCCTACGCAAATGGGTACAGGGACATCCGCTTATTTCTTTACTTCTCCTTGGCGGGACCGCGCTCGGGGCATTTGAAGTTTTCCGGACATCGAAGAAAGCCCGTCTGCCGGAGAATCTCTCGGAGTTTGTAAAAGCCTGCACATTTGGCAAATCGATCTTCCTCATGGCGGACGGGCAGAAATTCGGTGAGGATCTTCTTGCTGCGCTGCGGACGTATGGAGCGGAAGTGGCTCACATCGGCGATAATTTTGCGAAGTGGATTGAGGAGAATGCCTCCGATCTTCTCCGCAAGATTGCCGAATCGACGCCGGAGGCTGTGGCACTCACAAAAGAAGAAGTCATTGCGAACAGGCATATCGGGTGCGTGGATGTTCTCAGGCAGCATTTGGAAATGCGCAAGAGCGATGCGGGGGGCGACCGGAAACAAGTCGATGCGGGAGCCGTAAAGAATTACGATCATGCACTGGAATGCCTTGAGGAGTACGAAAATGTTTTTCTGCGCGAGCACTGCATGGAGCCTGCGATGACCGATGAAACATCCGTTGCGTTCAAACGTCTCCACGATGCTCTCGTCGCTCTGAAGATCACCGTAGAAATCAGGGATGGATTTGTGCAATGGAAAGATGCCGATATGGCCGAGGCATGGGATCTCGGCGTTGCACCGGATGTGAGAAAAAAAGAAGGTCTTGATGCAGAACATGAGCGATCGCAGATGCTGTACCACGGGGAAGGGTATGGGGATTATTTTGTGTATGCTCTTCTGGAGCACCTGCGCGAGCAGGAACAGCAGGGGATTGATACGTTCGGCGATTCATGGATCGGCGTGCTCGCGGGAAATGTCATCTACTGCGTGAATCCCGGGAATATCAAGGATTATTTTCTCCTACAGGCAGACGCGGTAGCGGAACTTTTCCATTCCCATGAAACATGGGGGGAGAAGGCGCGGGTGGTAACAGCGACTTTGGGGAAGAGCATGGTGACCATGGGACTTTTCTCGTTGAGTGCGGATATTCTTGCAAATGCAAAGCGTCTGGCAATCGGCGGCGGGCACATGACCTTTAATCCCATCAAGCTCAGAAATCCCGGGAAGATCATCTTCAATACGATCAAAAGCTCTGTGCCGCTGCAGTCACAGTATTTAATGGGACGTGGAATATATCGCGCATCACAGGATGCAAAGTTATTTTGGTCCATTCGGAAAACACACGGATACTGGAGAGCCCGGTTTGTGAATACCGTTCTTGGAAAAGCGGGGGTGCGTCCGGAATGGATTCGAACCATAGAAAACGCGAAAACGGTTGCTGATCTGGATCTCGTAGCGGGATATGTCGGCCATGGTCACGTGAAGGAAGCTGCGAACTTTGAGGAACTCAAAAAAAGTTTGAAGAAATATATAAAGGAAGAAATGCTTCATAAAGTCCGTACGCGTGAGCTCACGTGGAAGAACTGGGGAAAGCGTATTCTGTTTGGACACGAAACAGTGAGCTACGAACAGGTGTATCAGGACGTGGTGGATTCGTATAGCACATCTGCAAAGTCTGTTCGCGGTGGAGTTCCAAAAGTGGCATTGGGTTCATCTGCTACAGAAGTTCCGCATACTTCTTCAACAGTCGTGATGGAGACCGCCGAATCCGTTGTGGATGCTCCCAGAGCTCTGGAAAAGATCGAGGCGGCCAGACTTGCCGGTAACCACGAAGAAGTCGGCAGACTTCTCATGGAGCATGATGAACTTCTGAAGAAAGCTGCTGCAAGCGGCGACAAAGCAGCGGAACAGGCGCTCGAAGCAGCCCGTTTTGCAAAGGGGTCAAAGCTTGCAAAGGTAGGGAGTGGAGCATTGATCGGAATCGGCATTGCATTCGATGCGTATCTCATTTTCGAGAATGAACGCGAACTGGCTCAGGCGAAAAAGGAAAATCCGGCGCTTGTTGCAACTCTGGAAGCAAGACGAAAATCGCTTGTTGCGGCGGGCGGCGGCGGCGCGCTGCTCGAAGCCGGTATGTATGCGGCGGAAGTGAGTGGCGGTGCAGGTCTGGTTCTTGCTGCGCCTGTTGTTGCCGGAGCTGTGTATTCCGAAGCGATCTACGATGGCATTCGTGAGTGGGATAAAAGTGAGAAGCAATATCTCAAAGAAGATTCTGCGACGCTCCTCTCCAATGTCCGCGAGAAAATGACGAGCCGCACCCGGGCGTCCGCCGCCGCTCATGGCGATACGATGATGGGCGCACTATGGAAAAAATTGACATGGTCCAAAGAGGCGCGTCAGAAATACTATCAGGAGAAATTCGAGGGGACGGATAAAGAAATCAATCTTGCACAGCGCCAAAAACTTTACCAGGCGTATGCAATGAAGAACTCGAGTGTGGAGAATGTGAAGGTATCGGCACAGTTGCAAAGCAACTATCTTTCCCTTGTCACAGACGGTGCATTCATTGCTCTTCCTCCGGAAGAGCTTGCGAGAGCGGAGGTGTACGCAACGCTCACGCTGCTGCGCGCCGCGAAGGAAGTTGCACAGGAACCTCAGGTGATTTCGTACCTCTCTCCCGATGGGGCGAAGAAAACATTTGATATTTCCATATTCCAGTATGCGGGCGTCCCGCAGAGGGAGGAGGCGCAGCGCATCCGCGATGCAGTTGGTGAGTATCGAAATCTCGTGCAGCCGACGCAGCTCTATACTCGCTCCGTTCTTTTGCAGGACTACATCAAATCGGGTGAAGATCTTTCCGACGATGAGAGGGAAACATATCGTAACAATATTCGAGCGCAGATCCGCAGCGGGCTCGTTGCGCGCGTTCGCCACAACCTGAATAAGGCAGAGGAGTATGTGCGCGCATCCGGTCTCCAGCCCTACGAGCAGGATGTTGTCCGTATCGAGCTTCGTACGAATCTCGAGCAGCGCATGGCTGCAGTCATCGGTTCTCTCGAAAGCGGAACGATGACTCAGGAGCAATTCTCTGCAGCGCTCCAAAAACTGGAATATGTTTCCGATGAGGCGAAGAATTCTTCCCGGGAGGTTTTCAATCGCAGTACTTCGCCCCTCAAGCTCGTATTGGTACGATCCCCAAAGAAGGACGATGCCACGCTTGGCGGTCCTAAGCGTGCTCTGGAGGGTCTGCGCAGGAACGAAGCGAAGAGAATAGGAGTGAAAGACATACACACGGCACTGCTCGATCTTGCGGCGTAGAATGGGGAAGTGCCTCTCAGCTACTCTCCCTCCTTCGCTCCGCTTCGCGGAGCTACGGCGGGCAGGCAACTCTCTTCATGTCTTTGAGTTACTCTCAATTATCGGCATATCGCTACTGCCCGCGGAAGTACGAGTATGAGTTCATCAAGAAACTTCAGAAGCCTCTTTCGCCGGAGCAGTGCTTCGGCATCAGCGTGCATTCAACGCTCGCCAAATTCGGTAAACGGGAAATAGCGATGAGCGATGAGCGATTAGCGGTTAGCACACAGCAAACATTATTTAAGGATCATGATGCCCAGAACGCTAATCGCTTGCCGCTAATCGCTAACCACTTGCGAGAACTATGGCAACAGTCTTTCGTCACTGCCGGATACGACACGCTGGTCGCAGCAGATTTTGATCGCAAGCGCGGGGAAAAACTTCTCGAAGAATTCTACGAATGGTGGAAGAGGGAAGAGCGGAAGGTGATTGGGATTGAGAAGGGATTTAAAGTGAGTATTGACAGTGCTTCGATACGCGCCGCCCGTGTCATCCTGAGTAGCCCGAGGCTGGAAGCCGAGGGCGTATCGAAGGAAGGCGGCGCTACTCAGCATGACACCCTTATCACTGGTCGTTTTGACCGTGTCGAAGAACTGCCCGACGGATCTCTTCGCATTATCGATTTTAAAACGTCTCGTATCCGCAATCAGTCCGAAGTCGATCAGGATCTCCAGCTCTCGGTCTACGCGCTCGCCGGACGCGAAGAGCTGAAAAAGGAAGTCTCGGAACTGGTGATGCTCTTCCTCGTCGATGAATCTCTCACGGAGGTGGTGACACGGCGCGGGGAAGGGGAGCTCAACACTGCGGCGAAGACGATCGAGCTCCTCTCGGAGAGGGTCCTCTCCGGCGATTACACGCCGACCCCAAGCAGGGAGAAGTGCAGAGGGTGTCCGTATCGCAGGATATGTGACGCATCAGCGTCACCCTGAGCCTGTCGAATGGGCGACGTTTCAGCGGTATGACATCTTATACCAACTTGCATTTAAAACACCATTAATAGGATGGTGCCAGACATTGGATGATCCAGGGAAAGGCTGTCATGGATGTCACAAGCGCCCGATCCTGCTCCAATCTCCGGAGCGACTTCACCATCGCACGCTCCACGGCAGACATGCTGTCGAATGTCTCGTTCCAGAAATCCTTCTCTCGCATTTCCTCCCATAGGTGTTCCACAGGATTGAGTTCTGGACTGTAGGGAGGCAGTTCAACGATGCGCATATTCGTCGGGACGACGAGCGTTCCTGATCGGTGAGAAGGCGCACCGTCGTGAATCCAAAGGATGAAGTCATCCGGATGACGAACGGAGACCTCAGCGAGGAAGATGGAGAAGGTATCTGTGTACATGTTTGGCAGAATGAGCGTATCCAGCGCGCTGGAACGCCGACCAAATATGAAGAACAGAATCTGCATGCAGTCTGACAATCTTCGCAACGTCCCGTGCCTGCATGCCGAACTGACGAAGAGATATGCACTGGAGGCGTCGGTATTCCCATACGGAAGTGGAACACTTTATCAGGTCATCGACCTGTGCAACGGCTTTCGGGGAGAGAGGGGTGTAGGTGCGGGGCATAGCGCCAATGCTCTCATAAATGGTGTTTTAAATGCAAGTTGGTATGAGTTGTCCAAAGCAGAGGCAGAGGAATTGTTGCCAGCACGGAAAGGATTTCACGAAGCGATCCCCCTGATATGCATCGACGCATTGTTGGAACGTATGGCGCGAGAGGACGCTCGTGATTTGGCGGAAGACGAAGGAGCCGGCGTGCATGCAAAAAGCGGGAAGTGTGATCTGATCGTCCGCTTCCCAATTGAAATGTCTGAAAAAAAATCTAGGCGCTTTTCCTCTACCTCAAGCCATTTCTAAATTTTTGTGATGGGTTTCCCTGTCCATCAGTGAATAGCACTCAAGAGTCATGTTGCCAGATTTGTGCCTGCAGGGATGCAATCTCCGGCCGGTGCCGATTCCTCTTGATTCCCCAATTTAGTTCTGCTATAATGTACATATTAGTACATCTTCCAAGAACATATCGGCTAAACGGGTTGCGTTGCTCGCCTCCACGCAGCAGCAACTCTTCCATACCAATGATCTTGCGCTTCTCCTGAAGATCCACAATCCGAATACTCTGCGCATTACACTCCACCGCCTTACGCAGGCGGGAATTCTCCACCGTATCCAGCGGGGGCTCTATAGCATCCTCCCTCCGGAGAAGATTGATCCTATTCTCATGGGGAGTGCCTGCCTGCATCACTCTTCGTATCTCACAACCGAGTCCGTGCTTCAGGATGAGGGATATATTCTGCAATCTTTGGATGTCATCACCTTTGCTTCCAGCGTATCGCGGAGATTCGAGGTCATGGACCATCGGTATATCAGTCGTCGCTTGCATCCACGCTTCCTCCAAAACATGCTTGGGCTTCAGCGATGCGGCGGCATTCTTCGGGCGATTCCGGAGCGTGCAATTGCGGATATGCTGTACTTTGATCCGTGGTACCACTTTGATCGGCCGGCTGATTGGGATCGTGTCCGCGAGCTCCAAAAGGAAATCGGCTATCCGCTTACCCCCCATCGCTATGCTGATTCCAAATGCTCATGACGCTGTTCACCGCGCATGGATGCTGCGCCTGCTTTCCCGGATTGCAGACGATCGCACGCTCATGTCCATGTTGTTCTTTAAGGGGGGAACATGCGCGGCTCTGCGCGATCTCCTCGATCGGTTCTCCGTGGATCTCGATTTTGATCTTCGTTCTACGGATGATATCCCCGTCGCGCGGAAACATCTTGAAAAGATCTTCACGGAGCTTGGTCTCACAATCAAGGATCAAAGCAAAATCATCCCGCAGTATTTTCTGCGCTATGAATCAAAGGAGGGAAGCCGCAATACCATTGCGCTCGATATCACGGTACCGCCGCCGAAGGCGAATGAGCACGAAGTGATACGGTTTGCGGATATCGACCGCTTTCTCCCCTGCCAAACGGTTGCGACGATGGTGGCAAACAAGCTTGTGACACCAATCGACCGTTTTGCAAAGCACGGCACCATCGCCGGGCGCGATTTCTACGATATTCATCATTTCCTCCTGCAGGGATATCCATGGAATGCCGCGGTGATCGAAGAGCGTACCGGGATGCCCGCGAAGAAATTTTTCAAAACACTCCACGATTTTATCGAGAAGCGCGTCACGCAGACCATTATCGATCAGGATCTCAATTCGTTGCTTCTTCCGAAACAATTTCAAAAGATGCGTCGCACGTTGAAGCAGGAGACGCTTGCGTTGCTGAGACAACATCAAAAGTGATCAATCCTTCTTCTGGCAGTGGTTCAGGCAGAACGCGAGCGTGCCGCCGAAGAGGCACACTATTGCCCCGCCGATCATGAGGCCGATTGCGGAGCTCTTCAGTTGCGCCGTGTGAATGTTTTGATTGCGAAGAAAATGAGGAAGAGATCACTCCACAGTGAACATGCCCATCATGCCGTTCGTCAAATGCTCTGCAATGTGGCAGTGGAACATCCAGTCGCCGGGATTTGTGACATCAAGCAGAATGTCCACAGTGGCGTCTTTCGGAACAAGGACGGTGTCTTTCCAGACAAGATTCTCATTACGCTCACCGTTCACTGCGAGCACAAGGAACCGCTGCCCGTGGAAATGGATCGGGTGCTGCATGGGGTGATCGGAATCCTTATCATTCACGATGCGGATTTTCACCTTGTCTCCTTTTTGAAAGGAGTACCTGATATCCATATTCTCCTTTGCGGATGCTTCGTCGATGAGTTTCCACTGGGTATTCGCTTTGGTGGCAACGGTATTCATCATTGGCATGGCATCCTCCCACTCGATCCCGTCGAGGGTGCTTCCGTGCTGCATCATGCCGCTATTACCCATTTCGCCCATCATTGCCTGCTTCACGGAGAGATGGATCGTCTGATCCGGCTTTGTATTGAGAAATTGGTCTGCGAATGCAGTATCCGCGACAATGTCGTCATTGGTCCGGAGCGTTGCAAACTGCTCACGGTAGGAGGGGGAAGTTTTTCCCTCCGAAACGGTGATATTGCCGAGTATGTAACGCTTTGGTCCCACGTGCTCCAGAGCAACCTGTCCCGCTTCCTCAAAAAGGACATCCACAATTGCCCGCTCGGAGGGAGAGAAGGTGATACTGTCGACAAATTTTTCCGTTTCCATGTGGCCGCCATCTCCTCCGACGAGCTTCATTTTTGCCCCCTTGAACGCAATTTTAAACGTGCGCGTGTTGGCGGAGTTCGTAAAGAAAAAACGGACAACGTCGCCATTTTTCACTTCTGCAAGGACGGGTTGAATGCTGCCATTTGCCAGCATCGTGTTGCCGAACCGCCCCATGAGAGCGTGATCGGCTTCCTCTTTGCCATAGGAAAGAGGAAGACCGTTCCCTGCCAGAAGAATATCGTCGAGGAAAACCGGCAGCTCCTGATTCACGGGAGCGTAGGCTTCCGCACTTTCCGGCGTGACCCAGAGGTTCCCGTAGAGCCCAAGATCCTGCTGTATATCCTCCCGAACATGGGGGTGGTACCAGAACATGCCTTCGTCCGGCACGGTGACGGTGTAGGTGAAGGAATCACTGGGCTGCATCGCCTCCTGTGTCACTCCGGCTGCACCATCGAAGCGGTTATCAATCCGGATGCCGTGCCAGTGAATGGTCGTCGGCTGGTCGATGCCGTTTTTTACCCTCACCGTAAAGGTGGATCCTTGTTTTATCCTGATCAAAGGGCCTGGGAACTGACCGTTATACGCGTAGAAGGCAAAAGATTTTCCATTGATTGTTTTCTTCACGATCTCCGGATTGAGATCGATGGTATCGCCGTCGTTCACTTCCAAACTCTGTGAAAGCTTTGCCTCGGGAAGAGTGGAGAGATCGATGTCCCTGCCCGAAAGCAGCGTCGATGTCCCGCCTGCATCAACGGTCCTCTCTTCCCGCATCATGCCGTGGTTCATCTGCTGATGATTCATTCCTCCCATAGTGGATGGCCGCTGCGGGGAGCACGAAGCGAGGAGGAGAGAGCCGATGACGAGAAGAGGGAGATATTTTTTCATGGGGAAGAGGAGGAACGGGAGGCAAGAAGAGAAAGGAGCGGAACAATCAGCATCTGCAGAATGGGCGTAAGCCCGATACGGAAGACCGGGAGGAGTGGCATCATCTTTCCATATTGCCACTGCTCCAGAACGTACACTGCCCTGAGTTCCGAGCTCAAAGCGAGGAGGAACCCGATGAGGAGAGTGATGATCCATGTGGCGGGATGCGCGTAGGTGCTTCGGTTCGCCACCCACAGGACATTGCGATGAATCACGGCAAGAGCCGCGTAGATCACCAGCATGAAGAACAAATCTCCTCTTGTTGCAATGAAACACATCCAGAAGTGTTGCCTGAATGATTCAAAGCCCGCATAGAGCGGCGCCTGTGCGTTCTCCCAGAGGAGATGGAGGAGGAAACTTCCACCAAAGAAAACCACGATGGGATGCCAGTAGTTGGAGATACGAGAGGTCATGGATGACTTTTACAGAAACGCTGGAGAGTTTCTTCGGTGTATACCGGCTGGATGGTGACGTGTTGGATGCCCATGTTCCGTGCGATTTGTTCGATTTGATGAATGATCTCATCGCACTGGCATGCGTCTCCGTTTCTGAGCGTTATCTTGCAGGTAAGATGATGTTCAGTCGGCGTCAGACTCCACACATGAATGTCTCCCACGGAAGAAATGCCCTGCACGGCCAGTGCCGCTTTTTCGAAGGCGTCATAATCGAATCCCTGTGGAGCGGATTGCAGGAAGAGGCGAGCCCCTTCTTTAAAGATTCCCCAGCCGCTTTTGACCATAAAGAACGCGATGAGCAGCGCTGCGGCAATATCGAAATACACCACGGTGAAGTATCGCGAGAAGAGACCGCTCGCGATGAGCGCACCCGAACCGATCATGTCGTAGGTCATGCAGGCATAGGTTCCCCGCGCGTTCAGGCTGCCGCAGGAATCGGCTTTGAGCATCACTGAGGAGATGAAGTTCACGGCGAGCGACGCAATACCGATGAGAAGCACGCTTGTTCCCGCAACCGATTCGGGCATGAGGAGAATCCGCCCTGCCTGGAGCAGGACGACTAGAGAGGAGAGGAGTAACAGACATCCCTTCACGAACCCCGCGAGCGCGTCCATGCGACCATAGCCGAAAGTGCGGCGCTCATCCGGCGCTTGCCGTGTCTTGCGTTCGCTGTAGATGCTAAAACCGAGAGCGAAGAGATCATCGATATTCATGAGGCCGTCCGCAAGCACCGCCGTGCTTCCCGTGATAACACTCATGGCGAGTTCCCCGATTGCAAGAGCTCCATTGAGGATAAATGACCAGATGAATTTCCACTCGAGGGCGGAGGAGGAAGGCCGATGGGGGGCGGCGCAACAGGAATCCATTATCAGTGTTTGGCAGTGTGGGCAGAATGGTCGTGCTGCTGAGTTTTTATGATGTCGATCGCTTCCGTTCCCTGTTCATCCAGACACGTCTCTTCCATCTGAATGGTGGAGAAGAAAAAACCGAATTTCTCCTTCAGGAGAGTATGAATCGTGTGGAGGCGTGTATCGCTCTGCCGGATATCATCGATGCAGATATGCGCGCTGAAGATATTTTTACCCGAGGTGAGGCTCCATGCATGAACATGATGAATATCCTTTACGCCCGGTGTTGCCTTGATATCGGTGATGATTGCATGGAGATCGAGATTCTCGGGCGTGCGTTCGAGGAGAATGTGGAGCGCGGAACGAATGATGCTCCACGATGCGTAGAGGAGCACCAGACCGAATGCCATGCCGAGGAGGGGATCAATAGCCATGAATCCCGTGAACCGGATAACGAGCGCACTCACGATGATGATCAGACTCCCGATAAATGTCTGCAGGATGTGCCAAAACGCTCCCTTAAGGTTCAGGTTTCCTTTCTGGTGCTGGTAGAGGAGTCCTATCGCAATGAATTCTGTCACAAGTCCTCCCAGCGCTACGAGGAACATCGGTCCTGTTGGAAGGTGAATCGGATTCTGGAGGCGCATGGCACCCATCCAGAGAACGAAGATGGCCATTCCTGTAAGGAAGAGACCATTGAAGAGAGCTCCTACGATCTCGGATCGGATGAGGCCGTAGGATTGAAATTGATCCGCTTCGCGCTTGGCAAAGTGTCCCGCGACGAGTGCGATGAGAACGCCTCCGACAGCCGAGAAGGTATGGAATGCATCGGAGATCACAGAGATGGAACCTGTCCAGAAACCAATCCCGAGTTCAACGACAAAGTAGATGCCTGTCATCCACCCTGTGATCGCGAGTGCACGAGTATCGGAAGTTTGAGGGAGGTGACCGGTGTGGGAAGTGGGAGGGGTCATAGAAAGCTATTGTATACACGGAACTACTGGATTTACGATGCGATTTTCGACGGGGGCTGCCCGCGTTAGAACTTCTTCGGAAAAAGGAGCGAGAGGCTCAGTGAAATACTGAGAACCGCAGCGATGATGGCGAACGAGACCGTGGAGGAAATATGGATGTTCACGATATCGAGGAACATCTTCGCGCCGATGGCAATGAGGATGATCGAGAGTCCTTTTTGAAGATGATGGAACCGATGGATGACCGCTTCGAGGAGGAAGAACATGGATCGCAGCCCCAGAATCGCGAAAATGTTCGCCGTGTAGATGACGAAGGAATCCTGCGAGATGGAGAATGCAGCGGGAATCGAATCCACCGCGAAAATGAGATCCGTCCACTCGATGAGAATCAGAACGAGGAAGAGGGACGTTGCGAAGAGCTTGCCGTTCTCGCGGACGAAGAAGTGCCCCCCATGGTGAGAGGAGCTGAACCGAAGGTATCGGTGCGCCATGCGGTACGTCCGGCTGTGGCGGAAATCCACATGTTTCTCTTTCTTCTCGAAGAGCAATGTGACGCCCGTGTAGACGAGGAACGCACCGAAGATATAGAGCACCCAGTGAAATTGCGCCACGACTATCGCTCCGAGGCCGATGAATGTTCCCCGCAGGAACACCGCTCCGAGAATGCCGTAGAAGAGCACGCGGTGCTGATATTTCTCTTCGATATTGAACGCGTTGAAGATGAGCAGGATAACAAAGAGGTTATCCACGGAGAGCATCTTCTCCGTCGTATAGGCGCTCAAGTACTCCCATGCTTTCGCCGCATCGTAGAAGAAATAGACGGCGACCGCGAACAGAAGGGAGGTGATAATCCAGAAGAGCGTTTGCCATGCGGCTGCCTTCACGGAGATCGCGTGTGCGCGGCGGTTGAGCACGCCGAGATCGAACGTCAGGAAGGCGACAATCGTGACTGCGAAGACGAGTTCGAGGATCAGACGTATATCCATGGAATGGAAGGAAGGGGAAATAAACTCATGCCGAGACATTTCTTTCACGGATCATCGTGAAGAGCACGGGGATGACGAACAGCGCGAGGAAGACCGACGTCGTGAGACCGGCGGCCACGACGAGTGCGAGGGGGCGCTGCACATCGGCGCCGGGACCGGTGGAGAAGAGGAGAGGAAGGAGCCCGAAGACCGAGGCGAGCGCAGTCATGAGGATGGGGCGGAGCCGCCTCGTCGCTCCTTCGATCACTGCTTCCCGAATCCCCTCGCGCGTCACAGGTTGCTGCTCCACTTTCTCTTCGTACTCTCCTTCAATGAGCGGAAGACCGAAGCGTTCACGAAAAGCGTTCTCCAGGTACACGACGATCACCGTTCCCGTCTCTACGGCATTGCCGAAGAGGGAAATAAAGCCGACCCAAACGGCAACGGAGAAATTCATGCCGCCAAGGAAGAGCGAGAGTACGCCACCGACGAGGCCAAGGGGGATCGTGAGGAGCACCATGCCGGTGAGCCACACATCGCGATACGTAAAGTACAGGAGTGTCGTCATCAGCAGGAGTGCGAGCGGCACCACTACGAGGAGGCGCTTTGTCGCGCGTTGCTGATTCTCGTACTGACCGGACCATGAGTAACGATACCCGCGAGGCAGTTCCAATCTCTCCTGCAGCGTTTGTTCTGCTTCTTTCACGAAAGATCCGATGTCGCGTCCACGGACGTTCGTCTGAACAACGGTGCGCAGCATCCCGTTTTCACTTTGAATCTCAGCGGGTCCGTCCACCATCCGAATATCGGCGACGCTGCCGAGAAGCACGGTGTTACCCCGGCTCCCCATGAGCGGCAGCGATCGGACGTCCTCGATGTCCTGGCGGTACGTCTGTGCCAAGCGGACTTCCACGCCATAGCGCTCACGGCCTTCGATGGTACGAGTCACAAGCTCTCCTCCGACGCCCGCGGAGATCATCGCAAGCGCCTCGTCCTTCTCGATGCCGTTCTGCGCAAGGAGCTCCTCCTGAAGATCAATATCAAGATACCGAAGCCCCATGGTGCGAATGGCGGCCGTATCCACTGCGCCGGGAATGCCGGTGAGAATTTCTTCGATGCTGATCGCTATGTTCTCGAGTCGTACGGGATCCTCCCCAAAGATCTTCACGCCAAGCTGCGTGCGGATGCCGGTGGTAAGCATGTCGATGCGGCCGATAATGGGTTGCGTGAAGCCGTTCCAGACATTTTCAAATTGCAGTGCGTCATTCATTTCTCCAATGAGTTTGTCGCGCGACATGCCCCTGCGCCACTCGCTCTTTGGCTTGAGGGTGATGAACGTCTCGAACATCGCGAGCGGCGAGGGGTCGGTAGGGGTGGTGGAACGTCCCGCCTTGCCGACGACCATGGCGACTTCCGGAAATCCCGCGATGATCTTGTTGGTCGCGAGCAGGATTTCCTGCGCGCGTTCTTCGGTGACATCCGGCAGGGTGATCGGCATATACCAGAGGCTGCCCTCGTCGAGCGGCGGCATAAACTCCGAACCGATGTTGAGTGCCGCAAGGAAGCCGACCATGCCGAGAGTTCCTGCAATGCCGAGCACCGTCTTTCGCTTCCGGAGAGCCCACGCGATTGCCGGCCGATAGGTCCGCTGGAGGAAATTCACAAGGGGAATTTTTTCATCGGGATACAGTTTCCCGCCGAGGAAGAAAATGCAGAGGATCGGCACGAGGAACACCGCGGCGAGGAGTGCCCCCGCCATGCCGAAGACGTTCGTGAAGGCGAGCGGCGAGAAGAGCTTTCCTTCCATTCCTTGCAGTGCGAAAATCGGCGCAAAGGAAAGGATGATGATGATCATGGTCGGGATGATGGGTTTCGCCACCTCCAGCGTCGCCTCGATAATCCGCCGGAGGCGCTCCGCGCTGTTCTGCGGCGGGTGTTTCGAGAGTCTGGCGAAAATGTTTTCGCAAATGACGATATCGGCGTCCACCATGGCGCCGATGGCGATGATGATGCCGCCAAGGCTCATGATATTACTCGGAACTCCCGCGATACTCATGAAAATGAACGTGATGAGCACACCGACAGAGAGACCGGCTGCAATGATGAGTGTGCTGCTAAGATTCCAAAGAAAAAGACCGAGGACGATGGCGGTGATGATCATTTCCTCAAGGAGCGATTCGCGTACCGTGCTGATTGCACCGCGAATGAGGTGCGAGCGATCGTAAAACGGGCGGATCGTCACCCCTTCGGGGAGCAATTGTTCCAGCCGCGGAATCTCTTCCTTCACCGCTTCAATGACTTTGAGAGGGTTTCCCCCGTAGCGCATCACGATCACGCCACCGACTTTCTCCTCCTCCGCATCCGCGAGAACGGCACGGCGGAAGAGTCCGGAAATGCGCACTTCGCCGACATCTTCCACAGTCAGGGGGATACCATCAGCTTTTACACCGATCACCGTATTCGCAATGTCAGATGTCCCCTGGAAAAAACCGATCCCCTGGATCGCAACTTCCCGACCCCCCATATCCACGACTTTTCCGGAGACGTTGTTATTTGCGACCTTGAGGGATTCCATAACTTCCATGATGCCGACACCGTACTGTATCAATTTTTTCGGATCCAAAATGACCTGATAGCTCTTCACATAGCCACCGACGGAGGAAACTTCCGCGATGCCGGGAAGGCTCTGGAGCCTGTAGCGAACGATAAAATCCTGCATCGTTCGCAACTCGGTGAGCGTATGGCGATCGCTCTCGAGAGTATAGAGAAAGACATGGCCGACGCCGGTGGCATCGGGACCAAGGATGGGCGTGACGCCGTCAGGGAGTTCTGCCTGGATGAGCCGGAGGCGTTCCGAGACGCGGTCCCGCGCAAAGTAGATACCGACGTTATCCTCAAAGATGACGGTCACCATCGAGAGACCGAGCATGGAAGTGGCGCGGATTGTGCGGACGCCAGCGAGACCCTGCATACTGACCGTGAGTGGATAGGTGAGCTGATCCTCCACATTCTTCGGCGTCTGCCCCATCCACTCCGTCATGATGATAACCTGGTTTTCCGAGAGATCGGGAATAGCGTCCACTGGCATGCGCAGCATTGCGATGATGCCGAGGACGGTGATGGCGCCAAAAGCGACAATGGTAAAAACACGATTCTTGAGCGCAGAAATGATGAGCGTATTGATCATGGCTGCATGGGGGGAGAAGTCTCCTCGTCTTTGGCAAAGAGGAGCGGGGAATCCAGGACAATCTGGCTTTTCACGGTGATGGCTCCTGCAATCTCCGCAAATTCACCGTCCTCGGCGATCACGGTGACCGCTGTTCGCATCGGCATTTGATCATCCGGCGAAAGAAGCCAAACGTAGTTCGCATCTTCCTCGCGCTTGACGGCGGTGGCCGGCACGCGGAAGATTGGGCGTTCCTCATCCATCAGGCGTACGCGAACGCTTGAACGATGTGGCAGATTGAGCTCATCCGGGATGCGAGCCTGAACCATGATGCTATACGTCTCGGCATCGACCTGCGGACTCTTGCGCGTGACGACTGCTTCGTACATTTGCTCTTCATCGGATTGCCGGAAGAATTGTACGGTGTCCCCCACATTCACGGCGGAGAGAAGATTCTCCGGCAACCCGAACTGAATCTCCGCCTGCGCCTTCTTTGCCAGAGTCGTCGGCACATCCGTGAGTTCGAAGACCGGATCGGACGGCATCACGATCTGACCGACTTCGATGAAGCGCTTGGCGACAATGCCCGAGAACGGCGAGAGGATCTGGCGGTTGCCGCTTTGCGCGGTTTCCATCCTCAATTCCGCATCGGCGATGTTGACGCCCTGTTCCGCGATCTTTACCATCTGTTCCTGCTCGGAAGCGATGAGGGACACTTCCTTTTCCGCAGTTTTCACTTCCTCCGCGAGAAGTTTTACTTCGTTGCTTCGGGCTGTGGCAGTCTCGCCGCGGAGTTTCGCCGCAAGCTCCGGTTCGTTGGCATTCAATTCTCTCTCCGTAAGGAGAGCATTCTCCCAATCCTCCTTTGCCTCCAGCACCATTGCCTGCGTATCGTGCACCTCCGCCGTGATCTCCGCGGGATCCATAGATATGCCGCGTCCCGGCAGCGGAATCGGCGTCAGACCTGTTGCCGAGACTAGAGCATGCATGGAGGGGAAAACTTTCTGCGATGCCTCCAGATGCTCTCTCATCAGTGACTTCCTCTCCTTCTCCGGAGCTTTTTCGTAGGCATCTTCCAACTTCTTCATTGCATTGAAGAGAGGAAGGATGTCGTACCGTGTTTCTCTTTGAGTAATACCGAGATTCGGAAGAAGAGATTGCTCGCGGATATCGAGCTCCGTGCGGGCATTCGATCCGATCAGCAGCCGTTCAATCGTCTGCCTGGCGCTGCGAAGCGTTACGAATATTTGATCCTGCATCTGTTCCACGTTCGTTCCGGCAAGCTTGAGGCGCTGGAGCATGCCATCCTGCTCCCGCATGGCTACGGCGAGCGCCTCGCGCTTTTCTGCAATTTCCTGTTCTGCTTTGTTCACGGATTGGTCGGCAACGTGCAGTGACGTATTGTATTCCGCTTCCATTTGAGCTTTCTCCGCTCTCTTCCGCGCGATTGCCGCCGCGCTTTCTCCTTCGACGCCTTTCGAGAGGAGCACGGCGACAACCTGTCCTTTCTTCACGGTGTCGCCGATATCAACGAGCACATCCTCCACAATGCCGTCACGGCGCGGGAAGATGTTCGCGGTCTTGTTCGAGAGCACGGTGCCGAGCAGCATGACTGTCGAGGCATTATCAACGAGCTCGGGGAGGACAGTGGCGGACGTTCCATTGTCTTCTCCGGCAGTTTCTTCGCCGGCGCTCTCCGCGATGTTTTGGGAGGGGGCATCATTCGTCGCGGCGGCGATGGTGACAGCGAGGAGGAGAAATACCGTCGTTGCAACAGAAGAAATGGCAAGAAGCGGTCTTTGACGAGCGAATGCCAGCGTGTACTGCGCGGCGCTTTCCATGCGCGGTCGCGCTTTTTTCACGCGGTCAACGATGGTGTATGCAATGAGATTCATGGTGTAAGAGGGGGAGGAGAAAGGAATATCATCAATCTTTTTTGATCATAGATTTATGCTTTCCCATGCCCATATTCATGCGACCGGCTGCCTTTTTCTCTTCACGGAATTTTTCCACGGTAAGGCCGTATTCGGCTGCTTGTTCTTCTTCGGTCATGGGCTTTTCGGATGCGCAGCCGACGAGGAGGAGGAGAAAGAGAGCGAGGAGGGGAAGATGGAAAGCAGAGAGGAAGGATTTCATAGTGAGAGGGGGAAAAGAAAGGAAGATTCAAATAGCAAAAGAGAAAGGGAACGGATGGCATTCCTGCATATACGCAAAACGCCC
>Ga0209542_10007834_pt1 | contig 20155 bp, 21 predicted proteins | sample RifCSPhighO2_01_FD_184028 | JGI IMG/M metagenome (GOLD analysis project Ga0209542, IMG submission 184028) | Soil microbial communities from Rifle, Colorado - Rifle CSP2_plank highO2_0.1 (SPAdes) (version 2) | ecosystem: Environmental > Terrestrial > Deep subsurface > Rock core/Sediment ...
ACCCGCTGCGCTCGGAACATAAAAGAAAGCGAGCTTTCTTTTAGTCCCTCGCTTGCGGGTGTAGTTTAGTGGTAAAACGACTGCCTTCCAAGCAGTAGTCGGGAGTTCGATTCTTCTCACCCGCACAGTCTAGCGAGACCTACTGAGAGGCTTAAACGCCTCATAAACAACAGTAAGTCCAGCTAACAATAAAACCACTCAATTTGAGTGGTTTTATTGTGTAAAGGTTTTGTGCTGATACCCCCTAGGGGGTATACTACTAATCATGAAAGAATCGCACAAAAAGTTAATCCGTCGTCTTAAGATAATCGAGGGACAAGTCCGTGGGCTACAAGGAATGATTGAAAAAGATACTTATTGCATTGACGTTATTACACAAACCTCAGCGGTGAAGCAAGCTCTCTCAAACATTGAAGATGTACTACTCGAAGAACACCTCTCTCATTGTGTTGTTAGTCAAATTAAGTCTGGGGACGTAAAGAAGCCAGTGGAAGAAATATTACAGGTCTATAGGCTAAAACGAAAATAGAGTATGGAACATCATCATTCAACCAACAGTACGGTAAAAATACATCACGCCGCACCCACAAGTATCTGGTCATACTGGCCGATTGCACTGATCTACGCTGTAGCAGCAGTCGTTTCTTTATACTCCGTACAATTCCACATGTATCCAGACTATATGTCCCACCTCATGGGCTGGGCACTCATATTTTTTGGAGTCATTAAACTACCAGACATAGTTGGGTTTGCTGAGGGATTTGCAAAGTATGACCCACTCGCTAAACGAAGCATTGTGTACGCACAGGTATATCCCTTCTTAGAGATCACCCTTGGTATTCTCTTTATTCTTCAGCTACTTATTCTCCCAGCGACTCTTATCACTTTGTTTATCTATAGTGCCAGTCTATTTGGTGCATTGCAGTCATTGGTGAAAAAGGAGACCCTGCACTGTGTGTGTCTAGGGACATACTTCAAGCTTCCTCTTTCGACAGTCACCATCATTGAAGCAGTCTTTATGATCGGAATGTGTATTTGGATGCTCGTGATGTTTAACAGTATGACCATGGTCATGTAACAAATTAGCTTATGAAAAATCAATCAATCGTAATAATAATTGGACTCGCAGTATTAGTTGTTGGAGCCGTTGCTTATAGCTTTGGTACTAGTAGGTCCGCTAACAATTCAATGGACATGAACATGGAGATGAATACTCAAGATGATGTACCGGCTGGGATGCACCGGATGCCTGATGGTTCACTTATGGGTAATCCAAACACTCCGACCAACCAAAATGACTTGAACATGGGCATGATGGGCGGTATGGATCACTCGACGATGGTGGTGAAGAGTGAACGTGAGTTTCTCGAAGGCATGATTCCACACCATCAGGAAGCGGTTGATACAGCAAAGGAAGTAATTGCTCGTGGTGGCTCCACCCCTGAAATTAAAAAGCTAGCTGAAGACATCGTTGTTGCTCAAGAAAAAGAAATCGCCATGATGAAAGGTTGGTATCAGGCTTGGTATGGTGAAGCATATGTTGTTGATCCTAACGACTATGAACCAATGATGCGTGACCTTTCTAAGCTAAGTGGCGCTGCCTTAGACAAAGTTTTTCTAGAAGACATGATTATGCATCACATGGGTGCGGTAATGATGGCGCAGAGTGTGCAACCCTATATTGAACACAAGGAAATGACTGATCTGACTAAGGTGATTGTGGAAACTCAGACAGAAGAGATTCAATTGATGCGGAAAATGTTGGGCGGTTTGTAATAAACCATAATACTCAACAAAAGCCACCAGCAAGGTGGCTTTTGTTGTGTAGGAGATAAACAAAACCGCCCTGAATACAGAACGGTTAGGTCAAGTCAGGATGTTGCTACCATGGGCAAATTTGTACAAAGAACGGATGTAACATGAAGTGAATCAGTATGAGACCACCTGCTACATTGATAACGATACCAACAAACAACCGAGTTCGTTTGATCACAATGAACCTCCTTGGAGTTAATGCTGGAAGAAGTATCTATCCCTTAAGTTTCGTTACCCAAAGAATAGTCCGTTGAGAAGCCACAGGTTTAGTGAGGCGATGATTATACCGATAATCCAAGCGATGATATTAAGATGCGTTGAGTTAGCAAACTCACCCATAATTTTCTTGCTACCAGTAAACATAAGGAGTGGGAAAACCGCAAAAGACAGCTGGAGACTGAGGACAACCTGACTGAGAATAAGAAGATCAGTTGCAGCACCATCACCATAGACACCGATGACCACAATCGCAGGAACGATGGCGAGGAGACGAGTAATGATTCGTCGCACCCACGGCTTTATCCGCAGATTAATGAATCCTTCCATAATAATCTGTCCAGCCAAGGTCCCTGTAATGGTGGCGTTTTGTCCCGCTGCTAAAAGTGCGATTGCAAATAAGGTACTAGCAATACTTACTCCAACCAGTGGTGAAAGTAGCTTGTATGCTTCCTCAATTGCAGCTACTTCACCAATACCATTTGTGAAGAATACCGCGGCAGCTAGAATAAGAATTGAAGCGTTTACGAAGAGAGCAATCGTGAGGGCAGCGGTAGAATCGATAGTAGCAAATTTAATTGCTTCCTTTTTGCCTTCCCTCGTCTCAGCATACCGTCTTGTTTGTACGATTGCAGAGTGTAGGTAGAGATTGTGTGGCATAACAGTCGCACCAATGATACCGATAGCAAGGTAAAGCATATCCGCATTAAAGACAATTTGAGTAGTTGGAATGAATCCTGCAAGCAATGGTGCAATCGCTGGCGCTGACACTATAAGCTGGAAGCCAAAGATAACCACAATCGTTGCCATCAAAACTACAATCAAAGCCTCAAGATAACGGAAGCCTTTATTCTGCAAGTAGAGAATAATGAGAACGTCTACAGCAGTAATCATTACACCGATAAGAATCGGTATATCAAAGAGGAGGTAGAGTGCAATCGCTGAACCGATAACTTCCGCCAAGTCAGTGGCAATAATCATCACCTCAGCCATAAGCCAAAGCAGGATAGCTACTGGTTTAGGGTATCGGTCACGACACATTTGTGCCAAGTCGCGTCCGGTCACAATACCTAACTTTAGTGAAAGGTGCTGAAGAATCATCGCGAATATACTCGACATCAAGACGACAGTTAGTAATGTATAGCCGAACTTAGAACCACCTGCGAGACTGGTAGCCCAGTTACCTGGGTCCATGTAGCCAACTGCCACAAGGAAGCCTGGTCCAGCGAATAACATCATTTTTTTGAAAAACGATAATTCTGATGGAATAGCGATAGATCGGTGTACTTCGGGAAGACTAGGTGTTTTTTCGTCTTCACCTGCATCGTGTGAAGCGCCTTTCCAGCCGAGGGCTTTAAATAAATTTGTATGAGTCATGTTGTTGTTATTTTTAAATGTAATTACTTTTGTTTATTAGAGTTCCAGTCTGTGACTTTAGGAATTATTGATCCGTGAGGATCGTTAGTGGGGTTGCCCAAAAAAGTAGCGAGACGTTTTATCACATCATCACTAAACGCATGTTCAAGACGTTCAGCTTCGGCGTGAATCTTATCTTTTGGGATATGCAAGGTATTGTGTAAAAACACTTCAATGATACGGTGCTTGTACGTCAATTTCTTGCCTACCTCGCTACCTCTTTTAGTTAACGTCACTTTTCCGTATGGTTCAGACACTACCAACCCCTCGTTCACTAATTCATTTACGCGCTCAGAAACAGTGGACTTACTCAAACCAAGTCGATTTGCGATGTCGGTTACTCCTGTCGCGGTTTGAGCTGTATCTAAAATATAGATAGCACGAATGTAGTCTTCCTTTGTGGCAGTAATATGCGCAGACTGTACTCCATTTGTTCGCATTTACGAACAATACACCCGATGTGAAATATTAGCAACACGATGTCCCCTGTTTGATGAATATATATGGTGTAAAAAAAGCCCTCAAGTGAGGGCTTTTTTTTAGGTTTTATATTTTTATCGAGTAAAGAGTCGTAAGCTTAGTAGAATCACAAGAATGGCGACTCCTGAATCGGCCGCAATTGCCATCACCAGATTTGCTTGACCAGTTACTACCAAAACTAAGAAGATCAGCTTTGCCATGAGAGCAAGGGCAATGTTCAGTTTGATTGTTCGCATCGTTGCGCGAGCGAGACGGATAGACTTTGGAATGGTAGTCAAATCACCTGACAGAAGCGTTATGTCAGCGGTCTCAATAGCTACATCAGTACCGCCGGCACCTATAGCAAGACCAACGTTAGCAGTAGCCAGTGAGGGGGCATCGTTGATGCCATCGCCCACCATCGCCACTGAGCCGTATTGCTTTTGCAGTGCCTCTACATGAAAGACCTTTTCTTCAGGAGAAAGACTAGCGTATACAGTTTTAATACCAACTCCACTTGCCACATAGTCAGCACTAAACTTATTGTCACCAGTCAACATAGTTGAACTCACTCCCATTTTTTCAAGATCAGTAATTACTGATTTTGCTTCTTTACGTATTTCATCGGCAATCGCAATTGCCCCAATGAGTTCTGTTTCAGAAGAAATAAGCACAACTGTTTTACCTTCTTTTTCTAGTCTCGTGACAGTCTCAGAAAACTTCGTATCAACAACACCAGAATCAGACATCAATTTGTTGTTTCCTATGTAATGTCGCGCACTACAAACCAAACAATGAGCGTGCCCTCCTTTCCCTGCGACATTCTCAAACGAATTCATTGCGTGAGGAGTAATTCCTTTTGACTTGGCATATTCTAGAATTGCTTCAGCTAATGGGTGTGAGGAGAAAACTTCAACGCCTGCTGCGTCCGCAATGACTTCGTCTTCACTATGAGACCCAAACGCTAAAACATCAGTGACTGTGTGCCTGCCGTAGGTAAGAGTACGTGTCTTGTCGAAGGCTATAGCCTTAATAGAAGCAAGTTTTTCTAAGTAGACACCTCCTTTTATAAGAATTCCATTTCTTGAAGCTCCACCAATCGCCGAAGCTATTGCTACCGGAGTAGAAATGACTAGGGCACAAGGACAGGCAATCACTAAAAGCGTGATTGCGCGATATAACCACGTTTCAAAGGGTAGACCAAGAAATGTTGGAATAATCGCTACACCGAGTGAAATGACCACAATGAGGGGTGTGTAGTAGCGAGCGAAGGTTTCTATAAAGGTGTCGGTGTCAGCCCGTGATGACTGAGCTTTTTCAATCATCTTGATGATTTGAGCAAACATTGAATCGGTACTTATCTTGCGCACCCGCACCTCAAGATACCCCTGTATATTTATTGTTCCAGCAAAGACACTGTCCCCGATTTGTTTATCAACTGGTGTTGATTCTCCTGTTATAGCTGATTCATCAAGCGTCGAGCCACCACTGACAATGACCCCATCAAGTGGAATTTGTTCTCCTGGCTTTACAACAACGATAGTTTCAATCCCAATAGTCTCGACAGCTACCATCTCTCCAGTTTTAAGACGGGCTACTTTAGGAGAACGCTTCAAGAGTGCTTCGACTGCCTTACGTGAACGTTCAATCCCGAAAGACTCAAAAAACTCAGCTACTGAAAAAAGGAATACCACCGCAGCTGCTTCACCGTATTCACCAATATAGACAGCTCCAATAGCGGCAATCACTACGAGGAAACTAATGTTTAGAAATCTCTTTTTCAGAAGTCCCGTCACGGCACTTCGGACCACAAAGAAACCTCCCGTGAGAAGTGAGAGCAAATAAAAGAATTTACTCCATGCTTCCATGCCCTCAGTAAATCCCCAAAAGAAACCGATGAACAACAACAAACCAGAAAGTGGAGTACAGGCTTTTAAGGCACTATTGAGTGACGGGAATCTGGAGCTGACGACTGGCTTGTCATGACAATGGTCACACCCTGCTTTTCTCTCTGTCTGGTTATGGTTCATACTTGGCTTTAAATTCTAATAACGTACATAGTATTTTATGGTTGCTTTATCAATCACTTCAGATATCCATGTCTGTACTTCAGTTTGTAGTTTTTGCTGTGTCAGTTGCTCCTTTATTTCTTGATTGAAAGTCTCAACAGGTTCTCCGTCAGGAATTTCAATACCATTTTCTGTGACAAACATCGCAACTTCTTCATCAGTAACTTTTACTTTTTCACCCAAGGCTTTTTCAACTTTTAGTTGTGATTCAATTTGTTGTTCGAGCATTTCCATCGTCATGCCTTGCTGTAGCAGAGCATCATCCAGGGTTCCTCCTTGAGCTGCAATCTGTGCTTCAATTTTTTTAATTTGTTCTGCTACAGCATTTGGCTCCACGGTAATACCGAGACGAGCAAACTCATCTGCAAGGGCCTTTTCATTGATCATTGCTTCAAGAGTTTGTTTGCCGTCCTGACGCTCAAGTCTTTCATTAAGAGCTACACGTGAGATGGGACTACCATTAACAGTAGCGGCAACGATGTATCCTCGAGTAAAAAGAAATCCAACAATGACTAGGACAACGGCCATAGCCATTGCTCCATAGAGTAGATATGGTCTTTTTTCATCAGTGGATTTTACTACTGGGGTGCTGAATTCAATTTTTTGAGTCTCGGGTGACTCAGGAGTAGATCTGTTCACAGTAAGTATACTACGAAGTGATTCTTTTTCGCTACTTAGGTTTTTGTCATTAGTAACTTTAAAAGCAAACCACGCAAGAATGAGGAAACTTCCAAACACCATAATGCCCATAAAGGGAATCGTGACGAAGCCAAATACGAGAATCGGTGAATTAGTACACGCTGGAAGTAATCCACCAAAAGAACATGGAATACTCAGAGTCTTCCCGAGTACGTAGCCCTGAAAATGGTAGTAGTAGTGGTAGCACGCAATATATAACCCAAAGCCCGCTAAAATCGCAGTCGTGATATGTGTTTCTCTAGTACGAAACCATAATGCCACAAGTGAGATTACACTGACTGGATAAAGGAAAATTCGTTGCCACCAGCAGAGTTCGCAAACTGGCGTTTCATATACTAATTGGTACGTAAGGGAGAAAATAATCGAAGCGACTGAAATCGCCGCAATTAAAGCGATGTATTGTTCGTAACGAATACGACTCGGAAGCGTTTTGCCGAACTTAGTGGTGAGACTAGCTACCAGTAAACCAAACAGGCTTAGGAATATTCCTATTGAGCCTATTGTGAGGATAGTTGAATAGAGTTCAAGGGTCATACGCCAAACTCTACTTTACTAGCATCAATTTCGGTTTGTACTGCTTTCTTAAACTCATCATAGCTATTTGGTTGAAGTTTTTTACCATTGAGATAGAAAGATGGCGTCCCAGTATTACCAAGCGCCTTACCAGACTCAATATCACGCTCTACACGGGCTTTTGTCTCAGGTGAGTTTACCGCTGCTTTAAATTTTTCCATATCGAGACCAAGCTGCTGTGCATAGGCTTCAAAGACTTCCGGTGTTGGTGATGGTTTCTCTCCCCACTTTTTCTGTTCGGTATAGAGAAGATCGTGCATCTCAAAGAACTTTCCTTGCTGTCCAGCTGCCTCAACAGCCAGAGCCGCTGGCATGCCGTTGCGGTGACCCGGAAGCGGGAAATAGCGAATGACAATTTGTAAATCATTACTAAAATCCTTTTCCAGTTGCTTTACGAGCGGAAAAAATGCTGCACAGGCTTCGCACTCAAAGTCCACGTACTCAACGAGCGTTACTTGACCACCAACCTTACCTTTTATGTAGTCATCAGGAGCAACGGTGAGCAAGGTAGTAGCGTCTTCACTGACTGCCGCTTTCTTTTCTGGTGTTGGACTTCCTGAACTCAACATCCAGATAAGACTTCCAACAATTGCAGTTATTACGATGGTCCATTGTAATGTTTTTATTTTTCTTGATTTCATAATTTATTTTTTATTATTAAGTTGTACAAATCAGCGGATTAGTAATTTTCTTGCCAAGCGCGTAAACCGCGTACGCGAGCAAACCAACTCCTAAGAATCCAAATTCCTGACCGTCAAATGGTAGCCAGAGAATGATCGCTCCGGCACTCCCTGCCGTTGCGAGTGATGCAAGTAAAAATGTCCCACAAGCGGCACATCCGACTCCAAAGAATCCACTGGCAATACCGCCAATACCAAGCCAGCTAGTAGACTTCATGCTGTCTCTTTTTGTTTTCCTTTGTGTAAGGTAATACACAAAGAGTGCAGCGTAAAATCCACACAAGATAGCAATACTCGCCGTATAAAGGGCTGACACTATCGTAAAGTTGGTTACGATTCCGCCGTAGAGACTAAGTACGAGCATACCTTTTTCAAGTGCTGAAGCAGTATCTGAGGCTAGAACAGTTGTGATGAGCTGAATATTCGGCAACCATACCGCAACCGAGAAAACCATCAATCCTACGCCACTAGCAATGAGTGTGTATTTTGGATTCCTGAAAACGATTCGGAGTGTTGCCCACATAGCTACTATTTCTGTTCCTTTTTGGCGAGACTGATAAGTTGCTCAATTGAAGCGAGTGGTTGCGCTCCGTTAATGGGAAACGTCTTACCATTTGGTGCAATCAAGATACTCCACGGCGTACCCCGTCCACCAGTCTCTGTTGCATTAGCAATATCGGCTTGGATGTGTTCGTTGTATTTTCCACTTTTAGTACAAGCGAAAAATTCCGTTGTGTTGAGACCCAGCTCGCTAGCAATTTGTGGAATTACCACATCAGTATCTGTTCGATTGTTGGTTAGCGTCAGTTCAAAGTACCTGTCACTAAATTTCCAGAAGCCGTCGTTACCAGCTAATTCGTTAGCACATTCAGAAGCTACTGCTACCGCTTGGGCTTTAACTGGATGAAGCTGTTCTAATGGAAACTGTCGAAATACCCACGCTACCTCGCCATCATCTCCGTACTTTTCCATGAGTTCATTCATGGTGTTGTGGAAACGCTGACAGAACGGACACTCGAAGTCTGAATACGCTACGATTTTAATCGGGGCATCAGGATTACCTTTAATATGATCTTGTGCAGTGACTGGCCGTACCTTGTCGGTGTTATTGGCGGCTTGTTCATTTCCTTGGGCAGGTACTGGTGCGACTTTCTGCGTGTTATCTGCACCACTCCCTCCAAAGTAAATAGCAGCGCCAACAATTCCTCCAGCCACAACAATTGCCAGCGGTGTTAGATAGGTGGTTATTTTAATTTTTTGTGTATTTTCCATAAGTTTATAATCCATACCATTTTTTAAGCCAACCGTTCATGGTTTCGACTTCGGCACCCTGAGTAGCGATAATTTCTTCCGCTAAGGCTTTTACTTCAGGACGCTTGGTTTGATCTACTACTTTCTCTGCCATCTCTATCGCCCCCTGATGATGTACTATCATGTTTTCCACAAAAGCCCGATCAAGTGCGTTTCTTGTCTTATCATCCAACTCTCCACTTAACTGCTTTACTTGTTCTTCCATAGATACCTCTTCGCTCATGGTCCTCATGTCATGGGACACAGTATCTATTTTTGGTTCCGAGGATGCACTGATGGCGGTACAGATACCAAACCCTAACGCCCCTGAGACCAATACCACACCAATTATTTTTACGTTCATATAGTTCTAGAGACACTAATAACTGCTATATCACTTGGATATAGTTATTGTCTAGAACTTAAAAAAGTTTGGGATTTAAAATACCACTAGAAAAAGCTTCTTGAATATACGATTGAAACGGTGACCTTTTGACTGTATGGAGTGGAATTAGTTGTAAGACGAGAAGACGAGGGGGTGACCATTTAGGTGAGTATAAAAATGGAACAGCAAACGCGAGAGCGACAATACAGAGAAGGATTATAGAGGTCACTGGAATAGCCAGAAACATATCTTGCCACGCTTCAATGTGTTCAAGCGGACTCATGGTACACAAGACTGCAATACCGTCATTCATGAATGGACAGCCCGGCATCGGTACATCCATCGCTGACATACCTTTTGTATGGAAATACGCCAAACTAAAAGAACTCACTAGGAGCAATAGGAAAAATCCACCCAAGACTTTTAGCATGATTGACGACCTCTGAAACATAGCTTTGATTATATCAAAAATGTACTTTGACTGGTAGATGTTACTTTCAGTCTATTAGTAGACTCTTATTTGCTAATTTTATCTTACTTCTCAGGCACTGTAGAAGCTCTCGCTTCTCGTGCATCTGTCCATCTCGTAGTACGTATTTAGCGTAGTTACGTATATCAACGTCCGCCACCTTCACTTTAGTCTCTTGTATTCCAAGTAGTCCAGATTGAAATTTCTTATGTCTCTCTATCTCAATCTTGATTTTCTCTTTCATTCCGATGCTATCTAAGTCAATTTTGTCCATTAGTCCTGCAAGTTGCTCAACTAATTCTTCTTCATTGATATACCCCGACTTGCAATTTTTATCATTATGTTTGGTGCATCCGTAATACACATATCTATGCACGTTGCCATTTTTTTGATGTTTGAACTTTTCATCAGCCGTGATGCTTGACCCACATAGCGCACAAGACATGAGTTTCGTGAAGGCGAATTCTTTAGCATCACTTTTTGTTACTTGTACCGCAATTTTTTCCTGCACTTGGTCAAATAGTGACTTTGTAATTAGTGGTTGATGATTTCCCTGATACCATTGTCCGCCACCTTGAGGATATTCGAAGGTTCCGTAATAGAAATGATTTCGCAGAATCATGTATAGGTTGCCTAGGTGAAGATGTTTGCCGTTCTTGGTTTTGAACTTGATATCATCTCGAAGCCAGAAGTACAGTTTGCGACCACTATAATTTTCATAGGCAATCTTCTCAAACATTTTCTTGATTATGGGTCCTCTATGAGGATCGACGATAACTTGGCACTTTTTGTCCGTTTGTTTACTACCCAAGTATCCTGTCGGGGGACTGCAAGGCCATAAGCCCATCTCACACCTTGCACGTAACCCTCTTTTTATATTGACTACCTTGTTGTCGTTCTCTAGTTTTGCCTGTGACCCGAGAATCATGAGTAGAAACTTCTCATTAGGACTGTTAGTGAACTTTTGTCCGTACGTGCGTATCTCGTGGAGAATACCCATGTCCATCAAGTCCACTATTCTGCCGAGGTCACCTGCATTGCGTGAGATTCTGTCAGGTGCCCAAGTCAGTATTGCATTGAACTTTCCTAGCTTAATTTCTTCAACAATCTCGTTAAAGACTGGCCTTGCACCAGCTTCCTTAGCAGAGTGCGATTCTTTCTTTATTTCAACAACCTCCAGATTGTCCCTAGTAGCCATTTCCAGCATTTCCTTAATCTGCGAGTCGATGGATAGGATCTGCTGTTCTTCGCTTTCAGTCGATTTTCTTGCGTAAAGGCAGTATTTGATTGATACCGCTACTGGCTCTATCCTTGGTTTGAACCCTATTGGGGCCTCTGTTTTGCTCATACCTACACTAATGACGCAAACCCTCCAGAGAGTCTAGGAGAGGTGAGTGTTGGTAACTACCGTCCAGTTTGTTCGGTATTTGTAGTATAATTCTAATTACCGAACAGTAGAAAAGTTATATATTAGTTCTTTTTTTGATATTTTGTATGGTTAAAGATAAAAAGCTGGAAAACATCAGGAAAATTGACCTTCATGAGAAGGCTCTTCCCGATCTTATAATTGCGGCACTTAGTAACGATTTAACTGCTATTCAATCCCTCTCAGTCAAAATTGCTCGTTCACTCAGCGAGAAGGATCCAGTAGTGTCATCGAGAATAATCAGTATTGTTAGTGATTTTTCTATATCTCGCAATCCTTTACGAGGCACGGGCACACACCCTGTACCAACAGATATGGAAACTCAGCTAGAAATAGCGAATGTGTCCACGCCTAACAAGGACTTAGATAGAAAACCGATTCTTTCAAAGGATGTTAATAATCAAGTTGCAGTTTTTTTACAGGAATGGGCACAACGTTCCTTGCTTCTTGAAAGAGGTCTGAACCCAAGTACAAATATCTTGCTTGTGGGCAAGCCGGGAACAGGAAAAACTATGTTGGCAAAACACCTTGCAAATCAACTCGATTTAAATCTAGTCACACTGGATTTATCTGTTAGCATGTCGAGCCTTCTTGGAAAGACTGGTCAGAATTTAAGAAAAGTTTTTCAATACGTGAGACAAAACCCGTGTGTACTTTTACTTGATGAGTTCGACGCTATTGCTAAACGAAGAGACGATGTATCCGACTTAGGAGAAATAAAACGTATTGTGAATGTTCTTTTGATGGAATTGGACAATCTTCCCATAACATCTGTTGTTGTTGCCACGAGCAACCATCCAGAGCTTCTTGACCCAGCTGTTTGGAGAAGGTTTGACCGAGTTATTAATATAGATATTCCTGGACAAGATGAACGACAACAACTTTTAGTTAATGGCTTACTTCCAATTTCTGACCTTCAAAGCAGTTCGACTTCAAAAATAATTGATGTCGTTGTTGAAGTAATGAACGGGCAAAGTGCTTCGGCGTTATGTCAATTTTCTGACAGAGTAAATAGAAGAGTAATTCTACAACAAGTTGATCTGGATAAAGTGTTGGTTGAGGAGCTGGGCAGTTATATAGACAATAAAAAAACGAAAGGGTTGATTTGTAAGGAATTAAAAGATGTTATGGGGGATCGTATAACAGTCAGGCAACTATCAGACATAACGGGTCTTAGTCCTGCGGGAGTTCAGCATCACTTAGCTAAATAATTATTATGCCAAACGAAAATAATGAGCGACGTCCGATGCTGCACAAGGGGCAAGTGTACAGTAAGTCTGTCACGAAGAGATCTGGTGGAGGAGAGAAAACATTTGGTCGCAGTTTTGATGAAGCGCTAAGTCATATAACCACTAGTCTAGAAGCTACTCTCAATACAGTCGCCTCACTACCTCAAGAACACAGGCTCCCAAATGAATTTGTGTTTTGTATAAGAATGGACCCTGACTTTACAGCTAAAAGCTACTACCCTGATACATTCTTGCGTGCTTTTGATAAGGCTGGGGCTATAACTGAGGTTGGGTCAAGAAAGTGGATAGAGGACCTAGAAACTGAAGAAGCTCAAGAGGAGGGAGTACGTCGTGAAGGTAAACTACTCTTTATCCGATCAAACCAAGAGACATTAACAGGATTCGTAAATTCTCTAAAGAGTGATGGAATGACTTTTAACGAGACACTTCAAAATGAAATGCGTACTGTCGAGGAAATAAATCTCCTAACTCCACAAGAGCGACTTCAAGGATTTGACGATGAGTGGATGGAAGGGCAAGTTGAAGTTGTCATACATCCATTTGAAACTGACGGGGATATTCTTACAAAACATTTTATAGAGAAACTTAAAAGTGCTGGAGTAAACCAAACAAGAGTTCGTCTTAAGCACTACCCCGAAGGTTTAACGTTTGCCAGCTTTAAAGCAACGAGAGAAAGTTTAGAGGTGCTCTCTCAATATAATCCGCTCAGGTCAATGCATCCGCTTTCATTTAACGGTCTTCCTGAGATGCGTGGCTCCTACGGTACACAAATGCCAAATGTTACACCCTTGACCGAGAAGTCTTCCATCACAGTAGGGGTCTTCGACGGTGGCATTGAAGACACCAATAACTATTTTAATAGCCAGACTGAAGGTATAGATCTGACGTCAAAAGCACCAGTTGCGAATGGTTTGATGCATGGCACTGCTGTGACTGGTTTAATTTTGTATGGTGAATTAAATCAATATCCAGCTGGACAACAGCTTCCGACACCACCCGTTTCTGTAAGAAGTTTCAGAGTGTTTCCTCTAGACGATGATTCCGATATTGAAAATCAAGTCGAATTGTACGAAATCATAGATAAAATTGAAGACACCGTTCCAAAACAAACTGATATAAAGGTCTACAATATTAGTTTTGGTCCTTCTGGTCCAATTCTTGATGATTCAATCAACCGATTTACGTGGGCATTAGATCGATTAGCACATAAATACGGGATCTTGTTTTGTGTGGCAGTTGGTAACGACGGTGAAAAAGCCCTTAACAGAGTTCAAGCTCCATCGGATATGGTAAATGGGCTTGGAGTTGGTTCGTACAACAAAGTAAACGGTGCAGTTGGCAGAGCTTCATATAGTTGTGTTGGTCCGGGGCGAGAAGGAAATAAAATTAAACCTGACTTATGTGCGTTTGGAGGTTGTGCTCAAAATCCAATTCAGTTAGTTCCCATGGGAGGCAATAATCGACTGGCTGATATGGGTACTAGTTATTCCTCACCTCTTGTAGCAAGAGCAGCTGCTGAAATCCTTGGTAGAAGTAGTGACGAAGTAGATCATCTTGCAGTACGAGCAATGCTGATACATTCTGCTCAAAAGTTAAACGATGATGAATCAACGGACTTAGAACATGGTCACGGCATTATGCCTGATACAGTAGAAGAAATTATGTCATGTAAACTTGGTTCTTACACACTACTCTACCGAGGTGCGATTGCTCCAGCAAAATATGCCGAATTACAAATACCTTGGGACCCAGCAATAACAAGGGGTACTGCTAAAATGAAATGGACTCTTGTGACCGAAAGTGAAATTGATCCTAATAGTCCAGACGACTACACAACTTCGTCAGTAGAAATGACCCTATATCCAAACGCACACAAATACCGTTTTGTGCGACTTAACGAAGCTGGTAAGAAAGAGACACGAGACATAGACATACGAGACGCCAACCAACTTCGTGAGGTTGAAGGATGGGATCAGAGTACTGTCCCCATAACAGCAACAGGGACCTCCACATGGTCAACAGAGGAAGAGGCTCGAAGGGACTTACTTAAATGGGATACCGTCGAAAAAAGAATGAAGGGTTTCCGAGTCAGTTCAATTGCTAGTCCATGTTTTCACATACACGGCTTTAATCGAGGAATAAGGGCAGGGGCAAGATCTATTGATTATGCTCTAGTTCTTACTGTTGAGATTACAAGTACTGACATCGATCTATATTCTTCAGTTGTGCATAATTTCGGTGCCTTACAGCCGATTAGACTAGTCAACCAAAACGAACTTGTCGTCAATATAAACAGTTGATATTGACCCCTTCGCAAGACCCAATATGTAAGCTAAGGTACTGACTAATAGCGTAAATTACGCTATTATGTTCATTACACAACAAAGACCTAACCCGCCAGATTCGTCTGTCGGTATGGTCGGAAAACGTAAGCCACAGAAAACCCGTTATCAGGGCGTGGCTTACGTTATATGGGGAAACTCATATAGGAGCTTCGGCTCTCCTGGTAGCGGGCTTTGTGTATCCGCTCCTATTATCAAAACGTAAGCCACACGTATAATGCAATCATTTAAACTATCGTCTCCAGAAAAAGACGATACACCGAAGGAGGAATCTTCATCAGTCGCCAAGGGAGTAGTAAGTCTTTTAGTTCTAGGAGTCGGAGGCTGGTTCCTTTTTGGAGGCGGACTTGAACAACAGGCAAGCAGAGATTTAGATAAAATTGAAGACCAAGTTGCTGTAGATTTCGTTAATCAATATAACCTAGCTAAACAATCTGGAGATGCCATCCAGATATGTGTTCAAGCAGGCATGGTGTCAGCAGGGTATCTACAAGCTGAAGACCAAGCGAACTATTTGAAATGGAAGGAAATTGAGAAAGCTGATTGCAAGAATGCGGGTATGTAATAAGTAAAGCCACAGGCACTTGCCAGTGGCTTTATATTATTCGTACCAATCCTCAGGGTCTCCACCACTTTCAAGAAACTTCTGGTAGCGATTCATCTTGGCGATGAATGGAATTGAAGCAATTGTAATCGGCTGAGTCATTTCTTCTACACGATAGGGTGAGGTCGTCTTCTTCGGATGGTAGTCCTCATGACAATTACCAAGCTGAAACTTAATAGCACCCATATCGCCATTCTGGATATTGCGTATCAGTTGTGAATGAGCGAGGTCATTCACAAACTCCTTCCCTGAAGCAATCGCCATCTCAACTTTGAGCAAAAACTCTTCATTCTCCTTACGCCAACGATAGTACGTATCCCGACTCACTCCCACGCGCTTGCAGGCAAAGCTCACATTACCTGATTCAGTGAGAGCCTGAAGAAGTTTCTCTTGCTGACGTTTAATCCGAACGTCGATAGCTGATGGTTTCTTCTCCATATCCAGTTAATGTGAGCCAGCGACGAACGATAGTCTCGCAGTATTCAGTATCCATCTCGACCATCACACACTTTCGCTTCGTATGTTCGCACGCAATCAAGGTTGAGCCACTACCACCAAACGGGTCATAGACGGTATCGCCAACATCTGTGCTGTTGAGAATGAGTCGTCGTAGAAGTCCAATTGGTTTCATGGTCGGATGAAGTTTGCTCTGCTGAGGTTTTGGATGAAAGACGACCGACTTATCCTTGCCTCGTTTGAAGTCATGCGTTCCTTTCCATCCATACAAAATTAGTTCATGTTGTGGCATATAGTCGAGGCGACCGATGATAGCTTTATCCTTCACCCAGATAACCAGTTGAGCAACTTTCATACCTGACTTAATACAAGCGTCACGGAGAGCGAATATCATCTTGTCGCAATTGAAGATGTAGACACTGTTCTTCTTGGTGAGTTGAGCCAGAGCGGGAGTAAGCCAGCCCTTAGTGAACTCCACATACGCATCATCTGAGACAAAGCCGTCGTTCGCAATATCCTTATCTTTTGCTACCGCATTTAGTCCTCGTTTGCTCGCTACATAGTCAATTCCATACGGCGGGTCAGTAAGGAGCAGATGGATATCGCCATGTTCTTTCAAGCTCACCTTCGAGGAGTCACCACAGATGAGGGTATGGTCTCCGAGTGTCATGATGTCTCCATCCTTAATTGAGCGAGACAGCTTTGGTGCCAGAGAATTTTTCATATCTGTTGATGATTACCTGACAAAAGATGGGATTCATTTCGACCAAGAACGCATTACGCTTCATCTGTTCACACGCCAACAGTGTTGACCCGCTACCTCCAAATAGATCTAGTACATTGTGTCCAATCTTGGTGCAACGACTCAGTGGTCGTTCATGCAAAGTAATTGGCTTTTGTGTTGGATGTTCATACGCATCACCTGCCACACGCTTGGCGAGCCAGATATCAATCATGTCGTTGATGTCATCTGCGGTAGCGTTACCAGTTCCAACCTCAGGATTCAGAATCTCATGGAACTTCTTATGCTTATCTGAGAGGTAGGGCTTGCCAGTCGTTCCGTAGACGCAAGGCTCGTAGCACTTATTGAAGGCAATCTTCGGAGTCGGATTGATGCCGTTCTTCACCCATAGTGCGGTTCGCTTATACGCGATGCCCAATTCTTCGTACAGGTTTTGCAGCATACCAACGTATTTCTGGTCGCAGTACCAAAAGTGGTGAGCGTCTTTCTCACTGACCGACAACGCACTTTGCATAACGGACTTGAGGAAGATGCGGAACTCAGTGTTTGTTTTCTTGTCATCGACCGTTCCACCGTAGTTGGCATTGCCTCCAACTCCTTTGTTGTAGTCGAGAGCGATGTTATATGGCGGGTCGCAATAAACAGTCTGGATTTTCTGCTCGCCAAGCAGTCGGGCAACTACTTCTTTATCGGTGCTGTCACCACAGACAAGACGATGATTTCCAAGAGCGAACATATCACCCGTTTTAATATCAGTCTTCTCAGCTTCTTTCACTGCCTTCTCTTCATCAAAGCTATCGTCTTCAAGTTCAAGGACATCGTCCCAGATATCGGAGAGGTCGCTGTCATCGAATCCTATATCTAGAAGGAACGAGGTATCAAAGCTCTTCAGGAGTTCGTAGTCCCACGAGCCTGTATTACGATTAGAACGCAAAAGATACTCCTTGAATTCGGACGTGGTGAGCAAGCGATTCGGGACACGGACTTCGATTTCTTCTTGCCCACGCCCGAGTGCCTGCATAATCTTCAATCGAGCGTGTCCTGCCACTACAGTATTGTCTGTATTTATAGCGGGGATCTCGACGAGATTAAATTTAGTAATACTTGCCTCGAGGTCACGGCGTTGCTTATCGGAAAGCGTACGCGGATTCTTCTCGTAGGGAATGAGGTCGTCGACGAGACGACTCTCGGTGTGCCATGTAAGTTTGGCTGACATAAAGTGTATAGAGGCTTGTTAGCTTCCTCTATACACCTCTGCTGAGATTTCAGGCTGACTCCTTTTCACTGAATTGTAAGTAATCGAGTATTTTATACCCCTTTAAATGTTCCCGAGGGTCCACGAATCGATACCACGGCTCAACTCGGTGCCAAGTTTTACCATCTTTCTCAAAAGGATAAACTTGTGAGTCAGTCATTTTCTTTGGCGGGAAAAACTCCTTGTTATCTTTCTCGAGGATGATGTAGTAGTGAACACCACCTTTTTCAGTTGGAACAATGCGAGCCTTAATGATTCCTTCCTTTACCATTTTTCGTAGTGTTGGCTTCTTCATACCAAACCGAGTTTCAAGGTCATAAGGCGAATAGCGATTATCTTGGTTTCGGGCAATCGAGCCTGGAATAATTTTCTTATCAATGGCTCGCTGGCAAGTGAGGCACTTGATACCCCACTTGTCGTACCAGTTGGTATCTTCACGAGTACTTTCACCACAAATTGCACAGTTACGACCATTGCCCTCAAGAGCGAAACCTTTCGGCTCAGTTTCAAGTCGTTTGTCCCATCGCCTGTGTTCCATCTCGCACTTATACAGAACATCAAAAAGATTCACGAGATTTCGACCGCCTTCAGCCGCCTCTGCCCATGTCACTTCTTTACCTGTCTTCTTTTCCATCAAATCCTTAAACTTTTGAATCGACTCATCAGATAGTTGCACCATAATACAAGCCTTAACTATTAAAGCTCTCTACGGTGTATGTTTAATAATTTTACGCTTCGTGTTCTTTGTGTCTAGTCATCAGAATAAATGTCGAGATGTTGATGTCCTGATGAGTGGAGTTCGCCGTCACCACGCAGAACTGGTTCAGGTCGAAGTCTAAACTTTGGTCGGTAGCCTTGCTCTGGTGTGTATTTTTCAAACGGCTCTTCTTGAATGCCAAGAGCGAGACGGAGTGACATAGAGAGGCTACTCTTTTGCTTTTCAACTACGTTCTCATCCTTGCACTGAAATACATCCTTCAAATGTCCTTTGGTCAGTACAACCTTTTTATCACTTACAAACTCTTCTGCCATCGCTAGCATTTCCAACAGCAACCAGAGCTTATTGGGTGAGTTCATTTCGGTATTGCCTCGAGCAAACCCCAATTGCTCGTGACTGTATACTCCCATTTTAGTGTCTTTATACTGCACCTCCACATCCTGACTATTCTTGAAAGTGATAGTGATGTCCGACCACTTCGCTCCTGCAGGCAACTTTACCTTTGGCTCCATAAACAGCACGTCCTTCTTGTTCTTCGGCTTCTTGGTTGGCACCGCCACCTTCTCTCGTAATTTCACCTCTTCAGCCGTTGTCTCAGCTGTTCCATATACGTCTTGATAGATCTTGTTCATCTCAGCAATAAAGCGAAGGGTGGGCATGATTGGCTCAAGGCTCTTGCGTACTTGGTCCTCAATTTTCTTCCTCTGTGTGAGAGCGTCACGGAGGACAGAGAGCGTGTAATCGTTGTTCATATACCTCTATTATACTAAATCGCATTTCTGACTAACGATTTCTGACATTTCAAATGCAATACCCTTATTTTGAGCCTTGTAATGCAAAATCCCAGAAATGCCCTTGGGGTGTACGATATGTCAGATTTCCACATTTAAATGACCCTACTGAGAGGCTTCAATTTCAGAAGCGAAGATTCGCCAAGAAACGCTTACGGTGCTTGATGGCTACAATTCCGAGACCGAGAGGGGGCACAAATCAGCCGGCCCAGAAACGAAAGTTTCTGGGCCGTTGCTGTTTGTAGCGGGTGAGAAGAATCGAAGAGAGCTTCTGGCGAAGCCGGACGCAAGGCTTTGCGTCCGAACAGAAGCGACGGGGCAGCGAGTTCTTAATATAAATTTAAGCTTGCGCAGAATTTTATTTAGAACTGGCGCCGATTCTTCTCACCCGCACAAATAATTTGCAATACAAAAGCTTGCTTACTATAGTCGTATACAGTAATATCCCAGTATTCATTGTTTAACACAAGGAGGTGTGTGATGTACAAAGTTCTTTATCA
>Ga0209542_10007838_pt1 | contig 20142 bp, 15 predicted proteins | sample RifCSPhighO2_01_FD_184028 | JGI IMG/M metagenome (GOLD analysis project Ga0209542, IMG submission 184028) | Soil microbial communities from Rifle, Colorado - Rifle CSP2_plank highO2_0.1 (SPAdes) (version 2) | ecosystem: Environmental > Terrestrial > Deep subsurface > Rock core/Sediment ...
AACGCAGGTGTTTTTATTTTACCGTGAGGAGTATTTATTATTCCCGCTCTTGCCTGGGTTTTTTTATCTTTTTTTTCTAAATTAAACGAAAAATCCATACGGCAAATATTATATATTGAAAACGGCTTAGAAGATATTTTCCCAAAAAAATAAGGCACTGGTTGTTGAATTTCGGTTTCGCATCTAAATAAATTTAGATTTGATTCTGAAATTAACTTCCAGTGCGCTAAATAAATGTAAAAATGTAATAGGAATATCGATAAACAATCGATTAAAAAGCGCTATTTTGCTTTTTATAAATTAGCTAAAAACAGAACTTCATAAAAAAACCGACCCCGTGGTCGGTTTATCCCCTAAAAACAAATTAACCGACCAAATTTCTGACTGGCCGGTTGTAATTGTACGTTCATTTTAACTGAACGTACCAAGTCGTTGTTGTCTTTAAACCAAGCTTCGCTTGGTAAGTTAAATTTTCAAGTTACAATTATTACTATACTATAAACACCCATAGTTGTCAAACATTAGTCTCAGGAAATATTCTTCTCAAAGTTTCGTTTTCCTTACCTCTATAAATGACTAGGTGGTGCTTTCTCGCTATATCGAGGTTGAGATTTAATAATTCGATATCGTCTATCCTGCCTTTTTCACCTTGTAAATTAAGTCTTACTATTGCTTTTTCCTTTGGTAAATATGTCATACCTCTTTTTGTATACCAAAATTTTATAAAAGAGTCTCTATTTCTTTTAAAAAATGGCAAATACGTTAGTCCATCCATTTCTCCGCTTTCTCTTGTCCTAAAGGCTAAGAAATTTTCATCCCCGTGTACTAATCCCATTAAATAATCGTGGCTTGGCCCAATAATACTCCAGAAGTCCGGGACCGAAAATGATCCAATATGACTAAATTTCCCTTTTTGATTACCATACTGCCATTCATAAATCTCGGGGTGTGCATGTATATCACCGAGAATCACGTCGGCTCCTCCCTTTTCCCTTGTTTTAATTCTCTGCTCTTTATTTAACTCACTGGGTATTTCCCGATCCTCGCCTTCTACGGGTATGACCTGAAGTACAATCTGTCGGGCCTGATTATCGACACCGATTATCGAAACATACTCACTTTGGGTATTACTAGCATTTCTTCTAAGACGGTCATAAGTTCCGTGCCAAATACTACTTAGTTCTAAACTTTCAGAATAATGATCTGTACTCTCAGTAAAATCTTTTCCTCTACCCAGTGAAAGTAAATACTCCCTAAGATGGTAATAATTCCACATCTCCAAGACACCTTCGTTGGTTACTGCTTTTCGGTTGATCGATTCGGCTCTTATTCGCTCCATACTTTTATCATAAATAAACGAAAAGAATTGGTTAGGGAGTAGGCGTGGGAGTTTTTGTCGGTGAAACAGTTGCCGACGAAGTTGCCGTTGTAGGAGTGGGCGATTTTACGGGAGTTTTGGTAACAGTAGGAGTCGGTGTATGCCCCTTCGGATAGCCGGTAATAATTTTTATATCAAAATCTTTTATTTCAGCTTCATCTGTATCAACCTCTTCATAAATCCCGTCTAAAGTTTTCTCGATATCATCTTTTACTGCTTCGGACAGGTCGGACGCAAAAGTAACTGAAGTTACTTTGTAATCTTTCCGGCTCGCGTTACCGGCTTCAATTTCTTCATACCCTAGAGCTGTTAAAGTTTCTTTAAGAGTAGTTGCGGCTTTCTCAAGTCCCGTACCATTTAGCACTTGAATTTTTATTCCACTTCGATCAATTTCGGGCTCGGGTGAAGGAGAGGGTTCTTCGTTTACAAACGGCGTCGGGGTTACTTCATCGATTGTCTCATTTTCACTTTGTTTACCAAACAAAAACCAACCCCAACCACCTAGAATTAGAATAATTATTAGGAAGAAAACATATTTTGCTGCACCGCTCTTCTTTTTGCTTTGTGGAAAAGAAACACTCGAAGTTTGGCTTTGCTCTTGGGCGGGAGTAGGGTTATTTTCTTCCATCTCTCGCGTGAGTATATTACTATAAGTATTATTTTGTCAACTTTAAATACGCGATTGTCCCTTCAAGCCCTCCAAAATCTCCCAAAGTAGCCTTTCTGATTTCAGGAAAGTAAGGAAATATTGTTAGAACTTTTCTTAAATTTTCCAATACTTTGTCGATACGAATAAAATTATTTATTATTAATCCACCTCCCAGAACCAAGACGTCGGGAGACCAATGCACTATTGTGTTATTTATCCCAAAGGCAAGATTTCTTTCCATTTCTTCCCAAACTTTGTGGTCAGTAATTTCAGAAGGAACCTTTGAGTATCGATTCATCAAACCGGCCCCCGAAACAAAATATTCCAAATCAACCAGCTTTCCTGCCATACTTGCATCTGCATCAATATACTGATGGCCCGGCTCAAATCCGTAAATCGAGCGGTCTATTTTCCCCTCAACAATTCTTGCTCCCCCAACACCCGTTCCTACTCCCAAATAGGCAACAATGCTAAAGCCTTTTCCTGCTCCTTTCGTTGCTTCACCCAAACCAACTATGGCTGTATCGTTTTCCAAAAATACAGAAGCCTTAAAGATTCCTTCCAAACTTTCTTTTGCTTTCTTCCCTATCCAACCCTGTAAATTGGGAGCAGAAATTAGATATGATCTTTTTTTGTCGAGTACGCCTGGTAGTCCTCCCACGACACTCTCTACCTCTCCCTGATCCTTCACTTCCGAATAATATTCCTCAAAAATTTGCATCCCGTCCGTAAAATTCTGGGGCGTGGAATAAACTTTTGGTTCTGCATAGGTTGCACCATCGGAAGATACCGACAACCGCATTTTTGTCCCACCGATATCAAATAGTATGTACATCTCAAAATGAAAAATTAATCATGTAATTGGATAACGTACTTTACAAATTCCCATATCCTCCAATTTTTCTAAATATGAAATAATAGTGGTTACAAATTCTGCATGGCTCTCGACCAAAGGAGAAGCCGAAAGGTGGGCCCCGGAATATGGGTCGAGCTGCTCCGGTAAAATTCCAGCAGGATTGGCATACTTAACTGCCCAAGATAAATAACGTTTAACAGGTTCCATATCGGCTTCTGATTGTGCAATTTCAATATAGTACTGAGCCAACCACATAGTTGTTATTATCCAAGGGTTCCCAGGGTAATTTCCTCCCTTATGGTGATAAGTATCTCCTTCGTAACGGGCTATTCCGCCAACTTCTGTCTTAACACCAAGCCTTTCAATTGTTTTCTCGATAGCCTTTTTTACCTTGATATCGTTTGCGGGAAGTATTCCAAATTTATATATACCATAAATTGACGACATATCGTAAGTAACGTCTATTTCAATTTGTTTTCCCTCGGTATGGATCATCTTGTAAAAATAACCTTCCTTTTCACTAAATAAATATTTAAGGATCGCTTTCTTTATTGTTTCGGCTGCATCCTGATATTTTTTTGCACTCTCTTCTTTTCCTAAAAGTTTTGCAAACCGGCTCGCTACCACTAAAGCTCCGTAGACGCTGCTTGAGGTGAATGTGGAAATTCCATAATACTGCTCCCAAATATCATAACTTGCGCGAGGTAAACCAGTTTTTTCATCTCTATAGGAAACCATAAATTCGGCTGCTTCTTTTATAAGGGAATTGTAAATTCCTTCAACAAACTCAAGATCTCGTGAAAGTTCATAGTATTTCCATAGTGCATCAATTACCAAGGCTGTCTCATCTTCCTGAATAGGGTATTGTTTTCTTCCGTCGTAAATCCACGGATGCCATGAAGAGCCTAATGATTTATCGGGTCTATATTTATGCATAAAAAAACCCTCATCAGTTATCGTTTCATTACAAAATTCAAAAAACCGTTTTGAAGCGTTAAAATCTCCTGCTTTTTCAAGCGCAACTGCCGCAATTGATGAGTCGCGTGGCCAAACATACCTGTAGTAGTCGCGCCCGAACTGAAGCATTTCAGAATCCCCGGAAGCTATAATGGCGCCATTTTCGGCAACGTGTGCCCGAATGTAAATAAGAGACTTTTGAAATTCCTCAATAATATCCTTTTCGAGTGAGTAAAAACTAAAATTCTGTACATTGACCCACGCCTTCCAATATTCAACAGTTGATTCAATAATTTCCCGAGGGTGTCGTGTTAAAATTTCCTCATTAAGTCTTTTTGCCATCTCTATTGATTTAGCAATACACATCCAGTAATAAACAACCTTTTCCCCATTCGGCGATACATCAACATCCAACCCGACCACTGAATCAACTTGTCCGTGTTCTATGGGGTTTCCCGAAAGTTTTCCATCCTCAGCATCCCTATACGTACCTACCTGTCCTTCGATTCCAATCAAGCCTATACTATATTGATCAAATCCCGATTGTTCATCATACGTGTTAACCAAAAAGACGCGCCTACCTTTGTAGTGAATGATAACCTCTTCCCTCGGATCATAATAAGCCGTATCTCCAATATGTGTCTCTGAAATATTGAATTGTTGATTAAAAAAGAGCTTCAAATCTCTTTTTCTATCAAAGAGATTCTTAACAGTAATTTCTCTTACAAATATATTCTTCTCGTTATAGACCACATCGGTGAAAATTAGTTCAATTCCAATTCCGTCGTTCCTTGCAATTATATTACTGGCCATTGTACCTTTTTGAGAATAAACATTAACCTGCCACTCACCGTTGTCTATCCACGAAAACTTTTCCTCAACAAAGATACCAATCTTATGAATTAGATATTCACCAACGTGGTTCTCCAGCCCAGGGTAGTGAAAATAAAGATCTTTCACTTGGCCGAAATGATCTAGACCAATCAAAACTGTTCCATTACCGAGATTTATAGACTTAGGCATATGACGTCTCTAATATTTAGACTTTAGTTTTTTTTCGATTCTAAGCTTGAGGTCTGTTGCGGCGTTCATGTAAGAAATAAATGCATCATACGGCGACTCGTATGGATTAAAATACTTGTGGACATCGCCATCGGAAAACCATTTTGTACACATATAGTAAAAATGATCCGACGTTTGCAGCCTTCTCCAATCCTCAATAATTTTCTTGTTTTGGGTTTTATTGACGTCTTTTTCAAGGTCGTAAATGAAACGGATCGCAGAAGACTGGATTGCATTCCCCATCCACGCGGAAAGATCTCTTTCGGTATCAGCCCAAGTAACAATCCCAGGAACGTCAATTTCGTCCATTGCCGGGTAGCGCTTAACCGCTTCTGATAAAGTCAAAAAATTATTGTCGGGATGATTTAAAATAGCACGAGGTAAGTCCCGTAAAAATTCGAAGATGCCGTTATCGGCCCACTGATGCTCTCCAAATGTTTCATAGTCCATAAATAGATTTACGACTTGACCGTTTCCGTTTATCGCATTAACCCAAGCAGCGAATTTATCTGTAGTTAAAGGCCACTGACTCCAGCTTTTTTCTGAAAATCTAAAAGCAATATCGTCAGACAATTTATAATTTTTCAAGAGAAGCTTTATGCGTTTACCACCTTTCGGTTTATAAACAAAGTTGGGACTTCTCCAACCCAAAATCTGATCCCAACCTTCGGCTAATATTGCTTTATAACCGGCTTTATCGGCCCAAAGAGCCAAATCGTTGGTATACGCAAGCTCGGTATTTCGGAATACTTTTGGAGATAAACCGAATATTTTTTTTATTGCTTGTTTATGAAGCTCTACTTGACTTTCAAATTCTTTTTTAGAATAAAAAAATGCCAGGGAGTGGTAATACGTTTCTGACAATACTTCTACCCGACCTGTATCGATTAATTTTCGAAAAGATCGTAAAACCTTGGGTAGATATAATTTTAATTGATCAAGAAATACTCCTGAAAAGGAGTAGCTGATTTTGAATTCCGGATATTTTTTTAATAATTCCAAAAGAATTTTGTTTGTCGGAAGGTAAGATTTTTCGGCTACTTTTTGAAGTACTTTTTTATTATTCAAGTTGGTTTCCGAATTGTCATCAAAATACTTGTGGTTTATTCCAACATCGAATACTCTATATCTTTTGACTCTTAACGGTTGGTGTACTTGAAAATAAAGACAAATTGATGGCATGACAATAATTAAAATCCAAAGGTATTCTTAGACAAACTGATTGTAAATTCCTATACACTTTTCTGCTGCTTTATCCCAACTGATATTGACTAATTCCTTCCCGCTCTCGTTAACAAGATCATCGTGGAGGCATCTATATCTGATAACAGAAATAATTTTATTGGCTATCTCTTCTATATCCCAAAAATCTACCTTAAGAACGTGATTTAAAATTTCAGAAACACCACACTGACGCGATAGTATTACGGGGGTTCTATTGGAAATGACTTCCAAAGGAACTATACCGAAGGGTTCAGAAACCGAAGGCATTACGAACAGGTCAGCTGCCTGCATAATTCTATCCTTCTCCTCCCCCCTTAAAAAGCCGGTAAAAATGAATTTATCCAAAATTCCTGAGTATGTTGCTTCTGTTATCATCCTCTCAAGCATATCTCCCGAACCGGTAACTACAAAAATAGTTTTTTTCTCAAACTCTAAAACTCTTTTTGCAGCTCTGACAAAATATTCCGGACCTTTCATAAGCGTAATTCTCCCTAAAAACAGGACCACTTTATATCCTAAATTTTTCATTTCAGTTAAGGCGGGAGGTAAATTACCTATAGACACTTTATCTATCGCGTTATAAATAACGTCTATTTTATTCGGATTGATTGCATAGTCATCGATAAGAATATTTTTTGTATATTTTGAAACCGATAAAACTTTGTCTGCGTTTTCAAACCCATCCTTTTCAATTTTATAAACGATAGGATTTGGGTAATGACCACCTGTTCTGTCTATCTCGGTCGAGTGGATATGAGCAAGCATTGGCTTTCTGCTTAACTCTTTTGCCGCAATCGCCGCAGGATATGTGAGCCAATCGTGGGAGTGGATAATATCCGAATGATATTTCTTAACAATATCGGAAACATTTTCTGCATATCGTAACGCTCCACTAATAAAATCAAAGGGACTACTACTTGCGTCTTTACCATAACTTTCTACCCATTGTCTATAGCTTAAGTATGAATTCTGTAAATGCTTGAGGTCCTCACCAATATCGGCAAAAACTATTCTCATAAAATCGTAATTTAGATCGACTTTCTGAGGTAAAACAAATGTTACTTCCACTCCGTTTTTAGAAAGAGCTCTCGCAAGTCCCAAACATGCCTCGCCTAACCCACCACTATTATAAGGAGGCAGTTCCCACCCCAACATAAGGACTTTCACAGACATCTTGATAAGCTTTTATTAGTAGTTGAAATATCCGCTTTAATCCATAGTAGAAGAATTTTTTATGCTTGGAAAGGTGCAATTAGTTAAAATGTACCGCCGGGTTCACTGACGAACCTATTTCTGAATGATTTTTTTATATTTTTTAATAAATCACGTTATTCTTTACTCTTTAAATTAATATTTTTTCAATTTACTTACTCTACGGTACATCACCTGGCATTTAAAAGTATTTTCAAATATTATATTATTCTGGCAAATGAAAAAGAAAATATTTTATTCGCTTTTTGCGCTAACAACACTACTGTCCTCTTTCCTCCTTTTTTTAGTTCAACCAATTATTGCGAAATATCTACTTCCGACTTTCGGGGGCTCAGCAAGCGTTTGGACAATTGCTATGCTATTTTTTCAACTGTTACTTTTTGCAGGATATTACTATTCGTATCGGATCTCGCTGATTGATAGAGTAACGCAAAAATACATACATTTAACTCTCGTTTTATTAGTACTTTTTGTAAATTTTTTTATATCAAAAAATTGGTTGTCGCCTATTTTACCCACGTTACAATTTAATAATTTACTAAACATTCCCGAACTAAATCTAATTTTTTTACTTATTGTCGGCGTAGGGCTTTTTTACTTTATTCTCTCGACAACTTCAACACTATCCCAATACTGGTTTTCGCAATTAGGTTCTGAATCGCCCTACTGGCTGTACCGAATATCAAACCTGGGATCTTTTGCGGCACTTGTGGCATACCCGTTTTTATTAGAACCGAATTTCATTTTAAAAAATCAAGGGAGGTTTTTTTATATATCTTTTCTAATCTATTGCGTCTTTCTAACAATAATTGTTATTTTCATTAAACAAAAAAAGGGAGTGCCCCAAAATCTAAGAAATAAAACTCAAGAAAAAATAAACTTACCCCATAAAAAATATTTAATTTGGATAACCTTATCAGCCTTGCCTTCTTTAATGATGCTGTCTTTCATAAACCATATAAGCCAAGGGGTTTCACCTTTTCCGTTACTTTGGCTTTTACCGCTTTCGATTTACTTAATATCTTTCACTATCGCTTTTAGAGAAAATATCATTGGATTTAAGTATTGGTCCCTTTTTGGGCTTTTTATAATTCTAATTACCTCATTAGTAAGAACCTTTGAATTTTTAGGTTATTTTCAAATATATGAACAGGTTATTTTTTATTCATTAACACTTGGTATTACTTCAATTGTCAGCCATCATCTCTTGTATAAAGAAAGGCCCGAAACCGAAAGGTTGACTTACTTTTATCTTTATATTAGCGCCGGTGGAGCTCTGGGAGGACTTTTGGTAGGACTCGTCTTCCCTTATCTTTTTAAGGGTCTATGGGAAATAGAAATAAGTTTAGTAGCTGCAATGTTAATATACTATTACGGAACCAAAAAACTGGGTGACGTTTCGCATGTCTTCGCCAAATTACGAACGAAAAGTTTTTTACCTGCAATAATCTTTTCTCTTTCGATTACGCAACTAATATTTCTTATTAAAAGTTATGACAAAACGATTTATGTAAACAGAAACTTCTATGGAGTAGTTAAAGTAGTCGAGGATGAGAAGTTAAGGTATTTATACCATGGAAAGACACTTCACGGAAGTCAAAATAAATCTCCCGAAAGGCAATTCGTTCCGACAACTTATTATTCAAATTCATCCGGAGCTGGACTGGCGTTCAATCTACGCCGTAAAGAAGGTGAATTCCCCTTGAGAGTTGGGGTTATAGGCTTGGGTGTCGGAACCTTGGCTTCATATTGCAAAGAAAATGATGAGTTTGTTTTTTACGAAATTAATCCGGAAGTAGTTAATGCTGCGAAAAAATATTTTAGTTATCTAAAAAACTGTCCTCAAGCAAATATCGTTGTCGGCGATGCAAGACTATCTATCGAACAAAGATTGGGTATAAATAAACCGTTTGATATACTTTTCTTAGACGCCTTTAGCGACGACGCAATACCTATCCATCTATTAACAATCGAGGCTTTTAGTGAATATATCAACATTTTAAATAATGATGGCTTACTAGCATTTCATATTTCCAACAGGAACCTTGACCTTGCTCCCGTACTCAAGGCCGCTTCAAATCAACTAAACCTTTCCTTAATTTTAGTCGATGATTTGAATACTAAAAAAGAAAATGACTATGTTAGTTCAAGTATTTGGGGACTTTTAACTAAAAATAAAAATTACTTTATAGATATTGACCAAACTAAATTCAAAATAATCAAAGAAAGTGAAATTAAAAAACAGGTAAACTGGACCGATGACTACAGTAATATTTTAGAAGTTTTAAAGTAATCCTAGATATTAAATTTTCTCTATCTTAAACTCCTCTTTTTCCTTACCCGGCAGGAGTTTTATTTTATCCCCTTCGCTAATCTCGCCCTTAATAATGGCTTGTCCCAATAGATCCCCTAATATTATGTTGACAATTCTTCTCATAGGTCTAGCACCAAATGCCGGATCGTATCCGTCCTCGGCTAACTTTTTTGCAGCCTCATTAAAATCGGTTAGATAAATATTCTTCTTCTTTAAATTTTCAGATAAATCGGCAAGCATCAAATTTGCAATTTTGGTCAGATGTTCCTTCTCTAACGGCTCGTAAACAACAACCCCATCGAAACGATTTAAAAATTCGGGAGAAAATATTTCCTGCTCTAGTACATAATTCACAACCTGTTTCTGCAGATCTTCGCCACTTACCCCCTTATTCACCAGTTGTCTGATATATTCAGCGCCGGCATTAGAAGTACCAATAACTAAAAGGTGCCTCGCACTCACCTTTTTCCCGAATGCGTCAGTCATTATCCCCTCGTCTAAAAGAGCCAAAAAAAGATTATAAATTTCTCTCGAAGCTTTTTCGACTTCATCCAATAAAAGTAAGGCAGCTGGTTTATTTTTTATCGCTGTAGTTAATGCACCCGGCTGGTTTTGCTCAAGTGATCCGATTAATCGTTCTAATCCCTCACGACCTGAGTACTCGGCCATGTCAAAACGCAGGATATTTTCTTCCGATCCGTAATAAACTTTCGCTAAAACTTTAGCTGTCTCAGTTTTCCCCACACCGGTCGGTCCCAGAAAGAGAAATGATCCGAGCGGCCTATTTTCTTTAATTACGCCTATGGTTTTTGCCCTTAAGACTTTACCGATTAATGAAACAGCAGCGTTTTGATTGATAAGCCGGCCATGAATTATATTCTCGATTTCACCCAACCTTTTTTTCTCTTCACTCGACAATTTGGCAAATGATATGCCGATTTTTTCGGCCAATACTTCGTTCGTCTCGTTTATTGTTACTACGATCCTATTTTGCTGTTCACAGTAAGTGACCACAGCATCGAGTAGCTCCAGTGCCTTTTCAGGATACGGAACTTCCGTGACGTAACGATCCGATTCCTCGAGTATGGTACGAAGTGCTGGAACGGTAATTGTTAGTTTGGTTAACTTTTCCCAGCGTTTTGCAGCTTCTAAAATAATTTGCATTGCTTCTTCTTTTGTTGGCGGGATAATTTCAACTTTTTCCAGGTACTTCCTAAGTCTCATATTAGGAGCAATAAAACGTTCATATTCGGAATTGGAGGTAACTGCAATAATTTTTAACTCACGTTTTTCGAGGTGCCCTTCGAAGACATCGGTAAAATCATATCCTTCCACTTCCGCATTTGTAATTCTTTGGATATCTCTTATCATCAAAATGATATTTCCTGCATATGACGCTTCGGCCAATATTTCAGCCAGTCTCGTTTTCTTCTTATTCAAGTCATTCGCTTCCGACAAAAGTGAGTTATGATCGAGCTCCAAAACTCTTTTGTAAGACATTTGAACTCCAAGCTGACCGCTTGCGGCACGTCGGGCAAATTCCAAGACGACGGTCTTTTTTCCAACTCCCGGTTGACCCATGAGAAGTACGCTATTACCCGAGGTTAAAATTCTCTCCATTCTCGATACGATTTGCTGACGGCCGATTAACCTATGGGAGAATGATTGCGGAAGCGATAAATCGACAGAATATTTATTAAGTGTGGGAGTATATCCAAATGTCAGCTCGAGTGCAATTCCGGGTCTGCCCAGCGTCGGTTCGCCGATTATAGTTTCGTCAGATCTTTTTTTATCCCACCAATTGGCGGATAATACCAAATCCTCGCTTGTTATTTCCCTTTTATTGAAAAATTCCTGATTCCAAACTTTATTCTCGATAAGATGTTTGATAATTTGTTCGTAACTTTCCGGCATAAGTCTCTCGATGTTTAAATTTTTCTCATTAGCGTTAACATAGAGATCCTTTTTATCTAAACCTGTGTGATTAAGTACAAATTCACCCGCAATATTATTAAATATTATTTCCAGGACAGGTTTTTTTGAAGATTTTATCCGCAGCATCAAATCATTTACAAAATTCTTTGGTTGCTTTCTAAATTTGTCATAAACCCCGATACTGAAAAAAGGGAAAATTGTCCAAATTACAAGACCCGAAATCCCGCCGACGAAAGTAAATAATATAAATATGATTCCTACCCAAAATAGAGTAAATCTAACAACTACGCCAATCCCTGTCGATATTAAATTGAAAGTAAACGCTTCGAACGCCTTTTGAATGTTAAATCCAGGAGATCTATCAACAACTACCAATCTCTTCCAAGGAGCAAACATCGTTCGCAAAAGTAAACCTAACGAAAAATAATGGTTAATCCAACTAAAAGTGTTAAACCAGCTCTCGATATAAAACTTCATTCCCCAAATGTAATGCCAAGCCAAATATTCCATAATTTCATAATAGCATAGCTCTCCCCCAATCTGCTTTTATGCAAACTTAAGGTGTGTTAAACTGGCTTTTGATTGATGGTAAGTAACAAATTAAATTGGATTAACGAGGGACTGGACAACCTCAAGGGTCAGGAGCTTTTTATTAATATCCGTACGATCGATAGTCCCGTCGGCGCTGAAATTATAGTTGACGGGAAAAGAGTTTTAAATTTCTGTTCGAATAACTATTTAGGACTTGCAGATAATCCTACTTTAAAATCTGCGGCAAAAAGAGCGATCGATAAATACGGCGTAGGCCCGACTGCAGTGCGTACAATTGCCGGGACCACAACCCTACACCTGGAACTCGAAAAAGCATTGGCAAAATTTAAAAAGACTGAAGACGTAATAACTTTCCAATCAGGATTTAATGCAAATATTGCGACCATTCCCGCGCTAGTTACCGAAAATGACTGCATTTTTTCAGATGAATTGAACCATGCAAGTATTATTGATGCGTGTCGTTTGAGTAAGGCGCTAGTTATAAGGTATAACCATTGCGACCCAAAAGATCTGGAAAAAAAGATTTTATCCAAAGGACAATCGATTTCGGTTAGAAAAAAACTAGTAGTAACCGATGGAGTTTTTAGTATGGAAGGTGATATCGCACCCCTTCCCCAACTGGTTAAAATAGCCGAAAAATACGATTGCATGACAATGGTTGATGATGCTCACGGAGAAGGAGTACTCGGGAAAAACGGGCGCGGCGTTGTCGACCATTTTGGATTACACGGAAAAGTTGATATTGAAGTTGGCACAATGAGCAAAGCCCTCGGTGTTATCGGCGGATATGTTGCAGGAAAAAAACTTGTTATCGATTGGTTACGTCAAAGAGCAAGGTCATTTTTGTTTTCCTCCGCAATGACCCCCGCCGATGTTTCCGCATGTCTTGCGGGAGTTTTACTATTAAAAAGATCGGATAAACTGGTTAAAAAACTTTGGGAAAATACAAAATATTTCAAAAGTGAAATGGAAAAAACAGGTTTTAACTTAGGCAAAAGCCAAACCCCTATTGTTCCAATAATGTTAGGTGAAGCAAAATTGGCTAAAGAATTCAGTAAGTTATTATTCGATGAAGGAATTTTTGCTGCGGCAATCGGTTATCCGACTGTACCTCATACTAAAGCAAGAATCAGAGTAATGATATCAGCAGTTCACACCAAAAAGAACTTAGACGAAGCGATTGATACTTTTAAAAAAGTCGGCAAAAAACTTGGAGTAATATCTTAAATTATATGGCAGAATCGGTACTAATCACGGGTGCAAACGGTGAAGTGGGACATGGTTTAATTCAGGAGCTAGCCAAACTCAAAAAATACGAAATTATTGCGCTCGATATTAATGACTTAGACGACCCACTTAAACCTAACGTAAGGGAGTTTATAAAAGACAGCATATTAAATAAAACACAAATTGAAGCTGCTTTAACTAAAAATAAAGTTAGTATTATCTTCCATCTGGCTGCGATCCTTTCAACCGGTGCCGAGAAAAATCCGGAACAGGCGATTGAAGTCAACTCCCAAGGAACATCTACACTTCTTTCTGGCGCAAACCGAGTTTGCCAGAAAGAAAAAAGAGTAATTAAATTTATCTTTCCATCGAGCATTGCTGTCTACGGAGTCCCTAACCTGGAAACAAAAACCAGGTCCGGTGCAATAACCGAGGGCCAATTTTTAAATCCAATCACAATTTATGGAATTACAAAACTTTACTGCGAAAACTTGGGTAAGTATTTTTCTACTAACTACCAACTACTATCTACTAATTCCCAAAGATATTTAGATTTTCGCTGTCTGCGCTTTCCCGGTATCATTTCCGCTATAACTCTACCCACCGGCGGGACTAGTGACTATGCTCCTGAGATGATTCACTCAGCCGCCAAAGGCGAAGGGTACGAGTCCTTTGTACGCCCCAATACTAAAATTCCTTTTATGGTAATGCCCGATGCAATAAAAGCCCTAATCCAGTTGGCAGAAAATCCCAAAGAAAAATTATCCCAGAAAGTTTATAACGTTACCAGCTTTAGTGTGACGGCAGAAAATATTGCGCAAATAATAAATAAAGTTTTCCCCGATTCGGCGATAAGTTATAATCCTGACGAAGCGAGACAAAAAATTGTAGATTCTTGGCCAGGTAATATAGACGATTCAAGAGCACGAACCGACTGGGGCTGGCAGCCGGAATACGATTTCCAAAAATCTTTCAGTGAATACCTCATCCCCGAAATTCAAAATAGGTATAACCGTTAATGACAAAACTGATAAAGAACTCACTCGGTGTAAAACCTGACAGAAAAATATATCTTCCAGATGTTTCGAAGCAAACAAAGAAAATTACTCATGATATTTTCAGCAGTAAAGAATGCCTGAAACTACTTCAATTAACAGAAAACAATCCTTGGCACAAAGAAGAAAATGTCTTTGAGCACGTTTCTCACGTATTTGCTAATTTACAAATACTCATAACTTTTGGATTTGTAAAAAGTGAAGAGCTAAAAAAGAAATATATTAATTATTTTGGTCAATCTATTTCCAATACTCATAATTTCCTAAGAAAAGATTTATTTTTAATATCCTGTTCACTTCATGATATTGGAAAGATTAAAACTCTAAAAACACTTGAGAATGGTACCACCATTAGCACAGGACATGAACTAGCTAGTGTTGTAATAGCTAAAAATTTACTACGAAATGTTTCCTTTTCAAAAGAGGAACAAGGATATATTTACTACATTATAGATAGACACGATTTTTTTAATCTCGATTTTTGCAACTCTAAATTAACTAAAAATCCTTTTAAAGATTTTACAATTTTGAAAAAAATAGAACCCCACTATGCTTTAGAGCTGTTATTACATATTATTGCTGATGAGTACGGGGCCAAAATTACTCTAAAATGGCGAAATTACTTATTGTACAAAGTTATCGCTGAATATCCTGTGTTTAATTAAGGTAATCTCACACTCTTCCTCTTAGAATCATCGCGTCAATTATTCTTTTAACAGCCAAAACGTATGCTGCTTTACGATAGGAAATTTTCCGCTGGTGAGAAATTGTATGAACTTCTTCAAACGCTCTCTCCATCACCTTTTTTAGTTCCCTGTTAACCTTTGCTTTTGTCCAGTTGTAGCCATGAAGGTTTTGCACCCATTCAAAATATGAAACTGTTACTCCACCGGCGTTACATAAAACATCCGGTAAAACGTGCTTTTTGCCTTTGAGTAATATTTCCTCGCCTTCGGGAGTCGTCGGACCATTCGCCAGCTCGAGAATCGTTTTTGCTTTTATTTCCCTTGCGTTTTTTTCAGTGATAGCATTTTCCAGAGCAGCTGGGGCCAAAATATCTACGTCTAAATTTAGTAGTTCATCATTTGAAATAAGTTTCAACTTATTCTTCTTGGCAATGACGGCAAATGAACCAAACTTTTCCTTTAATTTTGCCAACTTGTCTATATCGAGTCCTTTTTTATTATATATTCCTCCGATGGAATCAGACACGGCCACAATTTTGTAACCCATGCCACTTGCTATTTTTGAAAACCAAAAACCAACATTTCCAAATCCTTGAATTGCAATTGTAGTATTACTAGGGATCAACCCTTGATGGTCGGCATAGGAATCTAAGATATACGCTCCTCCTTGGCCGGTTGCTTCGGTTCTACCCATTGATCCGCCAAGCTCAATTGCCTTTCCCGTAAAAGTAGCTGGAGCGTGACGACCAATAACTTTCTCGTATGCATCGAGTGCCCAAGCCATTATTTTTTCATCTGTATTGACATCGGGTGCTGGAACGTCTACCCAAGGGCCAATATGGGGAGCTAAAAATTTAGCATACTCTCTGGTTAATCTTTCCAACTCTTTCAAAGAAAGATCTTTAGGGTTAACCGAAATTCCGCCTTTTCCTCCTCCATACGGAATGTTCACAACTGCACACTTTATACTCATCCAGGTTGAAAGTGCCTTTACTTCGTCCTCATCAACATTTGGGTGAAATCTTATTCCGCCTTTATATGGCCCGCGAGCGTCGTTATGTTGACTGCGATATGCCTTGAAAGTTTTGGTTTTCCCATTATCCAGTTTTATCTTTATCTCCTTTTTAAGAAAATTATCTATCTTTTTTAGTCTAATGATAGTCTTATTAAATACCGTTTTATCGGCGTAATCTTTTATTAGAATCCCCGAAACTGCACCTATTTGTTTTTTTGCGTTTTCAAATGCGGATATCATATGTTTTTGTAAATAGAACTCGTTTCAAAACTCGCCTTTCAGGCTCGTCTTGAGGCCTTACGGCAAGTTATATGAAGTGTTTTGAAACCACTTCATAATAATATTAATATATAGGGAGATGAAAAATATTTTTATTATTAAAAACTTTTTTGAAACCCATTTTTTAATAATACTTATTTTTACCTATTTAACAATACGATTAATTAACCTCACACTTTTACCGATATTTAACGACGAGGCTATTTACTTGGATTGGGGATACCGAGCAATCAATATTAAGGGATATTTATCCTATCCAATTATGCATGCAAAACCGCCACTCCTTGTCTGGATTTTCGGACTAATGCAAAAAATCATTTCTGATCCTTTACAGGCTGGAAGAATTATATCCGTGTTTGCAGGCCTTCTGACTACGTTAGGTATCTACAAGATTTCGCAAACAATTTTCGGTAGGAAAGTAGCAATAATTGCAACAACAATTTATCTAATTAACCCTCTTTTTATATTTTATGACAGACAGGCTTTAATGGAATCGTCTATCTCTGCAGCTGGAGTCTGGTCATTTCATTTTTTTCATCGATTACTTAGTGAGCATAAAGTAAAGTATTCAATACTCTTAGGTATAAGTCTGGGTATAGGGTACTTTATTAAATCAAATTCTTTCGCGTTTATTATTTCCGTATTTATTCTTGGGATCTATTATATATTTAGATCTGAAAATATAAAATCTAAACAATTAATTAATAATTTATTTATAGTTCTAATAATATTTCTAATTGTAATTTCTCCTCTTATCCTAAATCAATATTTCTGGACCACACTTTCCCAAAATAATAACTATATATTGATGCCGAAAGAATTAATCAAATTTCCGATTACAACTTGGTTAAAAAATTTTTGGATTACACTATCCATTTCACTTGTCTATCTTAATCCTCTGATTTTATTAAGTGCTATCGTAGGAATATTCTTTCTCGTAAAAGAAAGAAGAAATGGACTTTTCCTTGTCTGGTGCTTAAACGGAATAGCAGTCTCAGTTCTACTGGTTAAGTTAATGTCGGTGCGTTACATTGTTTCTTTTTTACCTCTGACCACTGTTCTAGCTGCCTACGCACTAGATAAAATTCACGAAAAGCTAAAATTAAGTGCAGTTATACTATTATCAATTATCCCATCAGTCATCTTGAGCTATTTTCTAATTTTTCATCCGCTTACGTATTTCGAATTATTAGATAAAATAACAATTCATTCTCAAAAAGAAGAATATATGACGAATTGGACATCGGGATATGGATTTGAAGAAACAAAAGGATATCTTGAAAATAGTGCAAAAAATAAAATGATAATAGTAGGCGTAAGAGTCGACGAAGGGATACCCGAAAACGCAGTGTTTGCATATTTCTTAAACTCAACGAATATCAAACCTGTTGTTTTTGATTCTCTTATTCTCGACAATAAAATATTCGAGTACGATTGCCTAAAGACTTCAATTCCCTTTTATTTTGTCAGTCGTGATGGCAATTTAACAGGGCTTAATAAATTTTTCCAGGAGGAAAAACGATTTTATAAACCCGAAGAAAAAAACTATATCGGAATTCATAGTTTAAAGGATAATTGTCAAGGAAAAACGCTGGAATTAAACTAAAACGGAAAATAATATTTTCTTAATGTTCCCGGATAGACGATAATTTTTCCTCCAAAACTTTCTTTAAATCTTGTAAACCCTTTCCACGTTTTCAAAGGATACCTTTCGTCGTAAATTCCCTCAAAGTCAAATTTTTTTAATTTTATCCTTTTGGCAAGTTTAATTGCTTCCCAAACCAAAAGAGTTGGGGCAAAATTTCTATTTCCTTCTTTAGTTGAAGCAGCGTACATATAATGTAATGATTTATCCGCTTTAATTAATAAAACTGCTGCAATTAATTCTTTTTTTAAATATGCAAATAAAATTATGGCGTTTCCTCCAAAAGCTTTATAAATAGAATAAATTTCATTTCTCATTGAAAAATATAAACCTCTTTTACGAGCACTTCTGTGCCAAAATTCAGAGAATAGATGAATGTTTTTGGACGTTCTGACTTTAACTGCACGCCTTACCGCCAAACCAATGTTATAGCGTGTTTTATAATGCATATCTTTGAGTATTTTCTCATCTTTCTTTGATAGATCGAATCGAATCGTTTTTGAAGGAAGGTTGGTCGTTTTTGCTAGCTTAAATTTTCCCTTGCCTGAATAATAATCAAAAAGCTTATTGTTTAACGGTTCTAAAAATACAACGAATGCTTTTTTATGCTTGGCCAAAATCTCTAAATCAGGAATTGGAACTAATTTGTCAAACCTCTGAATCTTAATAATCGATCCCAAAATAGGTAGTCTTTTACAGAAGTAATACATGCCTTTTATTTTGCCAGCCTCCCATCCGAGAAGTCTCATATATTCCGCATAGCCATCGGTTTGCCTTAAATCCAACATTATTACTTTAGTACTTCCTTACTAATATCCACAAAAACAAACATTATTTACAGTTAATAGCCGTCGATATCACTACGATGATTCGAATCATCGTAGTCATTATATTTATAAGATTCGAGTGAGCACCTCTTCACTATATTAAATTAAATCGAAAATTTTGATAAGCTTATCTTGATTTCTACTTACAAACCAGACTAAGTAAAGTCCAATGCCGGGTAAAACCACTATTTTCTCAAACCACCCACCCGTCTTCATTCTTACTTTTTTTATTGGAGGAATTCCAAAGTTTAAAGGTATGGGAAAAAGTAAAGGCACTCCTTCTTCCGTCAGGCTGTCGGCCAAAAGGTGAGAAAGATATCCAATCATAATTGCCAGAAGTAAAATCTGAGGATCAACGAAACTCGGATTAAAGATTTTTGAAAGTCCCCAATCCAAAAACCTGTAAGTTAAAAAAACTCCAACCAGGGAATGAGTTAATGTTCGATGTTTATAAAAAATTCTCCTTGCAACTCGCCCGATAGAATGTCCGTAGGGAAGCATTTTCCACAACCTATTTCCTGCTCCGTCCATATCCGGCAAAGTTGCTCCGATAATATTTCCGATTAATGCCGTAAACAAAGTGTATAAATTAAGTGAATTGGGTTGGTAAAATGCCGATACTGTTACAAGTGAAGCAAAAGCGAACGCATCATGTGTTCTTGCGGTCATTTGTTAATTGTACATTAAGGGTTTATCACTAAGAAATGCCTCGATAAATGACGCTGCAAAGTTATTTGCATAAAAATCTTTATAATCTTCAAAAGTCATATATTTACTTCGGATAGACTTTCTAAAACTCTCCTCCAAATCGTACTTAGTTTCAACTCCAGAACTCAAATCCGAAAGAAAGATTTTTCCTTCCTTCGTCTTTTTATCTATCACCAAAGTATACGCATCGATGTTTAAATAGAAACCATTTTCAGAGGCTTTTCTGGCAATTTTTTTTATTTGCTCTGCCAACATGCTTCTATTTAGTGCAAGGTTATTCGGATGTATATTATGTCTATCGACTATTTCGTATTTTCCCCCATAAGTTAAATCCGTCATCAATAGAAACTTATTATCATCAGACATTCTCAACGTAGGAACAACTGGTAAACCAATCTCTTTAAGTCTATGATGTCTTTCAAAAATCATCTGAGAAGTTAATTTATCTTCAGAACTAAATTCTTTTAGAAACAAGCCTATTTCCCTTCTATTGCCGTTTTTAGAATCAACAAAGGTCTGGACGAAATTTTTCCACCCTTCCATTCCTTCGTTTCCTTCCCG